>Ga0134091_1000391_pt1 | contig 41326 bp, 24 predicted proteins | sample 2_5taG_FD_94451 | JGI IMG/M metagenome (GOLD analysis project Ga0134091, IMG submission 94451) | Switchgrass degrading microbial communities from high solid loading bioreactors in New Hampshire, USA - 2_5_20_6_A2 metaG | ecosystem: Engineered > Bioreactor > Semi-continuous > Anaerobic >...
CCTTTCACCGATAACTGTGTCATATCCGTTCTCCATCTGCATGATGAATTCGTGTGCCCGGGCAATTTTGGCAGCCTGGATTATTTCTTCCTTTGAGACGTTGGGAGACCCGTACGCAATATTCTCAGCCACAGTTCCGTTAAAAAGGAAGACGTCCTGGAGAACTATACTGATATTGTCCCTCAGGGATTTCAGCGTCACATCCTTAAGGTCATGCCCGTCTATGAGGACACTTCCCTCTGTCGGGTCATAGAACCTGCTTATCAGGCTCGCGAGGGTTGTCTTCCCAACTCCGGTGGGACCTACAAGCGCCACCATCTCGCCGGGTTTTATCTCAAGATTGATGTTTTTCAGCACATCCACGCCTTTGTTGTACTGGAAGCTCACATTCCTGAAAACGAGGTGGCCCGAAACCCTTCCCAGCTTGTAAGCGTTTGGCTTTTCCTTTACATCCGGCTCCGTGTCAAGGATCTCAAAAATCCTGTCAGCTCCGGCCAGGGCGTTCTGCATGTCTTCATTGAGCCTGCCCAGTGTGCTTATGGGTTGGTAGAACATGCTCAGATACATGACAAATGCTATTATGTCCTCTATGGGTATTTTGCTCATTGAAGCAAGATATCCACCCACCCCGATTACCAGAACCATGCCGAGATTGTTGAAAAACTCCACTGACGGATGATAGATGGCGCTGAGTTTCAGGGCTCTCAGTATGGCATTCGCATAGGTCTGCGAACTTTTGGTGATTTTTTTCTGTTCCCTTTCCTGCTGGTTGAAAACCTGTATTTCCTTGATGCCGGAAAGATTGTCATGCAATGCCGCATTGAACTCTGCAAGGGTTTGCTGGGAGTGCCTGAACATGGGGCGTACCTTGGTGGCAAATACCCATACGGCTATAGCAAGGAACGGCACTGTTGACAGGCTGAGAAGAGCCAGAACCGGGTTGATGGAAAACAAAATGACCGAAACACCTGCGAGTATCAGAACATTGGCAATCAGATCCGGGGTAGCATGGGCTATAAGGGTTTCCAGGGTGGCGGTATCATTCGAGGTCCTTGACATGAGTTGCCCGGTCTGTTTGTCATGATAAAATCTGAGGGACAGTTTCTGAAGATGGTTGTATACCATGACCCGCATGTCTGAGACAAAATTCCATGCCGCATAATGTGTGAGATAGCTTTTCATGAACTCAAAAACGCCTACCAGGGCGTAAATTCCCGCAAGGAGCAAGGCATAGCCAAAAGCTTTCTCTTTAAGCAGAGGGTCCTTATTGGAGATCATGGCGGTAAGGGTCCTGATGATCCATGGCCCTGCAAGCCTGCTGAGTGTCAGGCCTATTATGGCCACTACCGATATTATGAGATATTTCCAGTAAGGGCGGGCATACTTTAGGAGCCTTATGGCATTTTTCAATTCAAATACCTCCTGTCAAAAATACCTGCTATATTTAGATACCCTTTGCAACTTAAATATTATCATCGCAGGAAAAATGCTTTCAATCCCGCCCTGGCCTGCCGGGAATTGGCCAAATGGAAGCAATGAGCCATTAAAACCCAATCAAGTACTGCTTTTTTGGGAAATTTCCTTGTCAATAAATTAACATTCAGTCACATACTGATTATTGATGTCAAAAATTAAGTATTTGATTGGCAAATTATACCTTGTATTTTCAGGAAAAAGTCTTGTACATAAAATCATACTTTTTTCAATTGGTAAAAAGTATAATTTTGCCCTTTGAAAATTACCTGATTTTACATTTATTATAAAATTGCAAATTCAATTATGTGGAGGGGTGGAAAATGACTGGAAAGGGATTTGTGACCAGAATGCTCATGCTGCTCTGCGCCATCAGTATTGCGTTGTCCAGCGCTGTTTTCCTGTCAACTTCCTCAAAGGCGGCTTCTCCAATAACTTCTTCGGACTTCCTCAAAGCAAGCGGAAAAGTACTGCGCAAGAATTACGGCCAGGGAGAAGTTGTACAGCTCAGGGGAGTAAACGCAGGCGGCTATATGCTGCAGGAATTCTGGATGACACCGACATCTTACAATTACGGCACTTATACTGTTACCTGTGAGATGGACATTTACGAAACCCTGACGGCGCGTTTCGGCGAAGCCAAGATGCGGGAACTTGTGGGAATTTATCAGGACAATTACTGGAAAGAAAGTGATTTCGACAACTGTGCGGCTCTTGGGATAAACTGTATCCGGCTTCCGGTCTGGTACATGAATTTTGTGGATTTCAACGGTAACTATCTTCCCAATGCTTTTGCACGTCTGGACTGGTTCATTCAGGAAGCAGGTGAAAGAGGCATTTATGTAATCATAGACATGCATGGGGCTCCGGGTTCCCAGAACGGAAGTGACCATTCAGGCATCGACGGCGGCGACAACAAGGAAGCGGCTTCAGAATTCTTCTTCGGTCCAAATGCCTGGAAAAACCAGCAGTTATATTACGATTTATGGTATCGTATCGCACAAAGGTACAGAGGAAATCCCGTTGTGGCAGGATATGACCTTTTGAATGAGCCATTCTGCACTTACCGCTATACCACAAGCATACCCGAGAATGAACTGCATTCCATGTTATGGGACATATACAACAATGCCTATAACGTAATCCGCTCGGTTGATCCGGACCATGTAATCATCATGGAGGCAGTCTGGGATCCATGGGATCTTCCCGACCCTTCGGTGTATGGCTGGACCAATGTTATGTACCAGTATCATAATTACTATTATGGCGATTATGACAATGCCAATGGCCAGCAGGTGGCAAGCCTGCAGAACAAGGTTAACCTCATTCTCAGCCAGAATTACAATGTTCCCAGCATGATGGGAGAATTCAACCTGTTCAATAATCTCTCGGCATGGCAGCAGGGACTTCAGATACTGAACAATTCCGGCCTGAGCTGGACCATGTGGACATACAAGGTTACAGGCACAAACAATAACTGGGGTCTTTACAACCAGAATGTGGCTTATACCAATGTGGCAACAGACTCAGAAGCCCAGATCCGCGCAAAATGGTCCAATGTAGGAAATGCGTCTCCCAATCAGGCTTTGATCAATACCATAAAGCCGTATTTCACCCAGGGCCAGCCAGGTTATCCCGAAACATCGCTGCCAAACGGGGATTACTATATAACTGCCATTGCCAATAACAAGGTTGTGTGCGCCGACAATTACGGCAACGATCCTTTGATTGCAAACAGGGACAGTTTTGCAGGGGACTGGGAGAAATTTACCATAGTGAATAACGGCGACGGTACTTTTTCATTGAGATCCGGGGCAAACAACAAGTATGTGTGCGCCGTCATAGATGAAAGCAGTCAGCTCCTGGCAAGGAGCAGTGCGATAAATACCTGGGAGAAGTTCATACTGTATAAGATCAAGGAAGGAGAATATGCCATAAAATCTGTGGCCAACGGCAAGTTTGTACAGGCCAACCTGAACAGCAATGCGGTTCTTTATGCGAGCGCCTCCAGCGTAGCAGGCGCGTGGGAAGCGTTCAGAATTACTCCTGTAAGTGGTTCCGGAGGATCACAGGTGGTGCTCCCCGACGGGAACTACTATATTACAGCAGTGGCAAACAACAAGGTGGTTTGTGCTGACAATTACGGGAATTCGCCGTTGATAGCCAACAGGGACAGTTATGCCGGAGCATGGGAGCAGTTCACCATTGTCAACAATTCCGACGGCACGGTTTCATTCAGGTCCGGAGCCAACAACAAATATGTATGCGCGGTCATAGATGAAAGCAGCCAGCTTCTTGCGAGAAGCAGTGCCATAGACACATGGGAGAAGTTTATTATTGAGCCCATAGGCGGCAACCAATATGCCATCAAGTCTGTGGCAAACGGAAAATATGTCAAGGCCGACCTCAACAACAATGCGGTGCTGTATGCCACCAACCCCAATGTCGCAGGAGCCTGGGAAGCATTCTATATAACAAAAATCAATTAACGGCCCCCTTATTTTAATCCGATACCGGATTAAAATACAGCAAATAAAGTTATCTGTCCTGACAAAAATAAAAGCCGGCAATTTCCCGGCTTTTATCTTATGATGCCGGACAGCTCCGGCAGTGCGGGTCAGCGGTTTAGGCCGTAAGCTGGATTTCCGGAAGCTGATATTTCATACGGCAATGTGGTAAAAGAAATATATGATTTGTCCGGGATATTATATACGGCCAGAAAAGCATGGCCTTCCCGGTTACCAGGGAGGATTCTGATACTATGGAAAATTACAGGCACGCCTTGTACGGAAAATCAGTATACACTGCCCGTCCCGAAGATCCCTGCGCAGTATATCTTACCCCTGAAAATTTCCCTGTGAAGGGCGACGGGATAGCGGACGACACCGATGCCATCCAGGAAGCCATTCTCCAGGTCCAGAACAAATCCAGGTACGGGATAGTCTTTATACCCGAAGGCACATACAGAATAACCAGGACAATTTACATCGGAAAGGCCTGCCGTCTTATCGGATATGGGAAAAACAGGCCGACTTTTGTGCTTGGCAAAAACACTCCGGGCTTCCAGAAGCCCGACCCGGAAGACAAAGGCCAGGGATGCTATATGTTCTGGTTTGCGGACAGGGTGCCAAATCCGGGGGAAGGCGTCAGGGACGCAAATCCCGGGACTTTCTACAGCGCCATTTCAAACATAAATATCAGGATAGAGGACGGAAATCCGGCAGCGGTGGCGCTAAGGACCCATTATGCCCAGAACTGTTACATATCCCACTGCGATATCCATATAGGAAACGGAAAAGCCGGTATTTTTGACGCCGGTAACGAAATAGAGGATGTGCGGTTTTTTGGCGGCGATTACGGTATTTATACCACAAAACCTTCACCGGGATGGCCCTTTTTGATGGTTGACACGTATTTCGGAAACCAGCGCAAAGCGGCTGTAAGGTCAAGGGAGACAGGCCTCACGGTGGTCCGCATGCAGGCGGAAAATGTACCCGTTGTTTTTGAAACCGAGCCCGGCCATTATGAGAAACTGTATGTGGAGGACAGCATATTCAAGAACGTTTCGGATGCCGCCCTTGTCGTAAGCTGTGAGAATAATTCCAACAATCAGATAAATCTGAGAAATGTGTCAATGCTGAACGTCCCAAAACTTGCTTATTTCAGGGAAAGCCGAAAGACAATCCCCGGCAAAGGCCGCATTTATACGGTAAAAACCTTTGTCCACGGGAAACAGATGGATGACCTCGGTTTGAAACCCGAAACAAAGTCAGTCATGGATATAGAAGAAACAGATGAACTTTTGGGACCAGCTTTATCCGATATTCCCCCAATTCCTGACACAAATGAATGGGTAAACATTAAGAATTTGGGGGCAAAAGGCGACGGTATTGCAGATGATACCGAAGTCTTCAGAAATGCAATTGAAAAACACAGGACAATATATCTGCCCCAGGGTTTTTACCGTGTGACCGACACAATCCGGCTTAAACCCGGCACGGTTCTTATTGGCCTCAATCCCATATCGACCCGGATCATGATATCTGACAACACGGAATCATTCGGAGGCTTCGGTCCTCCCAAACCCCTCCTTGATGTGCCTGAAAACGGGTGCAACATTGTCACCGGAATAGGCATAGATACCGGCGCGAGGAACCCGAGAGCCGTCGGATGCAGATGGATGGCAGGCCCGGATTCTTATATGAACGATATCAAGTTCCTTGGCGGGCATGGCGGAATGAATCCTGACGGAAGCCATGTCAGAATATACAACGAGACCCGCACTGCCGATGCCAACAGTGACCTTAAGTGGGATTCCCAGTACTGGAGTCTCTGGATAACCAACGGAGGCGGCGGTGTGTTCAAGGATATCTGGACAGCCAGCCCCTATGCCCAGTCAGGCATGTATGTTTCCGATACTTCGGCCAGGGGCCGGATATATGCCATGTCAGTGGAACATCATGTCAGGAATGAAGTCAGGTTCAAAAATGTTTCCAACTGGAAGGTCTATGCGCTGCAGTTCGAGGAAGAGGTGGCCGAAGGGCCTGACTGCCAGCCGCTGGATATGGAAAACTGTGAAAATATCATGTTTGCCAATCTTTATTTCTTCCGGGTAATCTGGGTCTGCACACCATACCCACAGGCCGTAAGGACTTTTGGTTGCAGGAACATAGAGTTTCTGAATATACATAATTTTGCCCAGACCAAGTACGCATTCGGCAATTTCCTGTATGATACGGACACAGGTCTTGAAATCCGGCCATGGGAGGCTTCAAGGGTATATCTTGCGGGAAAGAGCGGTATTGGTTCCGGGAGCAGCAGCGGCAGGTACGCTCAAAAAAATAGTAACAGTGAATGCGATATTGTTTCTGGAATAAACAATGTGACATCGAAGTCCTTCAGCCCATATGTTTCAATTTACCGGGGAAAACATCCGGAAAGTGAGACGTCCTGCTGCAAGGCTGAAAAGGTGGCCGGCGGTTTTGAGATGGCGGACGCTGTATGCAGGGACAGCAAAAACAATATCTATTTTGTGGACTCAAGGCTGAAACGGGTATACAGGTGGTCTGAGCAAAGCAAGTCATTAAGCCTCATTACGGATATCCATTATAAACCCTTGTCTGTGGCCTGCGATACAGAGGACAACCTGCTGGTGGTGTGCGAATATGCCCCGCCGGTTGGAGCAACCGTAAACGGAAGACCCGAGGTATACACCAACGGTCCTGATGCGCAAGGCACGTCCTATAGCTTCTGGTACCGTAAAGGCGCAACCGTGAAGGTTTATTCAATAAACCCGGACAAGCCCGAAACGACCATGAAAGTTCTTGACAAGGTGCCTGTTACAAGTGTAAAGGAGGTTTTCAAGGCGCTGCATCCTGCCAACAGGTGGAGGGACGGCCATGACTTTCTTTCAGTATCGGTCAACAGACCGGAATACTGCTATGTTGCTCCTGACGGAAGAACAATAATTCCGGACTGCTATGACCTTATGCGGGCTGTGTGCCTCATTGAGGCTTTCCCGGGAAAACCGGCCTATGCAGTGGATGAATACCTGAAAAGGACTGTACGGTTCGATGTTACAGAGCATGGATTCCTGACAGACCCGGTAACCTTTGCCGAGCATGGGGAAACAAACGTGCTTGTGTCATCGGCCGGGGATGTCTACATACCTGACGGCCAGATTTATGTTTACGGGCCCGACGGATACCTTAAAGGGGAAATCACGATACCTGAACGTCCCGGCTGTGTCATTTTCGGCGACAGCCGGGAAAAGAACCTTTTTGTCACTGCCCGTTCCTCGCTTTACAGGGTGAGCCTTTAGGGAAGGAAGGTCAATGCAAATTTTTTTGAACCATGTTGCAGAAAACAGCGACATTTATTATGCGGCCGCATTTTAACAGTCCATGATGTTCAGATCTTCATGCGTCCTCGTCGCAGGAAGTTGTAAATGCTCAAGCTTGCTCTCGCGAGGTCGCTGGGCGATCACGCATCCGTGCGTGCGCCAGCTAAAATCACATCCTGTGATTTTCCCTCACTCGAGCCGCGCTTTTCGCATACAACTTCAACTGCCCCTGCGGATTGCATTCAGATCTGAACATCATGTTCCTGAAAATCAGGGTAACATAAAAAAGACGGACGTAAGGGCTTCCCCTGAAGAACAGCCGAAAGCTGCGGAGGAAATGACTGCCCAAGTCAAGCATATGGGGACAGTCCGCCGGACCGCAGAGAGCAGACCACGGCGCCGGGGACATGGCGAAGTTTTACTGAGCCATGTCCGTCATTATTAGGCAATTGGTCAGGTTAACCCTGGTGCTTTGAGGCTGTTTTTGGGACGGGGAACCCTTGCGGCCGCATTTGCAAACGCATACAAAAGGGGACATGGGTTACAGTACGTCCCATGTCCCTGTACCGGCTAATAATCACGCCTTTAACAGTGAAATCGCATCCAGCCTTACAACACCGCTTTTCACCAGTACTTTAATACCGGATTTTTCTGACGGTTTAAGCCCATCAACGATAATTTCCTGTAGTCCCTCTTTATTCTCAGGCTTTATTTCTTTAAGGACCGTTCCGTCCTGGCAAACAATCAACGAAGCATCCCTTGCCAGGGATAATTCCAGTCTGAGAGAGCAGCCTTCTTCAATCCTGTAAAAACTGTAGACGGCAAATTCATCAGTCTCCATCTCAAGGGAGAGCTGATCCCATCCGCAGTCAAAGAAGAATCGCCTGTTCATGGGAGTGTCGGATACAGGCACCAGCTTCATGCCGGTTTCTGTCTGGTAGTTGTAGACATTTCCCTCTTTTCTGAAACCGCTGAATGTGACGCCTTTTCCGGGAAGCAGGTCAAAATCCGTTCCGCGCACCCTGCAGCCTGGATACCTGAAGACGTGGATATTGACGTCTTCGTTTTTTACGCAGTTTTCAAATACTATATTCTCCAGATATTCGTCAAATATCTTCCAGGCCTCTTCATAGGACGGACGAGGACCGCCCTTGGTATAGCCTATGACTTTTTCCCATCCCTCAGGCTTCTTAATGGAAAGAGGAGAGTTTTTGCACTCCATCTTCTTCCAGGTCCATAGATTGTAGCCTATTCCCAGGGAGACAGACAGTGGATACATGGCGGCATACCATTCCACCATGTTTTCACCGGTCTCGCCAAGCCAGAGGGGGACATCCAGCTTTTCTGAAATCTCAAGATACGGTTTGAAGGATTCTATGCCGGGCATGCAGGCGTAGCGGTGGAAATGGATCACCATGTTGTCATCATATTTTTTGTAGAAGACCGAATTGTCTGTTGCCCAGTGCTGTCCTTCAAGGCTGAACATATGGTTTTTGTCTATCTTTCTGATTTCATGGATAGCTTCATCATAGAACTGTGCCAGCCTGGGCAGAAGATAATTCAGATTCTTGTCAGAGGTAAGCCCCGGGCGCAGGGGTTCATTCAATAGATCATAACCTCCCACTACCTCACGGTCTTTGTATCTCCGGGCGAGTTCCTTCCAGAGGGCAATTCCTTTATCCCAGCTGTCCTGATCTATGAACAGCCTGGGAAGGTCATCGACAGAATCGTCAATATTGTGCCCAGTCTGTCCTCCGGGAGCGCCGTGGAGATCAAGAAAAGCATACAGCCCGAATTCCACGCACCAGTCGAGGAAGCTGTCAATAAGCCTAAACCCGTCTTCCTTCCAGATAATACCCGGTTCATCCTCCATCAGGATGCGCCAGTTAATGGGCAGACGGACCGAATTGTAGCCCAGTTCGGCCATGTACCTGATATCTTCCCTTGTGATAAATCTGCTGCGGAATTTTTCCCAGAAGCTTTTTGAATATTCGCTTCCCGTGAGTTCACGGATTACGGCTTCAATCCTTCTTGGGCGGTCAAAGCGGCTGCTTCCCTCTGAAAGCCACATGTATCCTTCGGGTAAAAGCCAGTTGCCAAGACCCCATCCCTTCATGATTATTTCCTCGCCCGCACCGTTTACGATTTTCCTTCCTTCGGCCCTCAAAAAGCCCTTGATTTTGTTCATCCGAATACCTCACTTTCAACAGGTTTTTTCCGCAGAACACCCAGATAATATATACCCTAGTAATGGAAATAATAACTGGGTTTATCACCCGGCAATTCTGACAGACATTGATTGAATTCATCAAACCGTTTATATATGAGTATTATCCGAAAAACCGGCGTTCCGGCAGCAATTTTGTACATGTTTTCAGCAATGTTATGCATTCATTTGAATTCTGAAAGACTTTAGAATGGTAATAGCAGAACACCCATATGAATTTTTGTTCCGGAACAAAATATTCAATAGTCTTTTATCAGGGGGCGAAACCATGTATGGCGATTATTCGGTGACCCTTGGTTTTGTGCCGACCAGGAGGGGAATGTTCAACAAGCAGGCGGCCCTGAAGAATAAGGAAGTTATAAGGAAAGCGGTCGATGCCCTTGTTGAAGCAGATGACGGCGTGAGGATAGTCGATATTGACTGGCTCAATGAAGACGGGTTTTTGATTGACGAGAAGGATGTAAGGAAAGTCGCGGATCATTTCAGAAAAGAAAAAGTAGATGCCCTGTTTATCTGCCATTGTGACTTCGGTTCGGAGGAAGTTGTCGGCAAGCTTGGAAAAGCCCTCGGTAAACCGGTCCTTTTGTGGGGACCCAGGGATGAGGCCCCGCCCGGGGATTTTTCCCCAAGGCAGACAGACACACAGTGCGGGCTTTTTGCAAGCAGCAAATCTCTCTTAAGACATGGCGTGCCCTTTACCTACATAGAAAACTGCAAAGTTACCGACAAAGCATTTACAGAAGGTTTCCGGAACTTCCTGGGAACTGCCTGCGTCGTAAAAGCATTTAACAGTATGAGGATAGGACAGATCAGCGTAAGGCCCAAGTCCTTCCAGAGCACTATGGTAAATGAAAGCGAGCTTCTGGAAAGGTTCGGGATTGAAGTGATCCCCATCAATACTGTAATGCTGAGGAGATTCTATGACCGCGTTGTAACCGAAAACACCAGGCAGATAGATGAGCTCACCAGCGACATTCTTGCCAGGGCAAAGCTGGTTTCAATGGATGAGAGCGAACTTAAAACGATAGCTGCCCTGGAACTTACCTTCAAGGCCCTGGCAGACGAATACGAACTCAGCGCCATAGCGAGCGAATGCTGGATGACTTATTACAATGTCTTCGGGGTAAGGCCATGCTTCCTGTTTGGCGATGTGACCGACAGATGGCTGCCAGTTTCCTGCGAAACCGACATACATGGTTCGATTTCATCGGTCCTTCTGCGAGCCGCGGCCAGGGGACAAACCCCTAATTTTCTGGCCGATCTCACGATAAGGCATCCCGAGAATGATAACGGTGAACTTCTTTGGCACTGCGGCCCGTTCCCGCTGTCCCTTGCCAGGGAAAACAGCGCACCCGAAATTGTAGGCGGTGTGGGCCGCTGGGAAATTAGGGGCGGGGACATCACGATTCTGCGTTTTGACGGCTGCAGGGGGTCATATTCACTTTTCACCGGTCTGGCAAGGGGCATTGAAGGCCCGGCGACAAACGGCAATTACCTGTGGATTGAGACTGATGACTGGGTCAAATGGGAGAAGAAATTCATATATGGCCCTTATATCCACCATGTCGCGGCCATTCACGGAAATTATACCGATATCATCGGTGAGGCGTGCAAATATATGCCGGGTGTAACGCTGGACCTCGCTTAGCGGATTTCTGATATCAAAAATCACAGACGGGAGGGCTTGATATGGAATACAGAAGGATGGGAAGAAGCGATCTGAAACTGTCCGAGATATCCCTGGGCTGCTGGGTCATGGGCGGAGACTACTGGGGCGGAGCCGATGACAACGAGTCCATAGGCGCCATACTGGAAGCTGTCGAAAATGGGATCAACTTTTTTGACACCGCCGAGATATATGGCAGGGGGAGGTCTGAACTGGTACTGGGAAAGGCATTGAAGGGCAGAAGGCACGAGGTGTACATATCCTCCAAGGTCTGGAAGAGCAACATGCGCTACAAGGATGTGTTCAAAGCCTGCGAGGAAAGCCTTAAACGCCTTGGGACCGATTACATTGACATATATTTCATACATTATCCCAATGACGAGGTAGATATCGAAGAGACCATGTCGGCCATGCTGGAACTCAAAAAGCAGGGCAAAATCAGGGAAATAGGCCTTTCCAACTTCAGCAGGAAGCAGATGGAGGAAGCTCTTAAAATAGGGCGATTTGAAGTGATCCAGCCCTGCTACAGCCTGCTGTGGCGCTTTATTGAAGAGGATATTATTCCTTTCTGCATTGAGCATGAAATTGGAATAGTCATATACAGTCCTCTCGCACAGGGAATCCTTACGGGCAAGTTCACAAAGGACTGGACTTTCAAAGAGGGCGACGGCCGGAAAAATGTCCCGTTGTTTGAGAAGGGGCGTTTTGAAGAATGCCTTGACGTAGCCGAAGGGCTTAAGCCCTATGCCGAAAGACATGGAAAGACCCAGGGCCAGGTTGCCATTAACTGGGCCATATCCCAACCGGGTATCACTTCAGCCATTGTAGGGGCCAGGAACGCCCGGCAGGTCAGAGAAAATGTGGGAGCCTCAGGCTGGAAACTCACGGATTCCGAACTTGCCGAAATAGACAGATTGGGAAGGAAAGTCACGGATAAACTTCCGAAGTTCGAAACATTTTTCAGCAAGAGAATAATCAATGAATAAATCATTCACTGGGGGTATCTGGGTGAATGTGGATTATTGCAAAAATAAAGACGTCATTTACAAAAAAGAAATTCCTTTTGTCAGCAATGCAATTTATGTTCTGGGCGGCTTTCGGAATATCACCTTTTATTGTGGTTCTTTTAAGAGAGGAGAATTTGAGTAGTGTAACAACAGGCCTCATATTAGCGGTAAATGCATTTGTAGGCATAATTGGCCAGCCAGTCTGGGGAATGGCGAGTGACTGGATCAAGTCCAGCAAAAAGATTTTCATTTTTTGCATGTCAGCCTGTACGGTTACTTATATCTTTCTCACGTTTACCCGGTCACCCCTGTATATGGGAATCATTCTTGCCGTTGATACTCTTTTCAGAAGCGCCTGCGCTCCTTTGCTTGATGTATGGACCTTATCGGGCTGCGCCGGGGATGAAAATATAAGTTATGGATCACTGAGGCTCTGGGGTTCCATAGGATTTGCGCTGACGGTTCTGCTGTTCGGGATAATATCTGAAGGCAGGTCTGTCAGGGCAATTTTTCCCTTTTACTTTGTTCTGGCGGCAATTACGATCATACTGAGCTTGTTTGTCGGATATGAAAACACTTCTTCGCTCAGGCGCATAAGCCTGAAGGAGCTTAAGCCCGGGCAGCTCTTTTCCAACTATCACTATGTTACTTTCATTATATTTATTTTCTTTCTCGCCATGCCCAATGCTCCTGCAGGGAGTTTCCTGCCCGACCTGGTTGCCGATGTAGGGGGGGATATGGGGCAATACGGGCTGATGCATTCCATCAAGGCTTTCCTTGAAGTGCCCTTTTTCTTTTTCGGCAAAAAAATTCTTGAGAAATTCGGAAGCATAAGGATTGTGATTGCCGGGGCATGTATTTATGCCATCCAGATGCTGCTGTTCGCTACATCGGCCACTCCTGCACAGGTAATATCCGCCCAGTTGCTTCTCGGTCCGGCATACAGCCTTCTGCTGGTAGGAAATCTGGAATATGTATACAAGATTGTGCCAGATAATCTCAAGGCCACTGCCCAGACTTTTGTAAACGCATTTGGTTATGGCCTGAGTTCCATCGTGGGAAATTACGGCGGAGGCTTCCTCATTGCATATGCAGGCCTGAGGTCGGTATACTGGATAGGTCTGGCGACAGATCTGGCAGTCATAATACTCTTTATTCTCTCTTTCCCTTTGTACCGGCATTTCAAGGCAGCCGGGAAAAAACTGCTGATTGCTGGCGGATCAAATAATTGAGCGGCTTTATCCGTTTCTGGCACAAGCCACTGAAGAGGTGAGGGTTTTGGGAATAGAAGTTGTAGGCATAGACAACCCCATAATGGACTGTTTGCTGAGTATCAACAAAATACCTCAGTCCAACGGATTTGAAAGGCTTCTGGACTATAGCTGGCAGGGAGGGGGCAAGGTTTCGACGGCTTTGGTGACCCTCGGGAGGCTTGGTGTCAGGACAGGAATAATAGGCGTATTGGGGGACGATCCCTTTGGCAGGTTCTGCATAAGGGATTTCAAAAACCATATGGTGGACACTTCACGGCTTATTATTGAAAAGGGTGGCTCCACCACCCTGAGCATCGTCCTTGTCGAAAAGGAAAAGAAGACGAGGAGTTTCATCATTAAGAGCGGACCTTCACGGGCACTGACGGTGGATGATCTTGATGAGCAATATATAAGTTCTGCCAGATATCTTCACCTGTCCAACCTTACCCCTGTTACGGTGGAAGCGGCGAAAAAGGCGCGGAAAGCCAGTTCAATAGTGGTTATTGACGCTGACCACTACGATGAATATGTAGGTGAAAACCTCAAATATATAGACGTTCTGATAGGCTCGGAATTCTTTTATAAATCGGCTTTTGGAGATAATCCCGACTACAGGTGCAATTTGAGGGAACTACAAAAGAAAGGGCCCCGGATAGTGGTCATTACCCTGGGGGACAAGGGATGCGTTGTCCTGGACGGCGGCGATTATTTTGCAGTTCCGGCCTTCAATGAGCTGGAAGTCGTCGATACCTGCGGAGCCGGGGATGTATTCCACGGGGCGTTCATATTCGGGATGCTGAAGGGCTGGGACAGCCAAAAAACCGCCAGGTTCGCATGCGCCGTATCTTCCATCAAATGCACCAGGCCCGGGGGAAGGGCCGGGATACCTGACTACCATATGGCTGAGAGATTTTTGAAGGACGGATATATAGATTATGCTTCACTTGACAAAAGGGTGGCATATTACAAGACTGCGCTTTTTGAAAACAATACACTGGAACCGGACTTACTTTAAGATTTGTAATACCTTGGGGACAGCCCGGTCGCTTTTTTGAAGACCCTGCTGAAATACAGAGGATCATCATATCCCACAATGGAAGCAATTTCGGATATGTTGAGCTGTGAGTTGGAAAGCAGGTATTTTGCTTCATCCATGCGGATTTTTGTGAGGAATTCTATGGGTGTAAGACCCGTGGCTTCCTTGAATTTATGTATAAACCTGTACATGCTCAGGTTGCATCTGCCGGCCAGTTCACTGACGGTTATTTTCCTGTTGTAATTTTCATACATGTAGGTTATCACCGATCTTATGTTGTCACATAGATTATTCTGATGGTTTGGCCTGTCAGTCATGAATTTTCTTGCAAAAATAAGAAGCAATTCTTCAAGGTATATGCCGGAAATCCGCTCAAAATACACCTGTTTGCCCTGGATCTCACAGGTGATCTTTTTCCAGAGATCTATGCAGTCTCCCCTGATTCCCGCATAGTATACATAGCGGTCGGTGAGATTCAGTTTCTGCATTATCTCATCGGATTTGCTTCCGGTGAAGTGGATCCAGTAAAGCTCGGTTGAATCCCTGGCAAAATATTCGTAAAACTGTTTCTGCCCGGGCTGATAGACGATGATGTTTCCTTCGGAAACTTCCTCCGGCCCGTTTCCGAAATCGTAGTATCCCTTGCCTTTCACAAGGTAAATGATCTGGTAGTCCACTCTGCCGGCAGGTCTGGATATTCTTAAGTTCCGGGTGATGAATTTCTGGAATCCGGAACTGATGACAAAAAGGGGATACCTGTCATCCTTTATTCCGGAATCATTCCAGTCATTCAGCGAGTTGCCTGAGATACTGATCATAATTACTCCACTCAGCAGTTTTGTCCATATTACGGAGCAATATTATGTATGGTATTATTTACATTATAATATTATAATTATATATAATCAATCATTGCAGATGTTCTGTCATTTTGCAGAATTATGCATGTTTTCCGCATGGGTCTTCAAAGACAGAAGTATATTTGGGAAAATGGTTTTTGCAGGGTAAATAAATTATCGGTAAGGGGTTTTTAAAATGACTGAAATCAAAGGTAAAGCGACCGAATTTCTGAAAAAATACGGCATATGGGCGGAGGATATCTGCTTTGAAAAGGAGCTTCAGGCTTTTATAAGGGAAATGCGGGATGGCCTTTCCGGCAAAAAAAGCAGTCTTGGTATGCTTTGTACCTATTTAAGTCCTGAAGGGGAAGTGGCTGTGAATGAGCCTGTAATAGTCATGGACGCCGGGGGGACCAATTTCAGGGTGGCAGTCGTGACTTTCAATCAGGATAAAACGCCTGTTATTGAGGACTTCCAGCGTTACCCCATGCCCGGGACAAACGGGGAAATTTCAAAAGAGGAATTTTTCAGTACTATTGCGGATTATCTGATGCCTGTCATTGACAGGAGCAACAAAATTGGTTTTTGCTTTTCCTATCCGACCGAAATACTTCCCAACAAGGACGGCCGTCTTATAAGATTTAACAAAGAGGTCAAGGTCCGGGACATGGTGGGGGAAGAGATCGGCAGAGGAATCCTTGAAGTTCTCAGGCAAAGAGGAATAAAAGAAGAAAAACGCATTGTCATACTGAATGACACTGTCGCTACCCTGCTTGGCGGAAAAGCCGCATATCCCGACAGGGTATTTGACAGCTATATAGGATTTATATTGGGCACCGGGACCAACACCTGCTACATAGAGGAAAATGCCGGCATAGAAAAAGCATCCGGGCTGGACAGACATGGCTATACAATCATTAATACCGAATCCGGCGGTTATGACAAGGCTCCCCGGGGAGCTATTGACATATACCTTGACAGCAAGACCAATGATCCCGGAACCCAGCAGTTCGAAAAAATGATTTCGGGCGCTTATCAGGGAAGCCTCATTACCGAAGTCATCCGCAGGGCCATGTCTGAGAACATGTTCTCGGACGAATTCAGGAAACGGTTTGAAAAAGTGGATGTGTTAAGTTCCAGGGATATTGATGAATTCTGCTATTATCCCTATTCGTCCAAATATACGCTTTCTGCATGCACCGATCACGCTGACGGCGAAAATGACCGGCTCATGCTTTATTATCTCATAGACGGCGTTATGGAAAGGGCGGCTAAACTGGTCACCATTAACCTTGCGGCAATTATGCACAAAACAGGCAAGGGGAAAAACCCCTGCAGGCCGGTTTGCGTACCGGCTGAAGGGACAACATTCTACAAGTCAAAGCTTTTCAGGGATAAACTGAACTATTATGTAAAGACCTGTATAAATGAAGAACTGAACATATACTGTGAATTTGTAAAGGCCGAAAATGCCACTCTCATAGGAACCGCCATTGCGGGATTGCTCAACTGACACTCAATGTCAGCTGGGTTTATACGTAAGACAACCGTGGCATGCCGGATTTGTTTGCTCAATAAAGCATTTGGCAGATTATCCGTAAAAGCCGGATAGTTTACAGCCTGTATTTGTATTTAAAAAATTAGGAGCTATCAGTCAGAGGATTGCATATGAGCAGGAATAAACCAAAAAAATTAATGCCCTTTATTGTTCTGGCGGCAATTTTACTGGGAATGGGTGTATATATCATGGTACATTTTGAAAGGATATTTCCTTCCGGCCCGCAGAGCGGGACACCTTCGGAGGGTCCCGGGTTTTCGGATGCAACCCGGTCTCCTTCAGCTTCACAGGAAGAGAATAACCAATCTCCCTGGAAAATCAACGCCCCTCTTACCGATGATGATTTTCTGACTGTCAGGGACGGATACCTCGTTAACAGAAAGGGAGAAACTGTTGTCTTAAGAGGAGTGAATGCAGGAGGCTGGCTGATCCAGGAAAGCTGGATGTGTCCCGTAAACGGCAGGGACAGGGAATGGGCAAACCTCGATACGATCAATGCCCTTCAGGAGAGAGGTTTTACCGAAGAACAAATCCAGGAACTGTTTGACACATATCAGGATAACTGGTTTACGACCACTGACCTGGACATTCTTCAGGAAATGAAGATCAACTGTCTCAGGGTCCCTTTCTGGTACAGGAATTTCATGAAAGATGAACAGGGGACATGGATAACGGGAGATGATTTTGACAGCAATCCCGGATTTAAGAGGCTTGACTGGGTCATAGAGGAATGCGGCAAGCGGGGCATTTATGTCGTGCTTGACTGCCACGGCGCGCCCGGTGGACAGAGCATGGACCATTCATGCGGAACCCTTAAAAGAAATGATCTATATGACAGCCCGGAGCTCAGGCAGGTCTTCAGGGAATTATGGATCAGGATTGCCGAACGGTATAAGGGCAATCCAGTGGTTGCTGCCTATGACATAATGAACGAGCCCCAGAACAACGGCGGATACGAAGGCGAGCACGCTTATCCGCCCGGAAGCAGGGAAGCCCTTGAAAGAACATACAGTGTTTATGATGAAATATATCATGCGATAAGAAGTGTTGACCCGGACCATGTAATAACCATGGAAGCCATCTGGGAAGGAAAATGCTTACCCGATCCTGCTGAGTATGGCTGGGAAAACCTGCTTTATCAGATGCATCTGTATGACAGAACGAAAAACATGATTGAACTCAGGATAAATGAGCTCAAGTCTTTCCGGTCCAGGTACGGGACTGCGGTCTATGTGGGGGAATTCAACAACGATCCCTATGAAGAATATGCGATGAGAAGATTTAATGAAGAAGGCATAAGCTGGACCACCTGGGCATACAAGGGAGCGAAGCAGTCTGTGGGGAACAACTGGTTCCTTTTTGTCAAGCAGCTCCCTTCTGCGGATTCGACCAAAGATTCATTCGAGGAGATAAAGGAAAAATGGGGTCCTGTTTTGAATACCGGCAACTTTGATGTCAACGCGGGCACAGTAAAGCGCTGGATACTGAACCATATTGATGCCCCGATCCCCAGGCCGTCAAAGTAAGCGGCTGCAAGGGTTCCCCGTCCCAAAAACAGCCTCAAAGCACCAGGGGTAAACCTGGCCAATCACATCAAAATGAGGACATGGCCCCGTGGACTTAGCCATGCCCCAGGCTGCGGGGTCTGCTCTCTCAAGAACAGCTGATTGTCCCCATATCTTATAGTCCCTTCGGAATGTACATATTTAGGAGTTATTCTATAGTTTTAGCCATTTCTTACAGGTATATATTGTGGAATAATAATCTTGTAAAAATTTCCTGCTTTGAACTTTGACCAGACAAATCACTGATTTTTATCAGGATATTTTCCGAGGGGGCGCATTTATGAATATCCTTAAAAAAATGTCAGACCTGTTTGGGAAAACATTCGTCAAAATCATGCATGCGATTCCGAAAAAAATAAAAAAAGACAAGAAAATCGTTGAGATAAAACGTTTGCAACTACGGAACCCGGCAGGGAATGACAAAGTCAGAAAAGAAAAAGTATCCATGAAGTTCATGCTCACTCTTTCACATATCCTGATTGCGGTCTTGCCCATCACTTTCATAGCCTTTGCCCTGACAAACCAGGCGAGCGAAGCTCTCATGAAGGAAGTAAGCGATTCAAATATGGCATACACTTCAAAAGTCACGAGGATTCTGGACGGTTACATAACAAACATTGAGAACACTGCGAAAATCATTACCACCGACCTTAATCTCATCAAGGCGGTAAGCAGGGATGCCTCTTTTTACGCTACGGCCTTTGAAATGGAACAGGACAGGGATACGAATATTATCAACAAGATAAAGTCCCTGATGATGTCAAATGAAATGATACGGAATATTTTCATTGTAAAGGACACGGAGATTATAGGAAATTCTCCCTTCGTTGCGGAAACCTTTATTGAAAATTTCTATTCAGGACCGGAGTACCAGATACTTCGCGAGGCAAATTCCAGTCCCGTATGGTTCTTCAATTTGTACAACAAGGATGATATTTATCTGATGCAGAATATGAACAACGTAATGACCAATGCGTATATAGGAACGCTGGTAATCCAGCTTAAAAATGAGATGTTTCTTGAGGATATTAAAATGGACTTTGGCGAAAACGTGAAATCGGCAATCATAGATGAAACCGGGAAGGTCGTGCTGGAGCCTTCAGGACAGGATCCTTTGGGTGAAATAGGGTATCTTGACAGGATAAATGAATTTATAGGCAATAATGAGGTAGCAGGCAGCTTTACCGCCCGGACAGGTGAAAATTCAGATATTGACACATCGGTATTTTTCGCTCAGTGCCGCAACGGATGGATTTTCCTTATTGAAGTTCCCCAGCAGGAGCTCCTGAGCAGTATACAAATGATAGAGAAGTTATCACTTATTATGACCCTGGGTGTATGTGTCATTGCCGTGGTCGTCGGCATATTGCTTTCCGTGACAATTTCCAGACCTATTGACTATATCCGGGGCAAACTTAAACTGGTTGAAGACGGGGATCTCACCGTACGCTCAAATTACACGGGAAAATATGAAATCGGACAGTTGTCCCAAAGCTTCAACAATATGACCATAAACATGAACGCGCTTTTAAGGCAGGTAGGAAGTGTCGCGGACAAAGTATACCATAATGCCAATGAACTGAAGGAGATAGCAAAGAAATCGGCGCAGGCCTCGAAGGAAGTTATGCAGGCCGTGGAATCAGTCACCATAGGAGCGGCCGAACAGGCCAAAGACGCGGAAAAGGCATCGGTTATAATCAGGGATTTTGTATCCCAGCTCAACACGACAGAAAAGCATTTTTCCTACGTTATTAATGCTACCAGCAAGACCAGGGAGGCCAGCAGCAACGCAAAAACAACCATTGATGTCTTGAACCTGACAACGAGGGACATGATGAATCTGTCCAAGGAAATCCAGAGGGATATAAAGAAACTTGTGGGTAAGATCCAGGAAATATCCGGTATAATTGGCCTTATAGACGGCATAAGCAAACAAACCAATCTCCTGGCTCTCAATGCATCCATAGAAGCGGCAAGAGCGGGACAATCAGGAAAAGGCTTTGCAGTAATTGCAGAAGAGATCAGAAAACTTGCCATCCAGTCCGGCGATGCTGTCAAGAATATTTCGGAAATCATCAGAAGTATCAATGATGAAGCATCTCATACAGAAGCCATAATAGTCAACGGGGCCGGTATCTTCGAAAAGCAGGAAGAAGCCGTACGCAATACCGACAACATATTCAAGGAGATCATTGAGAATATGGATTCAATCATCAAGGAAGTCAATGTGGTCACCCAGGTCACCGAACAGCTAAGCAGCATCCAGACCCAGGCAACGGATTCCATCTCAAGCATAGCATCAATTGCCCAGGATTCTGCGGCTGCCATGGAGGAAGTGCTGGCAAACGGCCAGGAACAGCTCGCGGCTTCTGAACACCTTGTCAGCATGGCCATAGAATTATCAGATGTCATCAATGTAATGAATGAGCATATGAGCCGCTTCAGGATCGAAAAATGACCTTAGCTGTTGTTGAACCGGTCAAGGGCATTCTGGGTTATTTCAACGGCCCGGTCAATGCCCATTTTCTTTAATTGTGCCACATACTCGTCCCAATCTTTCTCTATGCTCATGGTTCCTATGATGAATTTGACCGTACAGTCATTGACATAGGATGTGACTTTTGAAACTATTGCCGCCCGCTCGCTTGCTTCATCCGAATTGTAATGGAGCTTGTCAGGGATGATGTAATCATAGTCAGCGTTGGAGGCCCAAATTTCAAGGGCTTTGATATCCTTTTCGGGAACAGCCGTAAGCTCCCTTGTCCAGTCATACAGGCCGCCGAACTTTGAAGGAGGGAGAAGGTAAAGGGCTTGCGCCTGGGGCATGCTGTAAACCGGGTTATTCCTGATTTTTTCTGTAAGCTTTGGTTTTCCATCCTGGCCGTAAACGAAAGTATCGCCCTCAATGCCGTAGTTGGCAAGGAGCGATCCTTCCTTGGTGTACAGGTAGTTAAGAAGCTGCATGGCCACTTCAGGATACTTGCAGGAAGTGGAAATGGAAACCCTGTTCCCTATCACGCTGTCTTCCCTGCGGATATGGAGTTTATCCCCTTTTTTCTGAACAGGGGAGGGTACAGGTATGACTTCCATACCGGGCACGCTTCTTTCATATTCGGAAATCAAAGTGTACATTGCGTTCCAGGCGCCTGTCTTCTCATTTATGACCATGGCTTTGTCCACCTGCCATGCCCCGTTTATCATAAAGTCCGGATCTATCAGTCCTTTCCTGTACCACTGGTTGAGCAGGGTAAGATAATCCCTCCAGTTGTCGGTCATCGGCCCGTATACAACTTTCCCGTCAATCTGCATGAATGTCTCCATAACATGGAACCCGGCGCTCAAGGCATGTGAAAGGCTCATATACCCGTATTGACCGATGGAAAGAGGAGCATAGCAGGATTTTTCGGTCTTGAAGAGGGTCAGCATTCTTTCCCAGTCATCGTAGGTCACGGGAATGTCCAGTCCGAGATCATCCAGCCAGTCTTTTCTTACCATGAGACCGATCCAGGGACCCTGGGGAGTGTCGTAAATTATGTCAACCCCTACAACTCTTCCTTTCGCCGTGGTGGTGCATTTTCTGATGTATGGATTGCTTCTTCTCAGGCGTTCATAGTCTTTCAGGTATGTATCCAGGTAGGGTGTCAGATCCAGGTACAATCCGTCATCCACTGCCGCATCCCAGCCATCGGGGTAATGGTTTCCCTCATGCGTGATAATGTCTGCCATGTTTCCCGATGCAATCATTTCATTATATACTTCCTGTTCCTTTTCAACATCCGCCATGATGAATTCGAATCTTATCCCTGTTCTTTTGGACAGCTCCTGAAAAAACTGATTTCCATTATAGTCATCAATGATACCGACAAGGTTGGAATCAATTCCGGCAAATATTGAAAGGGTGACAGGCTCATCGGTCTCAGGAAGCTCAAATATGCTTTTTTGCCCGGGATCAGCATTGGAAACCGCGGGATTTGTTGTATTGCAGGATGCGAGCAGCAGCGCGCATAACAGGATTGTTGTCACGGCAGCAGAGAATTTCCCGAATTTCAGCATATAAAGACACCACCTGTAAGTAATAATTTTAGTATCAGCATAAAAGTCATGTACAATTATGTCATGCTGCTCCGGCAGTTGTTCCTGAACTGGCCGGGAGTGATACCCTCATATTTTTTGAATATGCGGATGAGCGTCTTGGAATCGATGTAACCTACTGCCTGAGCCGCATCTTTGACGGAGTCACCCTTTATAAGCAGTTCCTTGCATTTCTTTAACCTCTGCATATGTATATAGTCTGTAAGTCCATAGCCGAAGAATTTCTTGAAGGTGCGCCCCACATAAGTCAAATTCATGCCTATCTGGTCCGATACGGCGGCTATGTTCAGGTTTGGATCCGCATAGTTCCTGTCCACGTAACTGACAATTTCATTCAGCCATCTTGGCTGCTCAGTGACAAGGTTCTCCTCGACATATCTGACCAGATCGTCGAATATCTCATGCATCACCTTTTTCACCGTCTCCAGCGAGTTTGCCTCAAGCAGCCTCTCCACAAGCCCCAGTTTTGGGACTATGTCTTCATTGTTTTTCCCGAGGATATCGCACAATGAAGTGAAAATCGTGTTGATCAGGCTGTACATGCGGCATTTGTTTATGGCCATGAAATTGATGTCCTGGATGAAGTTCTCCTCAAGTATCACGTCCAGCAGCTCGGAAGCCTTGTTAAACTCCTTGGCGGTAAGGAAGTTATGGAGTTTTTTCTCATTGTCCAGGAACTGGACCATGTTTTTATTACCGGTATCGTTTTCGGAAACCGGCAAAGAAAAAGAATCCCTGTAAAACATGAGAGGATTGGATGTGGCCTCCCAGAAAAGCTGATAGGAAATGACCTGGGAAGCTTCATTATATGCCTTGGGAAGCTCGCTGAGATCGGTGTGAATAGAGCTTATACCGACCATGAGTTTCAGGTTGAGGTTTTCCTTATACCAGTTTACACATTCGGTAATGCAACGGATTAATAGCTCCTCATCCTTTCCGTCAATATCCACATTGAGGAGGCACAGGTAAGTCCCCCCGAAGGAACAAAGCATCCCGCTGAAAGGCGACAGGACCTTGTTTGTGAATACATTATTGAACACATACTGCATGAGCTGAACCTGATCGCCTGCATTCTCCTGCGGGCCATGATTGAAGATGGCGCTGTTGGAACTGTCGCTGAAAGAGGCGAGCAAAACCACGAAGGGTTCTTCCCTGAAAGAAATGTCATTATTGTAGATGATAGCTTCCCTTAATGTGGCGATGTCCGTGTTCCAGCCCCTTACAAAGCCCAGGACAACCTGGTTTGAGAGTTCCAGTTTGGCCTGTTTCCATGAATTTGCCAGGGTATTGTTTTCAATGACCAGCTTCTCAAGATAATTACTTATTTTTTCGAGGTTTACAGGTCCATCGGGCAGCTTGTTATACCTGCTGATTACATTTATAATCCTTGAAATCGGATGGTAACTTTTAAGTGAATAATACATGGACAGGGCGGTCACCATCAGAAGCACAATTATAACCTGAACCCCGATAATCATCTTCATATAATTGATCTGTGAAAAATAACTGTTTTTGGATATGAGCATGCAGTATTTTATGTCGGTGAGTTCTGACTTCTTGTAGGAGCCAATGTAGGCCACATTTTTTATATCAAGCTCAAAAAGCTGGTTTTCAGAAGAAAAATCGTGGTAGCCTATGCCCGACAGGTCAATCTGCCCTCCCGGACCGGGAAGCAAAGTATTATCCTCAGTAATCCAGAAAAATCCCCCATGTTCAATTGTGTTCAGGCTTTGGGCAATGTTTTCCCACGGAACTGCCGTGAAAATGGTGGCAAGTTTGAACTTGAGGTTGTAATTATAAATATTCTGTATGAAAAACAATGTATAAGTGCCGTCTTTATGTCTGAGAATTTTATAGCCCTGGGATTCGGGTATACTTATGAAATTGCGGAATTCGTCCTTTGTCATGGAATACTGGCTTGTATAGAGATGCCCTGTCTCGGAAGGATATCGTTTTGTGGAGGTAATGAAGCTGTCGCTTCTGTGCAGGTATATGGCAAGATCACTGCAGAACTCCATGCTTTTTTTCGCACTTGCAAGCTGGGCTTTAAGGTCGTTTATATCAAGAAGGTTCTGGGGACTGAAGCCCGCATTGTTCATGAGATAAAGGAGGTCTGCGTTCCCGGAGAGGGATCTGTTTATTTTATTCACAGTATTGATATAATTGTCAAATCTGTCCTGATGAAGCTTGAGCACATAGGACTGGGACGTAAGTATCTCTTTTTTGAGGATATTTTCACAGTTAATGTATGCAACTATTGAGAACAGCAGTGACACAATGCTGATCAGAAGGTATGAAAGGAGATATGAATAAAAAATCCGGTCCTTTTTATGGATATGAAGACGTTGCAACACTTTTTTTACCCCCCTGAAGGATACTTGGTCTCTGGTCCGTGAGTTGATTAAACTATGAATTCTGTACAAAATGTATAATTTAGAGAATGATTTTTTCGTGAAATATATGTAATATTATAAAATAAAAATCACTTATTATCAACGAACCTCAAATTTTACGAATGCTCATCTGAAATTGAGAATTCGTTTGTACACAGTTACTAATAAAAGTCAAGTATTGCTCCTTCAGTTATATTTTTCCGTAATGTATGTTATTAACAGGTCAAAAATCGGTCTCTCAACTGATAAATCCACATTACACATTACGAATGGGAGTATCTGATATGGAGAAAAAAGCACGCATTTCAAAAGCCAGGCTGGCAGAAAAACTGGGGAAGCAGTACCATGGCAGGAATGTAGCAATCTGGTTCAATCTCGCCGTGACGATAATTACAATTCTGCTCTCCATGCCCTTTGTAAAATGGATACATATTATAAACCCACAGGAATTATTCGCGAAACTTAAGCTGAAAGAAAAAGTCATAGAGGCATTGCACGACAGTTACAGTATTTATAACATACTTGTCTTCGTCAGGGATACCAAGACAGGAAGTATAGGCTTCTTCTCGATGATCCTTCTCCTTGTCCTTGTGACCATGCTGTTTTTCCAGTTCAAATATATATACCGCTTTTTCAGAAAGAAAAAAGACACCAATGGCAATCTGAATTTATATCTGGTCGCCAGGACGGGCCATATATTCACTATACTTCTGACGCTGGGCTGCGCCGGCTATATACCTTTTACCACATCAAGGTTCGGAATGCAGGGTTTCAGTTTATCGCCGGTTGTGTACATAATCGGGATTCTTGCGGTCATATCCTTTGCCTGCATAGTGCTGGTTGAAGCCGAAGAAAGGAAAATATACCGTGAACGCGGATTTCTGTATGAGTTTCGGAAGAACTGGGTTTTGTTTGTGATGCTCATACCCGTGTTCATCTATTTTATGATTAACGCATATCTTCCGATGCTGGGCGTCTATTTCGCCTTTACGTCCTTTAATTTCAGGGACGGTCTTTGGGCGAGCCCCTTCATCGGGTTCAAGAACTTTGAACATTTGTTCAAGGCCGACCTGTACAGGCTTACAAGGAACACCATCCTTTACAATCTCGCTTTCATCCTGATAGGGAATATTACCCAGGTAATATTCGCCATACTGATAAGCCAGATTGTCACAAGATGGTTCAAGAGGCTTTCACAGACCCTTATGTTCATGCCCTATTTCGTCTCCTATGTTATTCTGAAAGTCCTTGTCTATAACCTTTTTGAATATAAATCCGGCGTAATAAATACAATGCTTGTATCGTCAGGCCTGGAAAGAATAGATTTCTACAATGAGCCAATTTACTGGCCGTTTTTCATAACTGTCTTTTATCTCTGGAAGAATCTCGGTTACGGCATGGTGGTCTACCTTGCCTCCATCACCAGTATCAGTGACGAATACTATGAAGCCGCAAAGATTGACGGCGCCAATGTATTCAAACAGATCAGGTACATAACATTGCCCCTTATTAAGCCAACTTTCGTGATACTTCTGCTCTATGCCCTCGGAAGCATAATGAAAGGGCAGTTTGAGCTGTTCTATCAGATTATAGGAAATAACGGGGTCCTGTATAACGTAACCGATATATTTGACACCTATGTTTACAGGATTACAATGACCCAGCCGCTCCATATCGGCATAGGTACGGCTGCGGGAATATACCAGGCAGTATTCGGGTTTGTTGTCATAATTGTTACCAATTACTTTGTCAAAAAGAACAATCCTGATAACGCACTATTCTGAGAAGGTGATAAAAAATGCGCAATAAAATAAAAGAGCCTGCATCAACCCTGGTTTTGAGATTTATAAGCGGCACATTTGCCATACTGGGATCCATAGTCTGTTTATTCCCGTTCCTGATAATCGTGTCCGGATCCTTTACCGACAATATGACCATTCTCCATGAGGGTTTCTCCATCATACCGAAGAAATTCTCCCTTGAAGCATACAAGACCATATTCAGGGCTCCGAAGGACATAATGCAGGCCTATATCATGACTACATACTATACGGTTGTTGGAACATCCCTGGGGCTTTTTGCAACAGCCCTTTGCGGTTATGTGATTTCAAGGAATGAGTTCAAGTACAGAAACCACGTATCTTTCCTTATATACTTCACCAGCATTTTCGGCGGCGGAATAATCCCGTGGTACCTGATGTATGCAAGTGTACTCGGACTTAAAGGTTCTACCATCGCGATATGGTTCCCCGCCCTGACAAGCCCGTTCCACATTATACTTATGCGGACATTCATCAAAAGCGCTGTCCCTGACGCCATCACAGAATCCGCCAAGATTGACGGAGCGGGGCATTTTACGATTTTCTTCAGGGTGGTCCTGCCGGTTCTGGGGCCCGGCCTGGCAACCGTCGGCCTGTTCCTTGCCCTCGGCTACTGGAATGACTGGTACAGGTCTTCAATGTTCAGTACCAACAGCGATACCTGGGAACTCCAGTTCTACCTGTATAACCTGATGAATGCCCAGACTGCGATAAAACAGATGGCTCAGTATACAGGACTTTCAACGGCAGATCTTCCGACCGAATCGGTCAAGATGGCCATGGCTGTTGTGGCCACCGGACCTGTGCTTCTGTTCTATCCGTTTGTGCAGAAGTATTTTGTCACCGGTATCACCATAGGAGCCGTAAAAGGTTGATATTAAAGCCACGTGCTTTAATATAAAAAGTTTTGGAAGAGGAGGACATATATGAACATTAAAAGAATTCTTTGCTTGCTTCTTATTGCCTGTATGCTCCTTTCACTTGCCGCATGCGGGAAAGGATCCAAACCTGCATCAACGCCAGACAGCAGTTCAGACAGCACTGCCACTCCTTCCACTGAAGAAAAACCGGTAATAGATACATCTGAAAGGGTGGACCTGGTCTTCTATGTAATGGGTGACCCGCCCAAGGATGAACAGGTAGTGGAAGACGCCATCAACGAAGTTCTGCTCGAAAGACTGAACGCAACTGTTGACTTCCGTTTCTCAACATGGACCGACTGGGCCCAGAAATACAACCTGGAGCTTACCTCCGGTTCAGCAGACCTGATTTACATAGCAAACTGGATTAACTACGGAACTCTTGCCAATTCCGGCGCGTTCCTGAAACTGGATGACCTGCTTCCCGTATATGCGCCGAAACTTCTTGAAATAGTTGATGAAGGATTGTTCAATCAGTGCAGGGTCAACGGTGATCTCTATGCAGTTCCAGCCACATGGCCGGAATACACCGTAAGCGGCGTCAAATACCGTGAAGACCTGAGAAAGAAATACGATCTCCCAGTACCTAACAGCATAGAGAATTTCGAAGCATATCTCCTTGGCATAAAGGAAAACGATCCCAACCAGGGACTGCTGACATGTACAGTGGCAGAAAGTTCAGGACTTCTTACCGCATTCGACGGATTTATGATCGTGAACTTCAAATATCCGTGGGTCAATATAAACGGTCTGCCATATGGTCTGGCAGCAAACTATGACACACCAAGCGACGTATACGATTACTGGTATTCTGAAGACTTCATCGAAGACTGCAAGCTGATGAAGAAATGGGCAGACCTGGGCTTCTGGTCAAGGAGCGCCCTTTCAGATCCCAACAATGACGAAGCCTTCATTTCCGGTCTGTGTGTAGCTGAAATCGCAGGTCAGAACCCGAACAAACACATTGCTGCAGTAAACGACTTTGCCAAGAACCATCCTGACTGGGAATCCGCATACATAGCATATGGTGAGGTAAACGGGGTTATTTATCCTGCTGCTGCGACCCAGAACGGTACCGCGATTACAGCCCAGTGCAAAAATCCTGAAAGGGCACTGATGGTTCTCGAACTGTTCATGAGCGATGAATCAGTACACAGACTTGTACAGTATGGTATCGAGGGCGTCCACTACGAAATTGACGAGGAAGGTTACTATAATAACCTGAGTGAAAACTTCATGTATGAAAACTTCAATACCTGGAACCTCAGGGTTAACGAGTTCAAGCTGCCTCAGAGAAGCGACGCAATCCTGAACGAACTCTTCAAGAAATACGAAGAGCTCGGCAACAAGACAAAGTGGCCCAACATCAACGTTTACGGAAACTTCACAGAAAACTATGAAGACTATGCCGTTGAAAGAGGCGCGGTATCCGATGTCATGAGACAGTATCTTGCTCCTATCCAGGCAGGATTTGTCGATGACGTTGAGGCCGCCATTTCCCAGTTCCTTGAAAAGGCTGAAGCTGCAGGCCTGCAGAAGTGCCGTGAAGGCTTCATTGAGCAGTACAAGGCTTACTGTGCTGAATACGGCTATGACAAATAATAGCCGGCCATCCGATACATCAACTGAAATAAAACCAAAGCCGGGCAACCGGGGAGCGGAAATCCGCCCCCGGTTGCTTATTGGCGTGGATTCCCCGTAATGTGCCATCAATTGGATAATTGCAGATTAGGTAAACCGTCGCGCCAAATCCTAAATTTGGTGCGTTTTTTGTATTCGCCCATCAGGTTTGCCAGTGAAAATTATTCCTTGCATTTTGGTCTTGAAATAGCCTTACAAACAATGTATAATATACTCTGCCGCTGAAAAGGCAGCATAGTATCGAGGTGTAGCGCAGCTGGTAGCGCGCTTGGTTTGGGACCAAGATGCCGGGGGTTCGAGTCCTCTCACCTCGACCAATAAAAAAGACTGCATTAATTGCAGTCTTTTTTGTTTTATAGAGCAAGTCATATAATGTTCAGGCAAAAGTTCTCTTTTACAGATTGTATATCACAAAATACAAAATATCCCTTGCTAAAATATTGGTAATTCTCAAATGTTTAGGGTATTTATTTCAACAGGGCTTATTAATTTACCAATTGATTTTCAAAATTGAAACTTAATACTGATTGCGGAATTGTGAAAGGCTGATTGCGCCATATTATCGTGCCAAAAGGAGAGAGTTTGTATGAATGGTCTAAAGATTGCCGTAATCGGCGCGGGGAGTACCTATACTCCTGAACTTATCAATGGCTTCATCTCACGCAAAGAAAATCTGAATGTGGACAGTTTCTTCCTGATGGACATCAACAGGGAGAAACTTGAGACGGTTTCCGGCCTTTGCATGAGAATGCTGGAGCACAGCGGCATAAGGTGCAAGGTACATCTTACAGACAGCATCGACGAAACAATTGAAGGCGCGGATTATATAATCACGCAAATCAGGGTTGGAATGCTCGATGCACGTATCAAGGATGAAAAAATCCCCCTAAAGTATGGCCTCCTGGGTCAGGAAACCACCGGAGCGGGCGGTTTCATGAAGGCTATGAGGACTATCCCGGTAATGATGGATATAGCCAGGAAAATTGAGCAGCTTGCCCCAGATGCCTGGCTCATCAATTTCACAAATCCTTCAGGGCTTATTGCGGAAGCAGTCCTCAACAATACCGGCGTCAAAATGATAGGCCTTTGCAACGGCCCCATCAACATGATAAGAGATATCAGGAAGCTTCTGCCGGAAAATACTGAGCATTTCGATTACGATTTCGTGGGACTTAATCATTTATGCTGGATAACGGCAGTTTATGCCGACGGGAAGGAAATATTGCAGGATAAGCTGGCCAAAGGAATTGAACTGTCAACTTTGAAGAACATACCCGGCATCAAATATGACGAAGCGTTGCTCAAAGCTACGAAGGCCATTCCCATAGGATACCTGAATTATTACTATTTCAGGGATGAGCAGGTCAGATTGTGCAAGGAAGCTGAGAAAACAAGGGGCGAACTATGCAAGGAAATAGAAGCCGAGCTCCTTAAGCTGTATAAGGATCCAAACCTGAAAGAAAAGCCTGCAGTCCTTGACAAAAGAGGCGGTGCCCTGTATTCAGAGGCTGCCGTGTCATTAATCGACGCCATTGAAAACGACAGGAATGAGATCCATGTGGTGGATGTGAAGAATAACGGGGCATACAGCTTCATGGATGACGACGATGTTGTGGAAACAAAATGCCTTGTGAACAAAAAGGGTGCAACTCCGATAAAACTTGGGAATTTCGATAACCAATACATCATCGGCCTGATGAGAGCGGTCAAAGCCTATGAAAAACTTGCGGTCAGGGCAGGCCTTTATGGCGATTATGATGCGGCCCTTGCCGCGCTGATGGTGCATCCTCTGATCGGCGATTACAAAAAAGCAAAAGCAGTGCTGGATGAAATGCTGGAAGAGAACAGGGAATACCTGCCGCATTTTTTCCCGGGAGGCTGAAAGAATGAAAAAGAAATATGTATTGGGAGTTGACGGGGGAGGTACAAAAACCCACTGTGCTCTTTTTGATACCGAAGGAAATAAAATTGATCTGATAAGCTGGGGCACCACCAATCATGAAAATTTAAGGGATGGCTTCATTGGGCTAAAAAGAGAGCTGGAAAGCATGACCTCACTCATTCTTGAGAAAAACGGAGTTTCAAATGAGCAAATCCGGAATGCCGTTTTCGGGCTTGCAGGGGTTGATACAAAAACCCAGCAGGCTGTCATCAGCAATATAATAAGTGAAATTGGTTTTAAGAAGCACCATGTATGCAATGATGCGTATCTCGGAATAAAGGCAGGAAGCAAAAAAGGTTACGGCATATGTGCGGTGAACGGCACAGGTTGCTCGGTCACAGGTATAAGTCCCAGCGGAAGGTGCATACAGATAGGCGGGCTGGGAGAACTGACAGGGGATAAAGGAGGGGGAAGTTACTTAGGGGCAACCGTAATTGGGACCATATACAATTCCCTGTTCAAGGACGGTAAACAGACCCTGATGAAGGACCTCCTGTTTGATGAACTGAAAATAACGTCCAGGTATGAGTTTATAGATACAATAATGCAAAAACTGAGTTCGGGCGAGATCCGGATAAGTGATCTGAACAGGATTGCCTTTGCCGCCGCAAACATGGGCGATGAAAAAGCCATAGAGATATTGACCGAAATGGGAAAGGATATAGCTTCCATGATCAACGGGGCAATACGTGAACTTGAGCCGGATTTTGAAGACAGCATCGATGTTGTCCTGGCCGGATCGATACATGTCAAGGGGGAAAATCCTACCGCGACTGAAACAATAAAACACTGTGTCCGTGAAAGGAACAAAAACCGTGCCATAAATTTCGTGGTGCTCGAAAAGCCGCCTGTTGCCGGAGCGGTAATCTGGGCGCTCAGTGAAGAACGCGGCTGTCCGGATATGTACGAGAAGGTACTGGCGCAGTTTTAGCATGAAAGCGTGCGGTTTAAGATAGCTTAGGATTTAAGATACGGGAACCCTGGGATGCGAAACGAACATAGTTCTTTTTGCAAAGGAAATTTAAGGGAAATTTGCTCAAACAAGCATGTACAGGCTGGAATAATTCATCTGTTATAGATTGATTTCAGTGCCAATTATTTTTCAGCAAGAACCTCACCTGAAGAAACCGGCGTATACCAGTCTATTTCGCCAGCTTGTAAGGCTTCCTCGAAGCTCGAGACTTTTGGTGGGGTTCCCCCGTAGGTCCTGTAATATCTTTCGGTATACAAAGGATTGTTTTTTGTTGTTTTCTCCACGTCAACGGACAGATCCTCGCCGGGTCTGACCTTCCTTGCTACCACCACGTTTCTGTAGTTGGGAAGCTCATATGTGCAGGTGGACAGTGTTATAAGCCGGTCATTTTCATTTATATCAACATTTGTATTATAGATAGAGCGGACTTTGAGCTGATATACGAAGTTAAGGAAATCGGAACTGTCGGCAAACTCGGACCGGGTATAGTCGAAAAAGGGCTCTTCCTCCCCTGAGCCGTTTGTGATGAAAACAGATATTATTTTCCACGCATTCGTCTCGTATATGGAATCAAAGAAGATAACAGGACGGAGTTTATAATATTCCATGTCCTGGAACTCAACAAGGTCATGGAATATATCCCCTGATTTCATGTTATGGCCGTGTATGACTATGTTCTTCGCATCGATTGACGAGTTCCTGTCTATGAAGATGCTTCCGTTCCTGTCCTTTTCGCCGTATATGTTCCTTGAAAGGTAATAGTCGGGATCATTTTCCTTGGTTTTAAGCACAGGATAATCGATTCTAGTATCGGGCACGGTAATCCATCCCCGGACGTCGGAATTGATTTTAAGTATCTCAGCGAACTTTGGAAGTACGGGAGGCTCAGGGTTTCCGGGCGTGGGAGAGACCGGTCCGGCGGGCTCAGCCGTAAAATCGCCTGAAAAGGCAGGAGCGGAATTATCCGCCGTGTCCCTGTAAATTGCCTTTATCTCCTCCATGACTTTCCTGGAGCGCCAGGGCTGTATGAGGACCTCGTTGACAAAAAGGAAGGCAGAGACAAGGAAAACCACAGTGAAGAAGTACTGCAGGAATAAAAAGATCTTTTTCCTCGAGACTTTTAAGCCTTTAAAGCCTTTTTTCAGTTTGACTGAAAAAACTTTGATACTTATGCTTTTCATAACTGCCATCCGCTTCAATTGTCAGGATTAACGTTACACCTGATAAATATTGCCTGATACAGAATTGAAGGCACTGGATGCTGTCAATTGAAAAATCCTTGTTTATCAACATTATATCCAATCCGGACATCATAAGTAAAGCTTCCGGATCTGTGAAAATATCAGTTAAATATTGACATTAAAACGGTAAGATGGTACTATTAGGTTGTACGATAAACTTAGCAGATTAAACAAAAAATCTGCAATATCCAAATCGGATTTATTTAGTTTAGCATTAAACTTTTTTAAAGGAGGGCCTATAATGTCAAGAAAAATGTTATTTTTCACGGCTGCTTTGGTTTGCTGCATGATGCTTGTGTCTGTTGCTGCTTTTGCTGCTACTGTGGATCTTATGAAAGATGGAAAGATGGTTAGTGGAGGATTTGTTAACGCAGGGGAGGAAATTGACGGCGCAGTCCAGGGGCCTGGTAACTGGACACAGGTCAACTGCGGCGATACTGAGGCTACACTGCCTTACCTGCATATAATTGTCAAGGCTACAGGCGATACTGCCAATGCCCAGATTGCCGTATCAGATATGGCCACTTTCAAACTGAAAGATCTCGGCATTACCCTCACCGACGAATACCAGGATGTTGTTCTCAATGTAGAAGAGAAAGGCATTCCCTTCATTTCATGGGTTAACTTCATGGGACTCGACGGTGGAAGCAGCGTTTACACTGTAAAGGACATCTTCCTGTCTGACTCAGCAGAACCCACCATTAAAGCAGCTGCAGCTCCGGCTCCTGCCGCTGAGACACCCAAGACCGGCAGCTCTGAAGTTATGGCAGTAGCTATGTTTGTTGTCATGGCCGCTTCTGCTCTTGCAGTAATCAAATTCAGAAAGGAAGCAAACCGTTAATCTCCATGTATTTTTTAAATATGTCCTGAAAGATCAAGGGCTGCACTTTCCGGCAACGGAGAGGGCAGCCCTCTTCAATTTGAAATTATCAAAATTTGATTCAATTCTCACAGGTCTTAATTAGTACGACTGCCATAGTCAATTCTTGAGTCTTAAACTGTCGCGGTATTGGGAAGCAGTAAGTCCGGTATATTTCTTGAATATCTTGCAGAAATATTTTTCGTCCTGAAATCCGACCCTGTAGGCTATTTCATAATTCTTCAGGCGCACATCCTTCAGAAGTTCCTTGGCAATATCAATCCTGTAGCTGTTAAGGTAATCAATAAGGTTGGTCTTCATTTCCTGCTTGAAAAGGAAACTGAGGTAGGCAGGGGAAATAAAGAGCTCTTCTGCCATTGTCTTAAGGCTTATGTCCTTGTTGTAGTTCTTATGTATATAGTCCAGCGCTTTCTGGATGAACCTGTTCAGCGGGGCATCCTCATGTATCTGCCTGATTATCTTTTCCACGATATTTGCAATCTTCTGGCCCAAGGACTTAACATCCTTGGTTTCCGTAATCTCGTCATAGCTTTTCAGGAGCAATGTCTGAAGGTTTTGTGAATCAATATTCTTCCGGGTGCAGAAGCCAGTGATGTTGTTCAGGAGAAGGATTCCTATTTTCCCGATATAATGGCTGTCGCTGATATTTATATGCTCGAAATTCTCAAAGAACTTTCTGACGGCTTTTTCCGCCAGGGCAAAATCACCTGTTTCTATTGCCTCAAATATTTTCTCTTCATCCTGGGAAGGATACAGGTGAAGGATGTTTTCTTCCGACATATGGTCATCAAATACGGCGATTTTCCTGTCGCTCAGGAATATACAGCTTTCCAGGGCGGCTATGGCTTCCCTGTAGGATTTATTGGACTTAAGGGGCGTAGCCGCCATTTTCCCGATACCTGCGATAAAACTGTATTCGTATTTGTCCGAAAGCACATCAAATATCCGGGTAATGAATTCCCTGAAAGAAGACGGCTCCATATCCTGATGGGATGAGATTATCACTATGTCATCGTTTTTCATTACTATTTCAAAGGAAATTTTAAGCCCTTCCATACTGCTTATTGTTTCGATGATCTGCAGGATCAGATAGTCGAACTCCTCATTGCTGAACCTGCTGTATAGTTCATTCCTGTCTTCAAGCCTGATAACGGCGACGCAGCATGGACTCTCGGTCAGGTTTATACCGTACCTGCTGCATTCCCTGAAAAATGTGGAGGGGTTCCTGAGCTTGTTGTCAAGAAGCCTGGAAAGAAACTGGGAACGCAGGAGGTTCTTGTACTGGTTGAACATGTCCTGATACTCGCTGATCATCTGTTTTCTGTTTTGTTCCTCGATGACCGCGTTTTTGGCCCTCATCACGGCCTGGATGATTTCCTCTGCCGAGCAGGGTTTCAGGAGATAATTGCTTGCCTTGAGCTCAATGGCTTTTTTTGTATATTCAAAATAATCATATCCGCTGACTATGATGACCTGTACGTTCAGTCCCATCTCCTTGATCTTCTCGGTCAGATGGAGACCGTCTATATGGGGCATCTGGATATCGACCAGCGCAATATCAGGGCGTGTGTTCTTTATGACTTCAAGGCCTTCCTTTCCGTTATAGGCGACACCGCACACTTCAATGTCATATTTTCCCCAGTCAATGTAATTTGCGATGCCATGGACGTGTTCATATTCATCGTCGATAATGACCAGCCTGTACATAAATTACTTCCTTTCTGCGGCTAATTGAGGCGAGTTTTCTATGATAAGCTGTGGAGCCGTGGGTATGGAAATGCTCACTTTGGTGCCTTTTCCAACCTCGCTGTCAATCTTCAATGAATAATTGTTGTTGTAGTAGATGGATAACCGGTTTATTACATTTTTTATCCCGTATCCTCCTTTGAAAGGGGAAAGTTTTTCAGTATCGGGGTTGAGCAATGTCTCAAGCTTGTCTTCGGGGATACCTGCCCCGTTGTCCTCGATCTCAAAATGGATTCTGTCGTTGATGAGACGTCCTGTGACATTTATGGTGGTCTTCTTGTCATTGGTTTCGGTACCGTGAATAATTGCGTTTTCAACGAAGGGCTGGAGAATCAGCTTGGGGATTTTATAGTTCAGGATGTCGGCGCTGAAATCGATGCTGTAATTGAGTTTATTCTTGTATCTTTTTTCCTGCAGGAGTATGTAATATTCGATGAACTCCTTTTCCTGGTATATATAGAAGAATTCCTTGCCCACGTTGAGTGCAAGCCTGAAGACTTTGGAAAGGGCGTGGATCATTTCCTCGACGCCTTTGTTGTCGCCGCCGACCGCTTTCCAGTAGATGGTATCCAGCGTGTTGTAAAGAAAGTGGGGATTGATCTGGGCCTGCAGCGCTTTAAGCTCTGCTATCCTCTCCTCTATTTCAAGGACATAGACCTTATTCAGCAGATTGTTTATGTAGGATATCATTTCATTGTAGTCCTTGCCCAGTTTTCCAATCTCGTCGTTGTATTTGAATTTCACCTTCTCCTTGAAATTTCCCTTTTTGACCCGGTCCATCGAATCGACCAGATCCTTGATGGGTTTGGTCAGGAACGATGCCGTATATGTGGTAAAGTAGAAGCCAAGCATCAGCGCGAATATGAAAATCACTATGACTATAACCGGCACATAGGAAAGATTTATTGCAAAACTGCGCATGGGTACAATATTGATTATCTTCCATCCGCTTCTTAAGCCCGTAAAGGTAAGAAGATGCTTTTCGTCCTTATAGGTGTATATCTCGGTCCCTTCGTCCTGTCTGTAGAAAGCATCGGGAAGATTGGCCTTGATATCATAGACATTTATGTCCTTTGTCCAATTGTTCAGGTATAAAAAAGGATTGTTGTTCTGATCCAGGAAAATAACCGTGCTGTCTTCAATGCTCAGGATATTTTCAAAAAGATTATTTATAACCGACGTATTTATGGAAATCATCATGAAGGCCTTTGTGGAGTAATCGTTCAGTTTGAGCAGGGTGCGGAACATGGAGATCTTGTCACCCTTGTTGTTTATGATGAAATCGGTGTTTTCCTTGGGAACATAGACCCAGAGGGGCGCGCCCTTCAAGGAATATACATATTTGTATATCTGAGTGTTTTTAATTTTATCAAACTCAGGGATATTGCTGCTCTTGTCGGAAGAGGCATAGTAGCTGAAACCGTTGTCTGCGTAAACACTTATGAATGTAACATAGTTTTTTGCGACCAGGAGGTTGTTTATCATGTATTCAACGTAGTTCTGGTCGGCAGGGTTGCCGTCAAGCTGTTCGGAGGTGTAGGAAATAGTCCTGTTCACTGTGGCATCCGACGCGATAAATGACGACAGATCCTCGATCTCTTTTTGTATATGGTCAATACTTGTCGCAACCTGCCTGATATCCCTCAGGTTAAGCATGGTCAGCCTGTTGGTGATGGTCTCCCGGTACAGGGCATAGGACGTAAGGCCGATGGACGTCGCCACGATAAATATTATCAGGCAGTTGACGAGAATTAATTTGTTTTTGATGCTGGAATTCATGAAAGTGTTTTTTAACGTCCTGAAAATATCAAGTCTCACTATATAACTCTCCTCATGGGATAGTACACAAACAGAGCAATTACATTATATCATTTTTTGTTGCTTTATTCTAAAAAAAATATCACATCTCTGAGACATTTTCAAAATAATGGCATGATGTTTACCAATAAGGACTGTTTCAATTCCATAAAAAATAGAAACCTTTTTAAAAATTTGTCTACTTATTATTCAACCGATAAGTGTTATAGTGAAAATGTAAAAATTAAACTACCATTAAGGAGGAGTTTTTAATGAAACTGTTCAAAAAAGCTTTAGTTCTGCTGGTGGCTGTCGCTCTTGTAATGAGTATGGCCGCCTGTGGCAAAAAGGCAAGTACAGACACAACACCTACGGCTACACCAGACACATCAACAAGCACTCCTTCAGAAGAAACCAAAGAACCCATAACCATCAAATTCTTCTCTAACCTGCCGGATCGTTCCTCCGGACAAGGACTTCTTGAACAGACAATCCTTGACAACTACATGAAAGAAAACGACAATATCACAATCGAGATCGAAGCTCTGCAGGACGAGCCTTACAAACAGAAATTCCAGTCCTATGTTGCAAGCAACAACCTGCCTGATATCTTCCATGTATGGGGCCAGCCCGCATTTTTCCAGGCAGTTATGGAAAAAGGCTATGCTGCAGAATTAAATCCTGCTGACTATGAATCCTACTACTTCTTTGAAGGTTCGACCACAGACTTCAGCTACAACGGCAAGCTTTATGGTCTTCCCAGAAACCAGGATATCACCACAATCTTCATAAACAAGGCAATCTTCAATGACAATGGGGTTAAAATTCCTGAAACATACAAAGAACTGCTTGATGCTGCAAGGGCCTTCAGATCAAAAGGTATTCAGCCTCTTGCAATCAACGGAAGGGACAAATGGATCCTCAATCTGTTCTTCCAGGATCTCGTAATCAAGGTCAGTGGCAATCAGCAGACAATTTATGATGCATCAACCGGCAAGACGAAGTTCTCAGAAGATCCGGATATCAGAAAAGCCGCTGAACTCTTCAAGGAACTCGTGGATGCCGGATTGTTCCAGGATTCATTCGTATCGGCCGATTATGGCGCTGCACAGAACCTCTTCCTGCAGGAGCAGGCCGCCATGTTCTACATGGGTGCATGGGAAGTCGGTATGGCAAGCAATCCTGACAACTCCGAACACTTCAGACAGAATGTAGGATTAATTCCGTTCCCGGTTGTTGAAGACGGAAAAGGCAAGATCTCGGATGTATGCGCATGGAACGGCGGCGGTTATGCAGTTTCTGCTTCTTCACCAGTTAAGGACGAAGCCATTAAGCTCCTCAATTATATGATGCATCCCGACAATTGGCCGAAGATTGGCTGGCAGCAAGGACTTGTTGTACCTGGCCAGAAATACAGCGATTACATGACAGGAAATGAAAATGTACTCCAGGTTGCCATCACCGAGGTTCTCAACTCAGCCACATCCATGAGCGGTACTCCGTGGAACGACTTCAACCCCGGCGACTGGAAAGCAAATGTTGAGAACTACATACAGGAATTCGCAGCCGGTATTACATCAGTTGATGAATTCCTGCAGAAACTTGACAGCGCAGTTCCGCAATAATTAAATAAAATACCGTGGAACAGGCCGGGCAGGGAGTAATCCCTGCTCGGCAAAATTAAGCAGGATTTGACAATATACTGTTATGCAATTTGAAGCAATTGGACCAAGGTTCGCAACAATTTACACTGCAACTTATTGCCTGTAAGGATTTTATCTTGCTCCCGCCATCGCCGGGAAGCTGATAAGCCTGTTAGGAATTTGGAGGACAGCTTATGGACAGAATAAGAAGAAATAAATATGTGATTTTCGCGCTTGTCTTCCCGGGACTTCTGGTTTATACATTCGCCGTGCTTTATCCGATCTTCAAGAGTTTCTACTATGGCATGACTGACTGGAAAGCCATCGGTGAATACAACATTATAGGCTTTGAAAATTACAGGAAGGTAGTCTTTGAAGACAAGGTGTTTGTAACGTCGCTGTTAAATGCAGCAGTATTGGCAGCATGCACTGTTTTGATCCAGCATCCGGTAGCCATGTTTTTTGCAATTATTGTCGACAAACTGGGCGGGAAGCTGGAATCTTTTTTCAGGGCTGTTTTGTTTATTCCCTGCGTCATATCAATAGTTGTAACCTCGAAAATGTGGGTTAACGTTTTCAATTCTTCCTACGGACTGGTGAACAAATTTCTCGATGCCATACATCTGGGGTTTTTGAAACATGACTGGCTTGGAGATCCGAAAGTAGCATTATATTCGGTGGTTTTCGTCATAATGTGGCAAGGATTTGGCTATGCCTTTCTTATATATTATTCGGGAATAAAAGGAATACCCGAGGAATTGTTTGAAGCAGGAAAGATTGACGGGGCCAATTCATGGCAGCAGTTTATCAAAATCACTTATCCCATGCTGAAACCCGTAATACTTGTAAATGTTTCGATAGCCATAACCTCCTCGCTTAAACAAATGGAACCCATATATCTCATGACCAACGGCGGTCCAGGCACAAAGACGCAGTTCATCGCCAACTATCTGTACTCCCAGGCATTCAGTGCGCAGAAATACGGCTATGCAAATGCCATAGCTGTTGTCTTTGTCGTGATATGCCTGATAACCAACATAATCGTGCAGAAGATATTCACACCGAAGGATATGTGAGAGGAGGCAGGATATGGCTGCAACAGTTTATGATAAACAGAATTTGAAAGGGAAAATAAAGAAGAAAACTTTCAGATATATACAGATTATCCTTTGTTCGATACTGACGGTGGGATGTATTTTCCCGCTTATCTGGCTTATTGACTTTTCACTGGTAAAGGCCAATGAACTTTTTGGACCCAAAGTCCTTGTATGGCCCAAACAACCTCACTGGGAAAATTACCGCCTTGCCCTGACAGATGGTAAAGTACCCCAGTACCTGCTGAACAGCGTTATTGTTTCAGTTATAAGCGTAGGTCTCATTGTAATCCTGTCGGTCATGATGTCCTATGGCTTCAAGCGCATGAGGTGGAGACTCAGCAATGTGTTCCTGAACCTTGTGCTGATAGGCTTCATGATACCGATACATGCCACATTGCTGTCCAACTTCATCACATTCACCGAACTTAAAATACAGGACAGCTACATTGCTTTAATAATCCCTTATGTGGCCTTCAATCTGCCCCAGGCGACCTTCATCATGTCAGGGTTCATGGATTCAATACCTGACGCCATTGAGGAATCTGCCCTGATGGATGGATGCAGTATTTTCAGGCTGCTGTTTACAATCGTGCTGCCGATCATGACACCTGCGATAATGACTGTCATGATCACGGCATTCCTCACTGTATGGAACGAATTCATCATGGCCACCAC
>Ga0134091_1000397_pt1 | contig 40944 bp, 35 predicted proteins | sample 2_5taG_FD_94451 | JGI IMG/M metagenome (GOLD analysis project Ga0134091, IMG submission 94451) | Switchgrass degrading microbial communities from high solid loading bioreactors in New Hampshire, USA - 2_5_20_6_A2 metaG | ecosystem: Engineered > Bioreactor > Semi-continuous > Anaerobic >...
AGACCCCTTGAAGAACACAAGGTTGATAGGTTAGAGGTGTAAGTATGGTAACATATTTAGCTGACTAATACTAATAGGTCGAGGGCTTGACCAAAATAAATGGCATTATTCATGTGCAATTTTCAGAGAACAAGATTTTCTGAAAAATAATATTCCGTGGTAGCTCAATGGTGGAGCACTCGGCTGTTAACCGATAGGTTGGAGGTTCGAGTCCTCTCCACGGAGCCATTTTTTATTTAAGAGCTTTATAAGAATAGATTATTTTATCTATTGTTATAAGGCTCTTTTTCTTTTATTTAATTTAAAAATTTTTACATTAACTTTATATTGAATTGTAAATACTTTGTAATGCTTTGTTGAAATTAAAAATATATAATAAAAATATGAAGAATATATGAGAAAGAAGTATGATGACTATGAAAGATAGGACATTAAAAATAATTTTATTTATTTTAACTATATTTTTAATATTAGATGTAGTTTTTATACTAAAAATAGTTGGGATTAAAGATATAAGCAATAAAATTTCTAAAGGAATTTCTGATATTTCAAATAAGGACAAGCATTATGAAGATTTTATTCCTAATAAAGAGTTGAATGATGAAAATAAAGAGAAGGATAAAAATAAAAAAACTGAAGTTAAAGAAATAAATACGGCAACAAGTAATTATGTAGATGATGTTTCAAAAATATTGCCTGAAACTCTTTATAAATGGGATTTTTATCGTCAAGATAGTAAAAAAATTGCTTATTTAACTTTTGATGATGGGCCATCAAGAGAAGCCACAAGCAAAATATTAGATATTTTAGCAGCAAATAATATTAAGGCAACTTTTTTTGTATTAGGAACTTCAATAGAAAGAAATGAAAAAGCTGATGAATTATTAAAAAGGATGTATAATGAAGGACATACAATTGCTAACCATGGTTATTCCCATGATTATAGTCTTTTATATCCTAATGGGATAATAGATGTACAAGCTGTTATAGAAGATATGAATAAGAATACTAGTATATTAAAAGGAATTTTAGGAGATGATTTCTATACCAGAATAATTAGATTACCTGGTGGATATTATAGTTGGAAGGGCAGAGAAGAATTAGATATAAAATTAAAAGAGTTAGGCTTATATCAAATGGATTGGAATGCTTTAAATGGAGATGCAGATGGTAAAAGTCATGGTAAAGATCAGCTTATGAGTAATTTAATTAACACAGTTGGAGATAAAGATATTATTTTTGTTCTTATGCATGATACTGATGATAAAAAAGATACCGTTAATGGACTCCAAGAATATATAAACTTTTTAAAATCGAAAGGTTTTGAATTTAGAACTTTAAAATAGGGAATATTAATATAAATTAAGATATAATTAGCTAAAGGGCTTTTTTATATCTTAATTTATTTTGATATAATAATAATTTTTATAATTGCTTTAAGGAGAGAATATGAACAAGATATTATTAATTGAAGATGAAGAAAGTATTAGAGGGTTTTTAAAGATAAATTTAAAAAGAAATAATTTTGAAGTTATAGAAGCAGTTAATGGAGAAGAAGGGTTGAATCTTGTAAGAAAAGAAAAACCAGATATAGTTATATTAGATATAATGCTTCCAGGAATTGATGGCTTTAGAGTATGCAGAATTATTAGGGAAGAAAATAGAGATATTGGAATAATTATGCTTACTGCAAAAGGACAAGATATGGATAAAATAATGGGCTTAGAATATGGAGCAGATGATTATATAGTAAAACCTTTTAATCCCTTGGAAGTTGTTCTTAGAATAAAGGCTATATTAAGAAGATTAAAGGAGGATAATTCTGCTGTTATAAAGATCGATAAATATAAGTTAGATCCCTATTCTAAAAAATTTTATAAAGATGGAAAGGAAATATATTTAACACCAAAGGAATATTTAATAGTAAAAACTTTTATGGAAAATCCTAATCGTGCTTTTAGCAGGGATGAACTATTAGATTCAGCTTGGGGGAAGGACTATTTTGGAGATAGTAAAATTATTGATGTTAATATAAGAAGAATAAGAGCAAAGATTGAAGATAATCCTTCTGAGCCAAAATATATAGAAACAATATGGGGAATGGGATATAGATGGAAGCAATAACTAGGAAAAGTATTAAAGTACAAGTAGTTAGAATAATTTTAATTACTATTTCTTTAATAATATTAATATTAAATATTTTATTAATGATATTTTTAACAAAATACTATTATGATAATACTGAAGATTTGTTGAGAAGCAGAATTAATGTTTCTTTAAGTATATATGAGAAGTATTTTTATAATAGTAATTTAAATGAAATAATTAATGATGATGTAGATATATTTTGGAAGGATAATAATGTTCAGGTCGAAATTTTTGATAAGAATAGAGAACTTATAATGGATTCAATTGGTGCAAAAGATGAAGATTTTATAAAAAAAGAAGATGTAATAAAAGCTTCTAAGGGTGAAATATCAAGATGGATTGGAAAAGTTAATTATACAAAAAGTAAGGTTATGGCTGTATCAGCTCCAATTATTATAGATGGAGAAATAATTGGTATAATTAGATTAATAACATCGCTTGATGATATAAATAAAATAATTACTAATGTTATTTTAAGATTTTCATTAATATCTATTATTGCTTTTGTAATTGGAATACTACTTAGTATATTATTAGCTGATAAAATAATTAAACCTATAAAATATTTAACAGAAGTAGCAAAGGAAATGGCTGGTGGTAATCTTAAAATAAGGAGTAGTATTAAAAGTCAAAATGAAATTGGACAGCTGTCTAATGCTCTTAACTTCATGGCAGGAGAGGTAGAGAGCAGGGAACAACTTAAGAATGAGTTTATTTCATCTGTATCCCACGAACTTAGAACTCCTTTAACAGCAATAAAAGGATGGAGCATAACCTTAAGGGATGATGAAACTGATAAAGAAACATTAGAACTTGGACTAAATATTATTGAAAAAGAAGCAGATAGGCTGACAGTAATGGTTGAAGAGCTTCTTAATTTTTCAAATCTATTAAATGAAAATATGAGGTTAAATATAGAAACTATATCGATATCAAAATTGCTTAATGAAGTAAAGGCAATAATGGAAAGAAGGGCATTAAGTGAAAAAATAAATTTTACAGTTAATTGTAACATTGAGACTACTATAGATATTGATGTTAACAGAATAAAACAGGTATTTATTAATTTATTAGACAATGCTTTTAATTTCACTGGTGAAAATGGAGAAGTTAAAGTGGATGTTTCTGAGGAAGATAAAAATATAATCTTCTTAATAAAAGATAATGGATGCGGTATAAGAAAAGAAGATCTACCTAGGGTTAAAGAAAAATTCTTTAAGGGAAAAAATTCAAAATCTAAGAATGGTATAGGACTTTCAATTTGTGATGAAATTATTAGACTTCATAATGGAGAATTAAAAATCTTAAGTGAAGAAGGAGTAGGCACAGAAGTTTATGTTATATTAAATAAAACCAAGGAGGATAAAAAATGAGAAAAATTATAATATTCCTTCTTATAGGATTATTTACATTGAACAGTGGATGTAGTAAAGTAAATTCAAGGGAAATTCAATCTATAAATGCTCCTTCAAATGATAGTTTAATTATAGAAGGTAATTGGAAAATAATTGATATTAATCTTATCGATGATAATATAGAAAATAAATCTGAAATATTAGCATTAAAAAATGAAACTATAAATATCACTAATAATAGTATTGATATAGCAAATAAAATTTATAAAGATACATCCTATAAACTCAAGCTAGTAAATGCGTCATATAATGTTTCCTATGAATTTAAATTAAAAATAAGTGATATAATCAAAGATAAAGAAAAAATTGAAGTAATTACTATAATATATCAAAATAATATAATAGGTGAATTCATAATTGATAATGATAATAAGGGTTATTTATATTATCAAGGAATATTGTTTTATTTAAATAAAACAGAAAGTGAGGCTGTTGAAATTCAGGTAAATAAGGAAAGTTTTGAGAAGACAAATGAAGATGAAGTTATAGAGCCTGAATTTATTTTAGAAGATTATAATAGTCCTGTTGGAGTTATGCTTGTTTTAAAGAAAAATAGGGAATTAAATGATAAGGGAAATTATAGTAATGAAAGTTATAGAACATTATGGATATCTATGTATAATGGGAATATTCAGCCTGTTTTAGAAAAGAACTATATAGTTTTTCCTAGAATGAATGGAATTTGGGAAATAAATAATAAAGTTTTAGATGAAAATGGAATTCATTATGAATATTTTAATGCAAGAAAAATAGATGGTGATCTTTATAAAATAGATGAAATATATAACTTTGAAAGCAGTATTTATAAGAATATAACTTTTATATCAAATGATTATATATCAATGGAAGTTTATGAAGGAGATAATTTTCAAAATAAATTTCAACGATATCAAACAATACCTATAGATAATATTAATTCTAATGAAGGATTAAAGATTGGAGATATATATTCAGAAGGGGAAGTAAATCAATACGAAATTGATTATAAAGCAGCTCTTACTGAATACCTTAAGGATAAAACTATAAGAGATTATAAAATTGATTATAGTAATTTTAAATTAGATAGAGTAAAAGGCAAGTGGGTATTGATAGGAAATATAAATTTACAAAATTCAGATAGTTTAGATTATCGAATTAATATTAATCCATTAAAAAAACTATTGAATTATGATACTTTGTTAATATCTTGGAAGGAGTTTAAGGCACAAAACCCATTTCTTAAAGATGCCTTTACTTCTCCTAATGGAAGAATTGCGATAGTTCAATTAGAGGATAAATTATTGGTTTATGAAATTAAAGATAGAACTATAAATTCAACTCCTATCTTAACTATAGAAATAGAAGAAGATGAAGAAATAATAATGGCAGAGTGGGCAAATGGAGATTACGTAAAATATTGGGAAAGTGCATTTAAAAATTTAAAATAGGGAGGACAATTTATGTTATCAAGGGATATATTATCGAGTGTTCTAGCTAGATGTTTAATAACAGGCGGTGATTTTGCAGAAATATTTGAAGAAGATACTTTAAATACTTCAATAAGGTTATTGGATGGAGTTGTAGAAAATACAATATCAGGAAGAATTCATGGTATTGGAATTAGAATATTTAAGGGATTAAAGAGTGTATATGCTTATACAAATAATACTAGTTTACAATCTTTATTAGATACTGCTGAAAAGGCAGCATTAGCTCTAGGAGATTTAAAAGAAGATATAAGCATTATTTTAAATGATAAAATTTCTTATGATAATCATCCAATTTTATATCTACCTTCATCAATTTCACTAAATAAGAAAATTGAAATAATGAAAAGGGGATATAGAGCAGCTAAAGAATATAGTAATGATATTACACAAGTATCTGTAACTTACTTAGATAAAGTTCAAAATGTATTAATTGCTAATACAGAAGGACTTTTAGCAGAAGATAGGAGAGTTAGGACAAGATTAGCAATAAGTTCAGTGGCTTCAGCTAATGGTGAAAATCAAACCGGTTTTGAAGGACCAGGAGCTCATAAAGGCTTTGAATTATTTGAAACTGTTGATCCTGAGTATTATGGAAGAGAAGCTTCAAGGGTTGCTCATACTATGCTTCATGCAAGACCTTGTCCGGCAGGGAAGATGACAGTTGCCATTGATAATGGTTTTGGAGGGGTAATCTTTCATGAAGCTTGCGGACATTCTCTAGAAGCAACTGCTGTAGCAAAGGGAAATTCAGTATTTACAAATATGATAGGAAAGCAGATAGCATCTACTAAAGTAACAGCTATTGATGATGGAACTATACCAAATGCCTGGGGATCATTAAATATTGATGATGAAGGAAATAAAACAAGAAAAAATGTTTTGATAAAAGATGGAATATTACAAGGATATTTAATAGATAAATTAAATGGAAGAAGAATGGGGATGGAGCCTACAGGAAGTGGGAGAAGAGAAAGCTATAAATTTGCTCCTACTTCAAGAATGACTAATACCTATATTGCAGCAGGAACTGATAAAGAAGAAGATATAATAAAATCAATTGATAATGGACTATATGCGAAAAAGATGGGTGGAGGATCAGTTAATCCAGTAACAGGAGAATTTAATTTTGCAGTATCTGAAGGATATATTATTAAAAATGGAGTTATTCAAGAACCAGTTAGGGGTGCAAGCTTAATAGGAAAAGGAAGCGAAATATTAATGAATATTGATATGGTAGGTTCAAATCTGGCACATGGACAAGGAATGTGCGGTTCTATTTCTGGAAGTATTCCAACAAATGTAGGACAGCCAATGATTAGAGTAAAAGAAATAACAGTAGGAGGCAGATAGGAGGGATTTATATGGAAATAAAGATTTTTATAGAAAAATTATTTGAAAAAGCAAAAGCAGCTGGTTTTGAAGAATATGAAGTTTATTATGTAGATAAGGAAAGTTTAAGCATTAATATTTATAAGGAAGAAGTAGAAAAGTATAATTTAACAAGCTCCTACGGATTATCCTTTAGAGGAAAAGTTAATGGTAAAATGGGATATTCATATACAGAAATATTAGATGAAGATGCAATAGATATGTTAGTTAAAAATTCAATGGAAAGTGCTTCAGCAATTGAAAATAATGATCTTCAGTTTATTTATGAAGGAGATAAGGAATATGTTGAAGTTAATACTTATCATAAGCAATTAGAAAATATTAATCCAAATAAATTAATAGATTTAGCATTAGCAATGGAAAGAGAAGCTAAAAAGTTAGATGATAGAGTTATTAATTTCCAAGGATGTGGTATAGGTTATTCAAATGCTAAGTATGGGATAGTAAACTCTAAAGGACTTAATCTTGAAAATAAGTCCAATTTATTAAGTGCTTATGTTGTTCCAATTATAAAAGCTGGAGAAAATATGTTTGACGGTATGGGTTATAAAGTCGCAAAATCTATTGATGAAATTAATCCAAAGAAGATTGCTGAAGATGGAGTAAAGGAAGCTGTATCAAAAATTGATGCAAAGACAATAGCTTCAGGTAAATATAAAATTGTTATAAATAATGAAGCTATGGTATCACTTTTGGCAACTTTCTGCGGCGTATTTAGTGGAGATGCGGCTCAAAAGGGATTAAGTTTATTAAAAGATAAAGAGGGAGAAATAATTGCAAGTGAAAAAGTTACTATTATAGATGATCCTCATCTTGAAGATGGTTTAGCATCAGTTCCTTTTGATGATGAGGGAGTTGCAACAAGGAAGAAAGATATAATAAAGGAAGGAAAATTAGTAACTTTATTGCATAATTTAAAAACAGCCCATAAGGGTAATACAAAAACAACAGGGAATGGATTTAAAGCTTCTTATGCATCATCAGTAGGGGTATCTCCAACTAATTTTTATTTAAAGCCAGGAAATAAAGATTTTAAAGAATTATTAAAAGATGTAGGTGAAGGAGTTATAATAACTGAGTTTGCAGGACTTCATTCAGGAGCAAATTCAATAACAGGAGACTTTTCTTTAGCAGCTAAAGGCTTTTATATAAAAGATGGAAAACAAGATTTTCCTGTAGAACAAATAACAGTAGCTGGTAATTTCTTTGCTTTATTAAAGAATATTGAGGAAGTTGGAAATGATTTAAAATTCCCAATGAGCAGTGTAGGAAGTCCATCATTAATAGTTAAGGAATTATCTATTGCAGGAAAGTAGAGTTTTTAGTTAGTAGTTAGGAGTTTGGAGTTAGTAGTTAGTAGTGTGGGGTTAGTAGTTAGGAGTTTGGAGTTAAGGAGTAGAAAAGAGCCTATTTGTTATTTTACAAATGGGCTCTAATTTTATAGATTAAAGTTAAAGTATAAATTATCAAATTTTAATTATCAAGATAGTTGCTTCTAATCATTTTATCTGACATTTCAACCATATTTTTATATAGTTTTTTTTCTTCTTCTGTAAGGTTTTCGCCTATGACAGTAAGATCTGTTAAAACAGCAAAAGATTTATTTGTATTAAGAAGATTCCTACCTAAAGCTGTGTTTATATATTTTTCATTATCTATACCCATTAAGTATAAGAGAGTAGGCATAATATCTATTTGGCCGCCAATTGTTTCAAAGCAGTTTGATTTATTTATTCCTTTAGACCAAATAATAAAAGGTACTGTATGGTGTCCATTATCTAAATACCAGTCCTCAGGATCTGCTAAGCTCTCAATAGCACTATTATAATATTTATGAACTCCAGTATGATCTCCCTCTATTACAATTACTGTATTATTAAGTAATCCTTCCTTATCTAATTTTGATAGGAAGTCCCCTATTTGCCTATCTGTGTAATTTACGCTTTGGAAGTATCCTCCTAGTATATTTTCATCTAGGCTTTTATCTAATTTTAAGTTTCTTTTTTCTTGAGGTAAATCAAAAGGACCATGACTTGTTAAAGTTACAGTAAAAGCATAAAATGGATTTTTTAAATTTTTAAGCATTGGAACAACTTGTCTAAAGTAGCTTTCATCTGATAATCCAAGACCAATTTCTTCATCTATTTCAAAGGAATAATAATCAATAAAATTATTAAAACCTATTCCTCTTAAACCAGCAGCATAGTTCCAAAAGGAACCTTTATCTGGATGTATTGCTACGGTATCATAACCTTCTTCCTCAAGCAAGTTAGGTAGAGAGTTATATCTTGTACCTGGATATCTAAAGAAGGTACTTCCTCTTCTTAATGGATACATGGAAGTATTTATCATAAGATCTGCGTCAGAACTTGTCCCTTCGTTTACCTGTTCGTATATATTAGGAAAATATAAACCTTCCTTAATTAAATTATTGATGTTAGGAGTAATTTCTTGTCCGTTAATTTTCTTATTAATAACAAAGCTTTCTAAAGATTCAACTTGTATAATTATAAGATTTTTGCCTTTAAAAATTCCTGCATATTCATTATTATCTAATTTTTCTTTGTTAGCAAAGAAGGTATTAATTTGATTTTTATCCTCATCTGTCAGCTTATAAGGTTTTGAATCTTTATATGTATTGATAATATCAAAAATATGGTATCCTATTGATGAAAAATATCTTGCGGTATCTGTTGGATCATAATTTGAAAATAAATATCCATTTTTTATATCTTCATTATTAAATACATAAATATTAATTGGAACATATTGTATGTAAAATATACTTAAGATAAAAATCACTATAAAGGAAATAGGTGCTCTCTTTTTTTCTTTTTTATAAGAATTTCTTGTCAAGAACACAAAGCATCCAAATAAAACAAAATCAACAAAAAGTAAAAAATCTTTATTGCTAAACATAGAGGAGATGGTTCCCCCCATATTATCTAAATTTGCCATTTGAGTTAGCAGCAATATTGAAGGAAGGGTTTGAAATCCTCTAAAATAAGCTAAATCTAATAATATTAATGCTGTAATAAATGCATCTATAATAAATAAATATATTATTCTTCCTTTCCCTTTAAGTAATAATGAAAAACTAAGAAATACTAGAATAAAAGAAAAATAATAAGTAATAAAAGGCTGAACTTTACTAAATCCCAATAATAAATTTAATGAATAAGGATCTTCGTTTGATACGAAAGCTTGAAATATTATTGTTTTAAAAAATATACCTAATAAGGGAATTAGAAATAATATAACTTTTAATAGACTATTATAGTTAAGCATACTAACATAATGGTTTTTTAACTTACTATATATTTTTTTCATTGTTTCACCTCAGTTAGTAAAAGGAATAAATTATATTAATTGTAGGTCTAATTATAATATAGCAGCTTATATAAATCAAACTATAAAATATAAATTAATTCTTAAGATTAGAAGCTTTTTCTATATGATATAATATTTATAGATTTTCAAAAATTATGGAGGATAAATTATGCTTCAATATGATTTAGTAATAGTTGGAGGTGGAGCTTCCGGCCTTTCAGCAGGAGTTTCAGCCTTAAGAAATGGAATAAAAAATGTATTGATTTTAGATAGAAATAATGAATTAGGTGGTAATTTAAACATATTTATTCATAATGGTTTTGGAAGGTATTTTCTAGGAACAGAAGTTACTGGCCCGGAATTATCTAGTGAATTAATAAGAGAATATAGAGCTTTAAAAGGGAGTTTTAAATTAAATACAGAGCTTTTAGAAATAAGCAAAAATAAAGTGTTAACTTATGTAAATCCAGAAGAGGGAATACAAGAAATAAAAGCTAGTTCAATAATTCTTGCTTCAGGATGTAGAGAAAAATTCACAGGCAATATTAATATTCCTATTCATAGATATACAGGAATATTTACTTTACTTTCAGCCCATAAGCTTGTTAATCTTCAAGGGTATCTTCCAGGAAAGAAGGTTGTGGTAGTTGGAAATAATAAATGGTCTTTAATTTTTGCAAGAAGATTAGAAATTGAAGGAGCAGAAATTCAAGCTTTTTTAGATACTTCTAAAAATGGCTTAGAGGAATATTTAGATATAATAGAAGGCTTTAACATAAACATAATAAAAAAACATAGAGTTATTGAACTCTATGGAAATGAAAGAATAAAAAGCGTTGATATTAGAAATTTAGAAGATAATACAGTAAAAAATATAGAGTGTGATTCATTAGTTCTGAAAATAGGTTATTATCCAGAAACTTTCTTAATAAGAAAAGTAAATATGATTTTAGATGATAAAGGTCATCCTGTTGTAAATAAAGATTTCCAAACATCAGAAAAAGGAATTTTTGCTACAGGAACTTTAGTATTAGGAGAAGATAGTGTTTTCAATAGTGGAGAGAATGGTTATATAGTAGGTATAAAGGCATCAGAATATATTAAAAAATATATCTATTAAAAAGTACTTAACATTTTTTAATAATATATATAAAGGAGGATTTTAATATGCTAAAAATCCTCCTTCTTTTTATATTAGTGCAGATAGTATTTTTTGGTATATCAAATCATTTCCTAAAGCATTTAAGTGAACGCCATCAATGAAAATATAATCATAATATTCAGGTAAATTAGTTTCTGTAAAGAAATCTATATATTTGATATCTAGTTCCTTACATAAATTTATTAAATCTAAGCGTAATTTTTTTAGGTTTTCAAAGACATAGTCATAAGTTTCAAAGCTTATGAAATATGAGTTATTTGTTTTATAAACAGTTGGTGGAATTCCAATAATAATATTCTTTGTTATTGTTAATCCTTCCTTAATCATAAGCTTTATATTATTTAATATTAACGATAAATCTCTATTAGATAAAACATCATTTGTTCCACCCATAATAAATATTATGTCTGGATTTAAATTAATTACATCTTTTGTAAATCTATTTAACATATCTGTAGTAGTGCTTCCATTAACACCTCTATTTATTACATTAAGGTTTTCAATACAATTTAGCTTATAAGCCCAGCTTTCTTTTTTATGGATACCATATCCATAAGTTAAGCTATCACCTAGCAGTACTAAAGTTTTTTTACTCAAAACATCCTCCTAAAACAATTTCTGCAAATAATAGTTTTTCCATTATCAGCACTAAGCAAATCTTCTTTAGCAAATTCCTTTTGGCAGAAATGGCAAAGGTTATTTTTATTTACTTCCTTTGAAACAGCTGATTTAATATTATTTTTTGCAGAAGTATTTTTTTTATTTTTAATATTCTTTTTTAAAGAAGAGTATATTTTCTTATCAGTAGGGTTATCTTTTTTTATAATGGAATAGGAAAGTTCAAATTCACTTTCTGCAAAAAATTCTAATTCAAATCTTGGGTTTTCTGCATCATAATATTCTTCAGTAATAATTTTAGTGATTTGAGCATCATTTACTATTAAACCGCTTTTCTCAATTCCATCAAAGATACTCTTTGTTATATTAGCAGTATCAGGGTGTCTTTTTTCACTTTTGTAATAAACTTTTAAAACAGCTATCAGAGCTTCTTCTAAAACTACATTTGGGTTTTGCATTCTTGCATGATAAGCTATTTCTTCTTCATAAAGAGCGTATTTATCATAGGACTTACCCGTATTATAAGGAAGAATAGCTCTGCCATCTTTATTATGTAATTTAAAATTTGATTTTGATATTGGTGATCCGGTTACTATAACTTTTGCGTAATTATTCATTAAAAACTCCTTTAGAAAACTTAGTAAATCCTTAATAATCCATTAATTCTAATAAAATATAATGAATATTTTTTTTATTCATTATATAATAACAGGTGGACTGATAATAAAATAATTTTTTATATTTTATTCATAGATATTTTAACAAAAAAATGAGAAATAAAAAATACTAATATGGAAGAGGAGAATTATGGAAGATAAATTAATATTAGCAATAGAATCAAGTTGTGATGAAACTGCTGCTGCTGTAGTGAAAAACGGAAGAGAAGTATTATCTAATATAATTGCAACTCAAATAGAAACTCATAAGGTATATGGGGGAGTTGTACCAGAAGTAGCTTCAAGAATTCATATAGAAGTAATTGATAAGGTGGTTAAGGAAGCCTTAGAAAAAGCAGGAGTTAGCTTAAAAGATATAGATGCAATAGGAGTTACATATGGACCAGGATTAGTTGGTGCCCTTCTAGTAGGTCTTCAATATGGGAAAGGGCTTGCATATTCATCAAAGAAGCCATTAGTAGGAGTAAATCATATTGAAGGACATATATCAGCAAATTACATAGAACATAAAGATTTAGAACCCCCTTTTGTATCCCTTGTAGTATCAGGAGGTCATACTTTTATTGTATATGTTAAGGATTATGGGGAATATGAAGTTATTGGTCAAACTAGAGATGATGCAGCAGGAGAGGCCTATGATAAAGTAGCTAGGGTTATTGGTCTTGGATACCCAGGAGGTCCTAAAATAGACAAATTGGCTAAGGAAGGAAATGAAGATGCAATAAAATTTCCTAGAGCAAATTTTCATGATGATTCTTTAGATTTTTCTTTTAGTGGACTTAAATCATCAGTTTTAAATTATATAAATCAATGTAAGATGAAGGAGATAGAAATAAATAAAGCTGATGTAGCTGCATCCTTTCAAAAGGCTGTCATAGATGTTTTAACACAAAATGTATTAAAAACTTGTAAAGAAAAAGGTGTAGATAAAATAGCAATTGCTGGTGGGGTTGCTTCTAATTCTTCTTTAAGAAAAACATTAATAGATGTAGCAGGAAAGGAAGCAATAAAAGTACTTTTCCCTTCACCAATATTGTGTACAGATAATGCTGCAATGATAGGAAGTGCTGCATACTTTAATTTAATTAAGGATAAGGTAAGTCCTCTTAATCTTAATGCAAAGCCTAATTTAAAACTTTAGCTACATATGGGGGGGATAGATTAAATGAAACTTTTACCTTATTCAAATGGCGTACATAAGGTTAATATGAGAAGTAAGAAAAGTCCTAAAGAGCTTATCAAACAAATATTAATAATATTTTTTATATTAATTGTTACAGGTTTTGTTTATCAAAGAATAGCAAATTTTATTTCAAAGGAGACCCTCAAGGAAAGAGTAGATTATATTAGAGTTGATGATAAGAGATTAGATTATTTGGTAGATGGAGATGGAGGAGATTATACAGTAATTTTTGATGGGAATATAGGGGGTAACCTAAATCAGTGGGATTTAATAGTAGAAGATTTAACTACAAATTATGATGATATTTCAACTTTTGTATATAATAGAAGAGGATACGGCTTTAGTGATGGGGGGACAAATAGAACTATTAAGGAGCAAGCAGAAGATTTAAGAAAGTTACTAAAGAAATCAGCTGTTCCTTCGCCTTATATATTAGTTGGAGAAGAATATGGAAGTCTTGTTTTAACTGAATTTGCAAAAGCTTATCCAGATTTAGTGGCAGGAGTAGTATTAATAAATCCCTTTGTTGAAGATGAAATAAATTCTGAAGAGTTTATAAAGAAAATGATTTTTGAAAAGATTAGAAGGGGCATAGAAAGGGCTGGTTCCTATATTGGACTAACTTCTTTAATTGAAAAATTAGATCTTGATTGTAAAGTAAAAGAATTTGAAAGCTCATTAGAGGATGGGGATTTGAAAGAGTTTAGATCTCATAGAACAAAGTCTAATTACACAAATGCTGTTTACAATGAATATTGTAATATTACAAGCGGTAATAATAGCAGCCAAGAAGTTGGGATTTTTAGTGGAAAACCTTATTATTTAATAGCAAAAAATAATCAGATAGGATTAAAATCTTTGGGCGATGAGGAGTTAACAAAGGTTTATGAAATTAATACAGATAGTAATTTTCTGGCAGTTACTGAAAAAGATGCTGTAATAAATGGAATAAGACAGGTTGTTAAAAAAGCTAATGAAATAGAAAGAATGAAAAAATAAAACATATATTTTATGCCATATAATTGTCATAATGAGGTGCTATATTAAATTATAGAAATAATATGCAAATTATTTGGAGGTATTTAATATGGATGATGACAAGGTATATGATGTTAATTTTGTAATGAAAGATAGCAATAATAATGAGTATATTTATCAAAATGGCAATAAAAATAGGAAAAGAAGAAGAGGAATATTTGGAGCAGTAGCAATTATGCTGATTGGAGCAATTATTGGTGGTGTTATTGGTGGCTATGGTACTTATTATTTATTGAAGGAGAAAGGTATTAATCAAACTACAACTATTACTTTAAATCCTCAAAGTTTCAGAGAAACAGAAGGAGCCCTTACAGCAAGTGAGGCATTTCAAAAAGTAGCTCCTGCAGTTGTTGTTGTATCTGTAAATGGAGTTATTGATTATAGTGGGATTTTTCCTAAAGAAGTTTCTGGAATTGGCTCAGGATTTATCATCAATGAAGAAGGGTATATATTAACTAATTATCATGTTGTTGAAGGAGCCCAAGAAGTTGTGGTTACTTTATCAGATGGTAGAGATGTAGCCGCAAAAGTTGTAAATTATGACCAAAATCAAGATGTTGCAATGCTTAAAATAAAGGACGATACAGTAGAGGTTCCTGGAGTTGTAGAGCTAGGAGATTCATCAATATTGCAGCCAGGAGAAGAAGTATTAGCAATAGGAACACCTTTATCAAAAGAATTTAATCAAACTGTAACAGGTGGTATGGTAAGTGCAGTGAACAGAAAGGTAGAAACAAGTACAGGAGTAAAGGTTAATTTAATTCAAACAGATGCAGCAATTAACCCTGGTAATAGCGGAGGACCTCTTATTAATACAAAGGGAGAAGTTGTAGGAATTAACACCTTAAAAATTGCTGATAGTGAAGTGGAAGGAATTGGATTTGCGATTCCGATCAATGAAGTTAAAGATAGAATTGAATCTTTATCAAAGCCTATTTTAAAGCTAGGAATCACAATAAGAGAAATTAATGAAGATTTAGCTAAACAATTTGATATGGAAGAAGGACTATATGTAGTTTCAGTATCAGAATTTTCTCCAGCTGAAAAAGCAGGAATTCAAAATGGTGATTTAATTATTAAATTTGATAATAAGAGAGTAAAAACTTTTGATGAATTAAGAGAAATTAGAGATTCAAAATCAGCTGGTGATACTGTATCTATAGAATTAATAAGAAATGGTGAAAAGAAAACTGTAAATCTTCAATTAGAAGAGTAAAATAATTAATAAGATAAAACTAAAAGAAGCTAGAAAATTTCTAGCTTCTTTTAGTTTTATTAAAATTTTAAACTTATCATTAATAACTAAGTTATTAGTTTGCTATTGTAAAGTCTTCGTTGCTTAATTCAAAATTATCTTTAATTCCATCACTTAAATAAATTTTATTATCTGTAGTTACGAAAATTGCATCTATATCTTCTCTTGAATTTACAAATTTTAACCCTTCTTCAACTCCCATTGCAAAAACTGAGGTTGATAAAGCATCCCCATCAATAGATTTATTACTTACTATAGTTATTCCTGCAATATTATTTTCGTAAGGATAACCAGTTTTAGGATTTAATAAATGATGGTATCTAACACCGTTTTCTATAAAATATCTTTCATAAATTCCCGAAGTAACAACAGATTTATTTTCAACTTTTATAATTCCTACTGTATCTCCACGTTCAGCATTTGGGTTTTGTATGCCTATTTTCCATAGGCTGCCGTTTACATTTTTTCCCTTAGCAAGAATATTTCCGCCAAGATTGATAATAGCGCTATTAACGCCTCTTTCGCTTAACATTTCTGAAATTACGTCAGCAGTATATCCTTTTGCAATTCCACCAAGATCAAGTATCATTCCTTCTTTCTTAAGAAAAGCAGTACTATCTTTTTTATTTAATATCAAGTCATTATAATTGATAAGTGGAAGTTTTGAATCAATTTCCTCTTGAGTAGGTAATTTTTGACCTTCTAATCCTATATTCCAAAGTTTTACTAAAGGTCCTATTGTAATGTCAAAACGACCTTCTGAAATTTTACCATACTCCAATCCTTTTTCTAAGAGATAATATGTATCTTGATCAATTTCTATTGGATTCATTCCTGAAGCTTCATTTATTTTATCTATTAATGTACCTTGATCATTAATAGATAATTTACTTTCTAATTCCTTTACTTTGTCAAAAACTTGATCTAAGATAGTCTCGTCATTGCTATCATAAATTTTTACGCTTATTACTGTACCCATTAATAGTTCACTTTTTTCAATAGGTTCGTTATTTGCTTCACTTGATTGTGAATTATTTGTGCAGGCACTAAGAAATAAAAAAGAAAAGATTAATAAAATAGATAAACAAATATAATTTAAGTATTTTTTCATTTTAGTATCCTCCTATAAGCTTTGCTATCTATATTATAAATAATATTATTAGAAAAATAAAAGGCTTTAGGGGAAAAACCTAAAACCTAAAACTAAATAATACTTTTTTACAGTTTATAAAGCTAGATAAGCCTTCTTTGGGTTTTAAATAGTAGATTAATCATTATATATGGCTTATTTATATCTATTTGGCTTGTGTAAATGGGATTATTTACAGATTAATTATACACATAGGATTATCAATTAGATATTCAAAAAACTTATACAATATAAGAAAAACTTATTGTGGTTAATAAGAATAGTTAATGATAAATGGCTTTAATAAGCTATTTATAAATTTTTGAGAGAAAAATTGATAAAAATTTATCGTTAAAAAATCAACAAAATAAATAACTATTTTATATGGACATATGTTATTATTATATATAGAATAAAATATGCTATTTATGAATTATTTTTATGAAGGGACGAGGTGTACAACATGTCAAAGAATAAGATAGTTATTCTTGGAGCTGGATACGGTGGTGTTCAAACTGCTAAAAAGTTAGCAAAGAAATATAAGAAGAATAATGATGTGGAAATAACACTTATTGACAAGCATCCATATCATACTTTAATGACAGAATTACATGAAGTTGCAGGAGGAAGAGTTCACCCTGAATCAGTACAAGTAGAATTAGTTAAAATTTTTGGTAAAACAAAAGTTAATGTAGTTATAGATTATATAGAAAAAGTTGATACTGATAATAAATTAATTACTACAACTAATGGAAAATATGATTATGACTACTTAGTTATAGGTACAGGTAGTGAGCCAGCATTCTTTGGAGTTCCTGGAGTAAAAGAAAATGGATTTACTCTATGGTCTTTTGAAGATGCTATAAGAATAAGAGAACATATACAAGAAATGTTTGCTAAAGCAAGCATTGAAAAAGATGCTAATAAGAGAAAAGAAATGCTAACATTCATAGTAGCTGGTTCTGGTTTCACTGGAATAGAAATGGCTGGAGAACTTTTAGAATGGAAAACTGTATTAGCAAGAAAGTACAATGTAGATGAAAGCGAAGTAACTTTAAAAGTTGTTGAAGCTATGGGAACAATATTAAACATGTTAGACAGAGATCAAGCTGATAAGGCTGAAAGATATATGACTAAACATGGAATGGAAATATTAAAGAATTCTCCTATAGTTGAAGTTACTAAGAATGAAGTAGTTTTAAAAGATGGAACTAGAATAAAAACTAATACATTAATTTGGACTTGCGGTATCCAAGCTAATCAAGAAGCAAAAGAATATGGTTTAGAAACTGCAAGAGCAGGAAGATTACAAACAAATGAATATATGCAAGCTGTTGGTAAAGAAAATGTATTTGTAGTTGGAGATATGGCTTACTTTGAAGAAGAAAAGGGTAAGGGAACTCCTCAAATAGTTGAAGCTGCTATTCAAACTGCAGATACAGTAGTTGAGAATATAATTGCTTCAATAGAAAATAAAGAAATGGTTAAATTCCAAGGAAAATATCATGGATTTATGGTTTCTATTGGAGGAAGATATTGCGTTGCTAACCTAATGGGAGTGAAGTTATCAGGTTTCTTTGCTATGTTAATGAAGCATTTAGTTAACTTACATTACCTATGGGGAGTAAACAATATAAATGCATGTTATAACTATTTACAACATGAATTCTTTAATATGGAACACAATAGATCCTTTGTAAGAGGTCATTTATCATCTAAGGCTAACAGACTATGGTTAGTACCACTTAGAATTTATATAGGTGTTCTATGGTTAATTGAAGGATTAGAAAAATTAGTAGGTACTACTGTTTGGGAATCTATGTGGAACTTTGATGGTACAGGTTTCTTTAGTAAAATTAAGATTGGTGCTGATAGCTGGATTAAAGCTGGTAATGTAAAAATGCCATTTGAATGGTTACAAAATGGAACTTCAGGTGCAAGTGCAGCAGCAGATGCAGCATCAAGTGCTTCACAAGCAGCAGAAGCAGCAACTGAATGGGCAACACCAATTATTAGTAAAATGCCTGGTTGGTATTCTGCAATAATGGAATTTATGATGCCAAATCCAGAAGTAGCAGTATGGTTCCAAAGAATAGTTGTATGTATTGAAATAGGAATGGGTCTTGCTTTAATAGCTGGATTATTCACTTTCATAGCAAGTGCTGTATCAGCTGGAATGGTTGTTAACTTTATATTATGTGCAATGGCTGGTTGGGACATACTATGGTACTTCTTCGGAGCAATCGCTTTAATGGGTGGAGCAGGAAGAACTTTAGGTCTAGATTACTGGGTAATTCCATGGATTACTAAGCTTGCAGATAATTTCTGGCATGGCAAAAGAAAACCAGTATATAAATAAATTACAATTGAGAAAAATATAGAGATAATGTTAGAATATAAGGTAGAGTAGTTTACTCTACCTTATAAAATATTAAGATAACATTATGGAGATAAAAATGTTTAAAAAATTAGATTTTGTTATTATTGGTGTATTAATGTTACTTTCTTTTTTACCGGAAATGATACTTGGTGCCTCAGTAGGAAAGGGCTTAAAAAATACATATGCAGAAATAACAATAGCAGGAGAAACATATAAAACTATCCCTTTATCAAATCATAAAGGGGAAGATATAATAAAAATAGAAACAGAAGATGGATATAATATTGTACTTGTAAAAGATAATAAAATTGGAATAATAGATGCAGATTGTCCGGATAAGGTATGTATGAACCCTCAATATATTGAAAAAGCTGGTGAGAGCCTGGTATGTCTTCCGCATAAAGTTATGATAGAAATAAAAGGAATTAGTGATGATGATGTTATATTATCATATTAAGGGGGATTCATGAGAAAAACTAGCAGAATTGTATATATTGGATTATTAGTAGCGCAGGCACTAGTACTTCATATAATTGAAAGAATGATACCCGTTCCATTTTTTACTCCTGGAGCAAAGCTAGGATTAGCAAATTTGATTACTGTAATTGCATTGTACACATTAGATAAAAAGAGAGATGCATTTTTAGTTATATTATTAAGGATAACTTTGGCAACTATGTTTGGAGGAAGTATATCGGCCTTTATGTATAGTGCAGCTGGGGGAATATTAAGTTTTATTTCTATGATATTAGTGAAAGATATATTTAAGGAAAAGGTAAGTATTGTAGGAGTCAGCTCAGCAGGTGCCATATTTCATAATGTTGGACAGTTAGCAGTTGCATCATTAATTGTTAAAAATATAGGAGTAATGTTGTATTTACCTATATTATCATTTATAGGAATAGGAACAGGAATTTTTGTGGGTATAGCTGCAAATTTTGCAGTAAATCATCTAACAAAATTACCTATGTTTAGGGAATATTAAAAGTGTTAAACATAATTTAGAGTATCACTAAGAAGGTGGAATATAATGAATAAAATTTGGAACAACTATCCTGAAATAAAAGATGAGCTTAAAGAAGTAGTTGCTCTTATGAAAAAATATACCAAATGTAAGGATAAAAAAATTGAAAATTCTATCTTAGAGTTAATAGAATCTGGAGGAAAGCTGTTAAGACCTGCTTTTGTTTTAATAGGATCAAAGTTTGGAGATGGTGATAGGGAAAAATCAGTACCAACTGCTGCTGTGATAGAAATGTTACATATGGCAACTTTAGTTCATGATGATATAATTGATGAATCCAAGCTTAGAAGAGGAAAACCAACAGTTCAATCTAAATATGGAAAAGATTATGCAGTTTATATTGGAGATTATTTGTTTTGCTGCTGTTTTAAAATTTTAGCAACTCATTCATCCTTAAAGGCGTTAGAAATTGATTCTAATGCCATGACAAGAATTTGCATAGGAGAAGTTGATCAATTAAATTCAAGGTTTTCAACTAAATTATCAGTAAAAGATTATTTAAGCAGGATAGCAGGAAAAACTGCTGAATTATTTTCTATTTCATTATTTTTAGGTGCTGCAGAATGTAATGCTGAGAATAAAGTTAGCAGGGAACTAAAAAATATTGGTCATAATTTAGGAATGGCCTTTCAAATAATTGATGATATATTAGATTATGAAGGTAATGATGAAAGCATAAAAAAATCAGCTGCTAATGATTTAAAACAAGGAATTTATACAATACCTTTTATATACGCTTATAGGAATAATAAGAATGCCTTTTTAGAGATAATGAAAAAGGAATTTTATACTGATGAAGATGTAGAAACAATAATAGATATAGTTAGGGAAAATAAAGGAATTGAGATGGCTAAAGAATTAGCTAATAAATATATAGAAAAGTGCTTTAAGGGAATAGATAGATTGCCAGAGAATAAATATAAGAAAGTTTTAAGGGAATTAGCAGAGTGGATTTTAATAAGAACATATTAAACAGTTTTCAGGTTTCAGTTAAGGAAGATTTTAATTATAAATGAAAATCATAAAGGTAGTTGATAAAATCAACTACCTTTATTTTTTGAAATTTAAAAATTGAAAATTGATAACTTACCTTCGCTCTAAATTTCACACTAATTATTGAGATATTTTTTTATTGAATTTTTAAAGGATCTTATGAAATCTGAATTTATTTGATAGTAAGAAGCTGAATAGCTAATATAAACTGGTAAGGAGGTAGAAAAATCTTCTATATTTATTCTTTTTAGCATGGGGTCATTAAAATCTTTGTAGATTGTTTTTGGAACAAAAGTTAAAGCATCACTATTAATAACACCATTAACAGCTGCTAAAAAGGAATTGGTTGAAAATAATAAATTGAATTTTTCTAAGTCATTAGTTGTATAACCTAGTTTATCTAATATAGTATTATCGATAATATTTTTGTAATCAACTAATATTAAAGGTAATTCTAATAGGTCTTCAGCCTTGATAGAACTTTTGTTAAAGTTTACATTAGAAATTAGTATAATTTCATCATAACCTATTAATTTTGTAATCATACCTTCTTCTTTTGGAGTTTTTTTATAACTTAGTGATATATCCCCTTTATTAATATAGGAATCTGATATTATATTTAAATTTATTTTATATGTAGGAAACTTATCTTTTAATTTAGGTAAAGTACTGGATAAAATTTTATAACTTAAAGGTTCAATACAATCTATATTAACTGATTTTTTCTTGTTAATATAATTATATAATTCTTGATGCATTCTATTTACAGTACCAATTATTACTTCTGCATATTTAAATAGAATCTCACCTTCATCAGTTAAAGTTACACCTTTGTTACTTCTGTCAAATAATTTGATACCTAAGTAATTCTCAAGTTTAGAAATCTGTTGACTTAAAGCAGACTGGGATATATGAAAATTCTTTGCTATACTAGATATACTTTTTGCTTTGGCAACTTCATAAAAATAATTTAAGCTATCTATATTCATTTAATCACCTTTTTAAAATAATATTTTATAGGTATCCTATTAAAAAATTATATGCTTTTTTCAATAAAAAATCAAAAATAATTAAATAATAGTAAATGTTTAGAAATCAATCTAAAAAATAATAGGATTATTTTGAAAATATTAATTAAAAAAGAAGAGTGATAAGACTCTTCTTTTTTTAATTAATATTTTATTACATTTGAGCTATTTTTATATAGGCTTCTAGGGTTTTTCTAGCAGTTTCCTTCCATGAAAATTCTAAACTTCTTTTATATCCCTTATTAGCAAGTTCTAATTTTAAAGCTTCGTTATTTAATAAATTTACTAGTTGTTCTTTTAATTCTTCCCTATTATTAGGATTAATTAAAATACAGCTATCTCCTGTTACTTCTGGGATAGAGGTGGTATTAGAAGTTATAACAGGGATTTTGCAGCTCATTGCTTCTAATGGAGGTAGTCCAAAACCTTCATAAAGAGATGGATAAACAAAAGCTTCTGAACCATTATATAAAGTTGGAAGTAAAGAATCCTCTATAAAACCAGTAAAGATTATGTTATCTTTTGAAGGCAGAGTTTCTTTTAATTCAACAAGCTTAGCTCCCTCATCTTTTATGGAACCAGCTAAAACTAAAACGTGAGGCTCTTTTAAATCTTTATAAATTTCATTAAAAGCTAAAATTAATTCTCTAGCATTTTTACGAGGACTAAAACCACCTATGTATAAAATATAGGGCTTATTAAAATTAAATTTTTCTTGTATTAGTTTTTTACAGTCATTTTTATCCATAGGTTTAAAATTAGAATTTGCAGCTAATGGAGTAACAAAAATTTTGTCTTTAGGAATGTGATTAAAAAATTTTAAAATATCTTTTTTTGAGTATTCAGATACAGTTAAAATTCCTTTGGAATTAGAAACAATGGAAGGCATTTCTCTTAAAAATTTTTCTAAGTAGCCTCTTCCAGTAGTTTCAGGTAAAACATAAGGAATTAAATCATGAATAGTAACAACGCAATTGTTAGCATAATTTTCACAGTAGCCAATTCCATTTTGAGGTATATGGTGTAAATCAACATTATATTTATTTATAAAGTTTGGGAAATAATAATTTTCATAAAAACTACCATGTTTTCTTGCTGTTAATATGATTTTACTATTTTGCTTTTTAAATTTCTCATAATTATCACCAACCCAAAATAATAAATAATTATTATCTTTATCTATTTCTAATAATTCTCGAATAAGATTTTCGGTATAAGTTCCTATACCAGTTCCATTATATAAATTGGCTCCTCTGGCATCAATTGATATCTTCATTTTAATCCTCCCAAAAATATCCTATATATTATAAATATTAAGATTTGAAATATATATAACAAAATCTTATTAATATTTATCTACTAACATAAACAAAATATGAATTCTTTTCATATAATGGCATAGAACAAGTCATGAGGAGAATTACATGGAAAGTGAATATATAAAAGAAGAAATTGAAAGAAATTATTCTTTAGACATATATAGTATAGAGAAAGTTAAGAATAGCTATAAAATAGAAACAAAAGAGGGGAATTATGGTATTAAAATTATTAAATATCAATTTCCTCATTTTTATTTTATATTTTCTGCTATAAATCATTTAAATAAAAAATCCTTTAGGAAGATTCCAGAGATAATAAAAACAAAAAATGGTGAAGGTTATATAAAACTTGGAGATAAGCATGCATATTTAAATAAATGGATAGATTCTAGAAGCTGTAATTATAAGAACTTAGATGATCTTGCTATGGCAGCAAGAAAATTAGCTGAACTTCATGAATGTAGTAAAGGTTTTATTCTAAATAAAAATATGAAAGCAAGAATATATTGGTATACTTGGATAAAAACTTTCGAAACAAGATGTGAGGAAATATTAGATTTTAAAAAAAGAATATATCAAAAGGCTTATAGATCTGAATTTGATGAAATATACTTAAGCGCAATAAATGATGAGTTAGAAAGAGGAAAAAAATCTATTAGTGAATTAAGGAAGAATAATTATTTTAGGGTTATGGATAAAGAAGTTTTAAAAAGAGGTTTTTGTCATCACGACTTTGCTCATCATAATTTGTTAATAGATAGGAATGGAGAAATTAATGTAATTGATTTTGATTATTGTATATTAGATAGCCATATACATGATCTTGCTTCTCTTTTGATTAGAAGTATGAAGGACGGGAATTGGAAGAGAGAAATATCAGATCTTGTAATAAATAATTATATAAAAATTTATCCAGTAACTGAGGAAGAATTAAGAGTAATGGTAGCATTTATGAGATTTCCACAGGGATTTTGGCAGATTGGCCTTCAATATTATTGGGAACAGCAGCCATGGGGAGAGGAGTTTTTTGTGAAGAAAATAAAAAAATACTTAAATGATAGACAGGATAGAGAAAGCTTTTTAGATAACTTTTTTTAATAGAGGTGATTAAAATTAATGTATTAGAGTTAAATGAATATCTTAAAAGAAAAAACATAATTATTAAGGATAGTAAATTAAGTTCTTATAAAATAGAAAACAAGGAAGAGGTATTTAAGCAAATAGATAATATAATTTATTTTCAAAAAAGTGTTGGGGCTTATAAGGAAAATTTATTGCCTAGAATTAGGGCTTCTATTGGAAAGGAATTAGAAGAATATAAAGCTCAAGTAATATTGATGGAAAGATATATAAAAAATCTTAAAAATAAAAAGGATTTGAATAAAATTGATAACTATATAAAAGACAAGGAAAAGGAAATTTTATATAAGGCAGAAATTTCATTAAAGCATATTGCATTAAAAGATTATAGAGAAATAATAGAAAGAAGTATGAAAAATTATGAAATTTGCTTAGGGAGGGTTGATGAAAGCAATTTAGCATTAGAAGATAATATAATTTTAGTTGGAACAATAAAATATATGAGCTATAACATAAGGGAGCATGATATATATTCTCTTATAAAAAAAATAAAGAGAAAAGATATAGAGATTTCCTTTCAAGAAATAATAGATTATTATATTGAAAAAGAAAACTTAAAAGAAGGAAGCAGAAAATATTTAGAAGGGCTTAGCAGCTATCCTAATGAGCAGTTAAAGGTTATGAAAAGATATATACAAGGAAAATATGCTTTAAAAGAAGATGAGATATTAGAAAATCTTTACAGGGCAGAACTTTTAGATAATAAGTATTCGATAATTAATGGGAGGGGATATAATGAATAAATTTAGATATATAGATAGGGAAAGTTTATGCAAATATGATTTAAGTGAGGATTTTTTAAAAACTTTATCAATAGATATTAAGGAAATAATACCTTTAAGAAAAGTTTTTGTATTAATAACAAATGAAGGAAAGAAAATTCTTAAGATGACTGATTCAAAGGAAAAAAGAATTAAGTTTGTTGATGAAGCTTTAAAGTATATACAAAAAAATTATGAAGATGTACTAAATTATCATAAAGGAAAAGATGGTAGAATAGCTTATAATTTTCAAGAAAGTACTTATGTTGTCTTAGATATGATAGATGGAAGAGAAGCAACTTTTACAAATCCATTAGAAATTGAGATTTGCTCTAAAGCTATTGCTAATATGCATAAGGCATCAAATGGAATATGTGAAAATTTAAATGTAGATTTAGTAAAGGAAAATTTAGGAGATAATTTAATTGCTTCTTATAAAAAAGTAGAAGAAGATCTATTAAATATAAAGTCCTTTGTAAAGAGATTTAGAAATAAAAATAAATTTGATAATTTATTTATTGAAAATGTAGACAAGTATATAGAGCAGGTGAAAAAGGCTCAAGAACTTCTAGCAATAACTAATTATACTTCCTTATTGAAGGATATTAATAAAATAGTTTTGTGTCATAATGATTTAGCAAATCATAACTTTATAATTGATGGAGATAAGGTAAAAATAATAGATTTTGATTATTGTAAAATTGATACTAGAGCAATTGATATTGCTAATTTTTCATTAAAAGCAATCAAAAATAATTGCTATGAAATGAAGAAATTTAAGTCAATTATAGATTCTTATAATTCAGTAAGTAAATTGGATAAAGAAGAAATAAAATTAATTTATACCATTTTTAATTTTCCAAGAGATTTTTATAATATATCTATAGATTATTATTATAAGGAAAAGTTATGGGATTATGAAGTTTTTGAAAGCAGGCTGGAAGATAAGCTTAATAAAGATGTTTATAGAATGGAGTTTTTAAAAGAATTTATTAAAGAGATGAAAGAGTACTTTTATTAATATAAAAAATATAGGGCGGATACAATATCTTCCCTATATTTTTTACTTAGAATTCTATAATTTTTTTATAAGCTTCTACAGTTCCCTTTGCAGTAATATTCCAAGAATAGCTTGAGCTTTTATTTAAACCCTTTGATATTAATTTTTCTCTTAATGATTTATCGCTTAAGATTTTTTCTATTGAATAAGATAATTCATTAATGTTATGGGGATCAATTAATAAAGCAGAATCACCACAAATCTCAGGTAAAGATGTTACATTAGAAGCTATTACTGGAGTTCCGCAGGCCATTGCTTCTAAAGGTGGAAGTCCAAAGCCCTCATAAAAGGAAGGATAGGCTAACAAACTCGAAGCATTATAGAAAATTGGTAACTTTTCAAGAGGAATAAAATCTGTAAATATTACATCTTTTTCAACCTTAAGTTTTATTGCGCGGGTTTTGTATATTTCATAAGAAATACCCTTTTTTCCTGTTATAATAAGCTTCAAGTTTTTTCGCCTATTTTCAGGAAGTAATGAATATGCTTCTATAAGGCCTATTATATTTTTTCTTGGGCTGAAACCTCCAACATAAAGGATAAAGTCTTCATTAATACCATATTCTTTTTTTATAATTTCTTTACACATTTTTTTGTCTAAAGGTCTATATATATCCTCAGCAGCAAGATGGGTTACAAAAATTTTATCTAAGGGAAAATTAAAACCTTTGGCAATATCTTGCTTAGAAAATTCAGACACAGTTATAATTCCATCACAATTATCTAATATTTTGGGTATTTCAGTATTAAATATATGAAGATAATTAGAGCTAACAGTTTCTGGCATCCTTAATGGGATTATATCATGTAATGTAATAGTTTTGTGACATTCTAAGTTATTTGAAAGTCCAACCCCATTTTGAGGAACATGATATATATCTAAATTTTTATTATAAAAATTATTTTCAACCTTAACCTCATCCCAAAAATTCGAATCTGAATTGGCCTTTACTGACTGAATTTCGAAATTGTCTCCTAATTCTAGAGCTGTATTCTCAGGCAGAAAAACAAGGTAATCATTTATACTGTCAATCTTATTTAGACTATTTATAAGTTGATAAGTATAAGTTCCGATACCTGTGCCCCTATACCATTTTGCAGCTCTGCCATCTACTCCTATTTTCATGACGCATCCTTTCACATCATTTTTAATTTATTATATTAAATTCAGGAATAAAATGTTAATAAAAGAATAGATATAATCATATAAATATAAAGGGAGGTGGGCATTATATTATGATGAGAGAATTTGAAATAGAAAGACAATTTAACATCAAAATTGAAAGTATTAAACCTAGTAAAGGCATATACTATGTAAAAAGTAATAAAGGAGAGAGGTGTTTAAAAAAGATAAATTACGGACCACAGAAATTATTATTCGTTTACGGAGCTAAGGAGCATTTAATAAAAAATGGTTTTAAAAATGTGGACAGGTATTTTTTAAACATAGATGGAGAACCATATGCTATGGTGAATGAAGATTTATACACACTTTCTGAATGGATAGAAGGAAGAGAGTGTGACTTTCATAATTTAGATGAGGTTAAGGTTGCAGCTAAGACCCTTGCAGAATTGCATGAGGCTTCAAAGGGTTATGATCCTCCTGAAAATTCAAAGTTAAAGAGTGATTTAGGAAGATGGACTCATCTTATGAATAAGAGAATTAAGTCCCTTGATAAAATGAGAGATATGGTTAGAAAGAAAAATAATAAGAGTAATTTTGACTTGCTTTATATAAAATCTATGGAATTTTATAAGGAACTTGGTAGAAAAGCATTAGAAACTTTAGAGCAGTCAAAATATGAAGAATTATGTGTCTTGGCTGAAAAAGAAAAAAGTTTTTGCCATCACGACTATACTTACCATAATATTGTTATAGATGAAGATAATAATTATCATATTATAGATTTTGATTATTGTAAGAGAGAAATAAGAACTTTTGATATATCTAATTTTATGATAAAGGTTTTAAAAAGAGTTGAGTGGAATCCTGAATTTGCAGATGCTATATTAGAATCTTATAACGAGGTCTCTCCTTTATTAGATTCTGAATATAAGGTATTATATGCCTTTTTACAATTTCCTCAAAGATATTGGAGACTAGCAAATAGATATTACTATAATGAGGTTAATTGGGGACAAAATGCTTTTGGAAGCAAAATAGAGGCAATAATTGGAGAACAAGATAATATGCTCAAATTCTTAAAAAATTTCAAAAAACAATATAACATAGATTAAAAAAAGTGCTATAGGCACTTTTTTTATGTACAAATAAATATAATAAAACATAATATGAAATAAACAATTAAACAAGAGGGGAAAAATGGAGATAGGTGATTTAGTAGTTAGAAAATCCTATGATAAAGATATTACATTTAAAATAATAGATATTAAAAAAGATGAAGAAGGTAATGATATCTATGTTTTAAAGGGAATAAGCATAAGAATTATAGCTGATTCTAAAAGTGATGATTTAGAAAAAGTAAGTGATAGATATGTTGGTAAAAGAGAAAAAATATTAAATAGCAGAGTTAATGATGCTATAAAAAAAGCAATTTCTTTAAGGGGAGATAGCCTGGCGAGAGATGCTATAGATAATGCAGTTAGAGGGAGTAAAAGTCAAAAAATAAAAGAGAATAAAGATTTGATTTTTGGTAGACCTGGCAAGATACTTCATGTAGATGGAGATAGTGAATATTTGGAAATGTGCCTTAAGGTATACAAGCAGTTATCTTTAGATGCAGTTGGATTTGCTATAGAAGAAAAGAAACAGCCAGAAATAATTGTTGATTTAGTTAGAGAAGTAAAACCAGATATAGTGGTTTTAACTGGTCACGATAGTATTCAAAGAAATACAAGTGATTATCTTGATTTAAATAATTATAGAAATTCTAGGTATTATATTGAGGCTGTTAGAGCTTTAAGAGATTATAATTCTAGTTATGATGAATTAGTGATTTTTGCAGGAGCATGTCAAAGCTGTTATGAATGTATGTTAGATGCAGGTGCTAATTTTGCGAGCTCCCCAAGCAGAGTATTAATACATTGCTTGGATCCAGTTTTAGTGTGTGAAAAGATAGCTTATACAAGAATAGATAAAATTATATCCATTACTGATGTAATAAATAATACAATTACTGGTATAAAGGGAATAGGAGGTCTTCAAACTAGAGGTAAATATAGAGAAGGATATCCAAGATCTCCATATCTATAAGTGATTATAGAGCTGTTAATATTAAGTTGAATTGTAGAGCAAAGAAATACTAAGTCAGAAAAACTACTAGGTGAAGAGTTTAGGCTTAAATTATTAACTTTAAAAAATCAGTAACTCTAAAGCCTAGTAGTTTTTCTTTGCTATATTTTAATTCAAAAAATGCATAAAAAAAAAGAAAGTAGGTATAATAACAAATGTGTGTAAATGAGAAAAAATAAAAAAATATATTGACAACCTGTTTTTATAGTGATAGAATATTTGTTTTATTTGACGGAAAGCTAATAATGGTGTATAATAAAATTAAGAAAGAAGGTGCTTATGTGGAAAATATGAAAACTATCGCAAGCATAAAGAGAAACATAGAAGATCATGTAGGAGACAAAGTTACTTTAAAAGCAAACGGCGGAAGAAAAAAAGTAGTAATTAATAACGGAATAATTGAAAGTGCACATCCAAGTATTTTTGTAGTAAGATTAGACAATGATAATCAAAGAACAGTATCATACAGTTATTCAGATGTTTTAACAAAGACAGTACAGTTAGACTTTTCATTATAAAAAGAGCTTCATAGTGGAAGCTCTTTTTTTATTATAAAACAATCATAAAAAAAGAAAGATGGTGGGTTTCCATCTTTCAACTATGGTATAAAAGGGTATTGAGAATTTATGAGAGGTTATATGGTCAATAACCATAATTATAATACGACATATTTTTATTATTGTCAACATTTATTTAAAAAAAATATAGAAAAAATTAAAAAAAGACGATAATTCGACAAAGAAAATTAAAATAGGGGAAGTTTGACGATTATATTAAAGAAACTTTTTAATTATAAATGAATAAATGTATACAGTTAGAATATATTTAATAGTAGGTTAATATGTGGGAGGGATTATATGTCACAAATAGATACAATTAAAGAGATAGTTCACTATGAACAGCTACTTAGAGAAAATTCAACAAATCATGTACTAAAGGGAGAGTATTTAATAAGAGATTCACAATATCCAGATATGAAAGAAGTTTTGGGGGTAGATGCTGAAGCAAATATCACCAATAAAGAAATACTTGGTGATAAAGTAATGGTAGAAGGAAATTTAAATTATATAGTATTTTATCTTCCAAAGGATGATGCAGTTTTAGAACATCCTGCAAATAAAATACAGTCAGTTATATTTACAGATAAGTTTGCAAATTATTTAGATCTTAATAATGACGAAAATAATATATGGGTTGATGTTGAATGCGAAATAGAACATATTGAAGCTAATTGGATGAATGAGAGAAAAGTTGGAATTAACGGTGTAATTGAGTTAAAGTGGCAAGTATATAAAAATGGAGAATTTGAATGCGTTAAGGATATTGAAGGAAAAGAAGATATACAAACTTTAAAGAAAGAAGAAGAATTAATAGGGATAAAAGGTGAAAAAGACGTAGATTTAATGGGAAAAACTATTTTAAAGGCAACAATGGACAAGCCAGAAATAGATGAAATATTAAAATGTGAACTTAATATCCATAAGAAAGAAATAAAATTAGTAGAAGATAAGTTTTATGTTGGATGCTATTGCAAAATTAATCTGCTATATAAAGCTAGAGAAAATAATGAGTTAGTACATTTAGAAGATGATATATATCTATCTAAAGAAGAGGAAATGCCTGGAGTCAATCAAGATATGATACCTTCTTTAGATTTAAGAATAAGAGATTGTAATTATAATGTAGAACTTGATGATTTAGGAGAAAACAGAATAGTAAATATTGAATTTATACTAAGAGGAAAAGTAAAGGTATATTCTAATGAAAAAGTTGAGATGATAAAAGATGCATATTCTCCAACTTCTAATATAGAAATAAGGAGAGAAGAAAAGAATTTTGGAGATATTATGTCAATAATGAATTCAGAAGTAATAGTTAAAGATAATATCAAAGTGGATAATGGAGAAGGAAGAATTGAAGATATTATATGTGCTTCAGCCCGTCCGTACATTTTAGAAAAAAGCATGGAAGATAATAGGCTAAAAATTGAAGGATTAATAAAACTATGCATACTTTATAAAATTCAAGATGAAGAATTAAATTATGGAATATTAAATACAGAAGTACCATTTTCTACATATGTAGATATAAAAGATTCCAATAGCAAATTAAAATCTGTTGTAAAGAGTTCTCTAGAAAATTTAGATACAGTTATAGAAGGAAATTCTATATCAGTTAGGGGAAATATTGGATTAATAATCAAGTTATATTGTAATAAAAGTATAGAGGCAGTAGCAGATGTAGTAGGTGGAGAAAGTGAAGAAAAAGAAAAGAAAGCTTCAATTATAATATATGTAGTTGGAGAAGACGATACTCTTTGGGAATTAGCAAAAGAATATAATACTACAGTGGCAGAAATTATAAGACTTAATGATTTAGATGAAGATGCAGAAATTAAAGAAGGAATGAAATTAATAATTCCAGGAAGGGCTATATTTTAGACAATTTAAATTTATAAGGAAAAGTGCTTTGCACTTTTCTTTTTTGTTTTTATTTTTAATAGAATATTTAAAGAAAAATTGTATTAATTTTTAGAAGTTACAGAATTTGAATAATATGAGAAAAGTATGGTTAAAATAAAAAATGCATGATTAAGAGGTGGTTTTATGTCTGAAAAGATTAAAGGTGATTTAATAATCATTGGGGGAGCAGAGGATAAAAAGGGAGATAAAGAGATATTAAAAATAGTATGTGATTCTATAGATAAAAAAAAAGATACAATTTTAATTGCAACGATAGCAACAGAATATCCAAAAGAAGCATTTGTAAAATATTCAAAAGTTTTTAAAGAATTAGGAGTTAATAATATAAAAGGACTTAATATTGAGAAACGTAAAGATTCTTTTGATGAATATAATATAAATCTTGTTAAAGAAGCTTCATTAATATTCTTTACTGGAGGAGATCAGCTTAGAATTACCAGCTTAATAGGAGGAACTTTGATTAATGAGGCCCTAAAAGATGCTATTGAGAATGGATGTATAATGGTTGGAACATCAGCTGGAGCATCTGTTATGAGTGATACAATGATAGTAATGGGACCAGATGAAGAATCACCAAGAAAATGTACTCTTAGAATGGCTCCGGGACTTGGTTTTGTTAAAGGCATAATGATAGATCAGCACTTTGCCCAAAGGGGAAGAATAGGGAGACTGCTTGCAGGTATAGCTCAAAATCCTGAAGTTTTAGGAATAGGTATTGATGAAGATACGGCTATAGTTGTTAAGGATACAGGAGAAGCAGAAGTTATAGGAAATGGCGCTGTGTATTTTTTAGATGCTAGGGATATTATTTATAATAATGTTTCTGAACAAAATTTTGACGAAGTATTAAGTATGTTCAATGTAAAATTACATATCTTAAAAGAAGGAAATAGGTTTAATTTATTAACTAAGTTACCTTTTGAGGAGGAAAATCAACAAAATGAAAATAACAGAGACTAAGGTCTTTAAAGGGAAAAATATTTATTCACTAAAGAAATGCATAAGGCTGGATGTAGATTTAGAAGGATATAGTGAAACCCCAAGTTCAGCAATAGAAGATTTTAGTAATAATCTTGTTAATATGCTTCCAGAATTAAAAACTCACAGATGCGGAATAGATGAAGAGGGAGGATTTGTAAAAAGGTTATATGAAGGAACTTATTTAGCTCATATTTGTGAACATATTATTATTGCATTACAAAATAAACTTGGTATAGATGTTAGTTATGGGAAGGCCAGGGAAATAGAAGGTGATAGATATTATATTGTTTTTCAATATGTCTATGAAAATTTTGCTCTAGAAACTGCAAAGTTAGCAGTAGATATAATTAATGCATTAATAAATAAAGTTCCAATAAATTATGATGAAAGAATAAAATTATTAGATAAAATATTAAAGGATGAAATGATGGGACCTAGTACAAGATCTATATGTGAATATGCAGAAAAGCTTGGGTTACCAGTTATAAGGCTAGGTAAAGGAGATTTTTATCAAATAGGGTATGGTAAACAAGGGAGAATAATTGAAGCTTCAATAGGAAGTAATACTAATTGTGTTGGAGTAGATATTTCTTGTGATAAGCTTTTAACAAAAGAACTGCTTAATATTCATAATATACCAGTAGCAAAAGGAAGCAAGGTCAATAATATATTAGATTTATTACAAACAGCAGAAAAAATAGGTTATCCAGTTGTTTTAAAGCCCCAATATGGCAATAAAGGTAAGGGGGTTATTTTAAATATAAAAAATGAAAAAGAGTTATTAAGAGCCTATAGCAATTTAATAAAAAAATACAAGGATATTATTATTGAGAAATATCATAAAGGAAGGGATTATAGAGTTTGCGTTATTAATTATGAAGTTGTAGCAGCATCTTTAAGAATACCACCATATGTAGTTGGTAATGGAAAAAATACTATTAGGGAGCTAATAGATATATTGAATAGTAATCCTGAAAGAGGAAATGATCATGAAAAAAATTTAACAAAAATAAAGATAGATAAAGAAGTTATAAATTATATAAGAGAACAAGGAAAATCCTTGGATGATATTTTAGAAAAAAATAAAAAGATCTTTTTAAGAAAGAATGCTAATCTTTCTACTGGAGGGGAAGCTATAGATTGTACAGACATTATATGTGAAGAAAACAAAAAAATATGTATTAGAGCTGCAAAGGCATTAAAATTAGATATATGTGGAATAGATATATGTACAGAAGATATTTCAAAACCAATTATCGATAATGAAAATATTAATGGAATAATAATGGAGGTAAATGCAGCTCCAGGGCTTAGAATGCATTTAAATCCAAGTAAAGGAAAAGCAAGAGATATAGGCAAATATATAGTAAATATGTTATATAATAATAATCCTGTTAATATACCAGTAGTTTCAATAACAGGAACTAATGGAAAAACTACAACAACAAGATTAATAAGTCATACCCTTCAAAAAATGGGTTATTGTACTGGAATGACTAGTACAGATGGAATTTTTATAAATAATGAAGTGATTGATATTGGAGATGATACAGGATTCCATAGTGCTAGATCAGTTTTATTAAATCCTGATGTTGATGTTGCTGTTTTAGAAACTGCTAGAGGAGGAATTATTAGAAACGGATTAGCTTATGATGCTGCTGATGTTGCAGTAATTACAAATATAAGAGAAGATCACTTAGGTGTCGATAATATAAATACTATGGAAGAGTTATGTTTTGTTAAGTCTTTAGTAGGAGAAGCTGTAAAAGAAGATGGATACGTTGTTATAAATGCAGAAGATTATTGGAGTAGGACAATATTAGATAGAATAAAAGCTAAAAAAATATTTTTTAGTATAGATTCTAATAATGATTTACTATTAAAAAATAAATCTGATTCTATCTGTGTTTATGTAGAAAAAAATGAAATAGTAGCGTCAAATAAAAATAAAATATATAAAATATGTAATGTAAATGATGTTCCAATTACATTGAATGGAAAATTAAAATTCAATATAGAAAATACATTAGCAGCGTGTAGTGCTTTAATCGGATTAAATATAGATTATTCTATGATAAGAAATGGAATTACAAGTTATCAATTAAACTCCAAGGAAAATTTAGGAAGATTTAATTGGCATAATGTAAATGGGGTAAATGTAATATTAGATTATGGACATAATATAGATGGATATAAGGCAGTATTATCATCTATTAAAAAATTAACTAATAATAAATTATATGGAGTAATAGGAATACCAGGAGATAGAAAAGATGATGTTGCAATAAAAATAGGGAAAATATCAAGTCAATTTTTAGATTATCTCATAATAAAAGAAGATAGAAATTTAAGAGGAAGAAAGAGAGGAGAAATAGCAAGATTAATAGAGAAGGGTGTCAAGTTATATAGTAATAATAAAAAATATGAAATTATTTTAAGTGAAGAGAAAGCTTTTAAAAAGGCTATAAGTCTTGCTTCGAAGGGAGATTATATAGTAGTATTTTATGAGAAACTAGAACCATTAATAAATATAATTGAAGGCTATAAAAATGAAAAGATAGTATTAAAAGCTTAAATATTTCCTAGTTTACTATAAGAAGAAAAAAATATATAATTAAAATAAACTTCAGAAGTTATATTCTGAAGTTTATTTTAAAATGATGTTTATAGTTGAAAGGAAAAATAAGATGAGAGCAAAAGCCTATGCAAAGATTAATTTATCTTTAGATATAGTAGGAAAAAGGGAAGATGGATATCATTTATTAGAAATGGTTATGCAAACTATAGATTTATATGATGAAATAACTATTGAAAAGCAAGAAAAAGGTATAACTATTGCTTGTAATAAGCCTTATGTTCCACGTGATGAAAGAAATTTAGCTTATAAAGCAGCAAAATTATTTATGGAGAAATATAATATATCACAAGGAGTTAATATAAACATTAAAAAAAATATTCCAGTCTCTGCAGGTTTAGCAGGGGGAAGCACAGATGGGGCTGCTGTATTAAAAATAATGAATAAAATGTTTAATATAAATGCTTCAGATGATGAATTAATGAAAATTGGATTACAGTTAGGTGCAGATGTTCCATATTGCATAAAAGGAGGAACAGCTTTATGCGAAGGAATAGGAGAAAAAGTAACAGAGCTAAAAAGATTTAAGGATAAAATAGTAGTAATTGTAAAACCGCCTTTTGGTATTTCTACAAAAAGTGTATATGAAGCTTTTTGTTTAGATAAAGTTAGAAATCATCCTAATACTAAAGAATTAATTAAATCTATTGAAGCAGATGATTTAAACAATGTAGTTAAAAATATGAAAAATTTACTTGAAAATGTTACTTTAAGAAAACATAAAATATTAATAAATATAAAAGAAGAAATGATACGTTTAGGTGCATTAGGAAGTATGATGAGTGGAAGTGGACCTACAATATTTGCATTTTTTGAAGATATGCAAAAAGCACAAAAATGTTTTGAAAAAATGAAAGAAAGATATGAAGAAGTACATATAACAAGAACAATTTAATAAATGATGAATAAACCTCCTAATATATGTAAATAATTAGAATGAAATGGAGGTTTTATTATGAAAAGATTTCTTCTGGCTTTTATAATTATAATTAATTTATTAAGTTTATTTGGCTGTACAAGCAGCTATAAAAATGACGATTTTGATGATAAAGAATTAGTTTATGAAGATATTGCAGATAAAATAATTAGATTTCATATAATAGCAAATAGTGATACAGAAGAAGATCAACAGCTTAAATTAGAAGTAAGAGATGAAGTTATTGCTTATGTATATGACAAATTAAAGGATAATAAAAATCTTGAAGAATCAAGAAATTTTATTATTGAAAATAAAGAACAAATAGAAAATATAGCTAAAAAAGTTGTTAAAGAAAGAGGATATGATTATGATATAACTAGTTCTCTTTCTATGGAAAATTTTCCTGATAAAGTTTATGGTGATGTGGTGTTTCCGCAAGGTAAATATGAAGCTTATAGAATATTAATAGGGGAAGCAAAAGGACAAAATTGGTGGTGCGTTATGTTTCCACCTCTATGTTTTTTAGATGAAGCTAAAGAAACAATAGATGCTGACAATATTAAAGAAACTATAGAAAAATATGAAGATAAAAATAATGCAAGAGAAAAAAGTGATAAAGAGAGAATAATAAATAATGAAAAAAATTCTAAAAAGATAGAAAATAAAATAGAATTCAAATTTAAAATTTTTGATATTATTAAAAGTCTTTTTAATAATTAGGATAAATAAACTATAAAAGACAATAATAACCATTGATTGCTAAAGTTAATGCAATTAAAATATATATAATTTGATAAATAATTTAAATTTGATTATAATATAATAACTAAAAGCAAGATATTTCTTTATATAATAAGAAACTAATATAGATAAGATTATACTAATAATATAATGGAGGATTAGTATGGGGAAAAATGCATTTATATCATTAAAAAGTTTTAATGAATTAGATACAAATGAAGTTATAGAAGTTATTACACCTGGAAAATTTGAAAAAATAGAAGATGGATATAAAGCTATATATGATGAAACTGAATTATCTGGTATGGAAGGCACAACAACCACATTAAAAATATTAAAAGATGAATTAGTTCTTGAAAGGGAAGGAAGTACTAATGCCATAATGAATTTTAAGGAAGGTGAAACTTCCATATCAATGTATAATACCCCTTATGGAGTTTTAGATTTACAAATTCATACTGATGAATTAAAACTTGATATTGATGAGAACGGCGGGGATATTTTTGCAAAATATTCAATGGCACTTGGTGGACAACCACCTATTAAAACAAATTTAACAGTAAGTGTAAAAATTAATTAACACTAAGGCACAATATAGAATATATACTTGTTCTATATTGTGCTTTTTTTTATAAAGCTTGTATATTAATATCTAATTATAAGTGATTACTTTTAGAAAATAAGGTAATAATTATAGTTAAGAGGTGATCATATGAATAATGAATATAAATTAAATAGAATTATTATTGTTACAAATGTACTATGTTCTCATTTTAATATATCTTCTAAAGATTTAAAAAAAATTTTAAGGAAGAAGGAAAATAAATACTTATATTTATTGCTTTTAAAAAAATATAATTGTTTAGATAAGGAAAAAATTAATAAAATAATAGATCTTGGCAGTGAAAGAAGTATAAAATATAATATTAATAAAGCAGAAGAAAAACTATTAATAAATAAACAATTTAGAGATACATATTTTATGCTTGAAGAGGGGCTAGAAAGAGTATATAAAAGAATGTAAAGTTAATAAAAAAATATCTTTGCATTCTTTAATTTTTATTATATTATATAAGTATAGAGAATCTATTTTTATAAAATGTTTATCGGAATTTTTAGGACAAAGCATATTAACTAGAATAAATAAATATAACTCTTAATAAAATTATATTGGATTAGATGTTTAAAAAATTAAATTTACTCATTATTCTTGTAATCGATTTCCTTTGGAGAGAATTAATTATTAAATTTAATAAGTTTTTATGCCTTTCAAAGAAACCGGTTACACTAGATTTTCGAAACTAATTTATCAAATAATTAATAAAAAGTTTTGAAAAATAAAAATTATGTAATTTAAATTTAAGTACTAGAATTCCATATATTATTAGTTATATAATATATGGAGAAAAAATATGGAATTTTTAACTATTTGTACAAGGAGTTTAGACATGGCAGTAACTATAGATGATATAGCGAAAAGAGTAGGGGTATCTCCAACTACAGTTTCCAGAGTTATAAATAATTCTTCTTACGTTAAAACAGAAACAAGAGAGAAGGTTTTAGAAGTTATAAAGGAGATGAACTATGTACCAAGTGCAATTGCAAGAAATCTCTCTAAAAGAGAAAATAATACTATTGGTATTATAGTTCCGGATATTACTAACTCCTATTTTGGAGAAGTAATTAAGGGTATAAGTAAAATTGCTAGTGAAAAAGATCTAAATATAATTTTATTTAATACTAATAATGATGTAAATAGCGAGTTAAAGGCTTTAAGAGAAATAAAAAAGCATAGGCTAAAAGGAGTTATAATGACTCCAAGTTATAGTAATAATAAGCTTGAGAAAGATTTTATTGAAACAATAGAAAGTTTGGACATGCCTATTGTTCTAGTTTCAGCAGATTTAAATTATATTAAATTAAATGGGGTTTTTGTTGATGATTTTAAGGGTGGTTATGATGCTGCTTCTCTTCTTATAAAAGAAGGTCATAGAAAAATAGGAATAATAAAAGGAATAACAGAATCAAGTACTTCTGAAAATAGATTAAAAGGATATAAAAAAGCATTATTAGAAAATAATATTGAAATTTGTGAAGATTACATAAAAAATGGTGAATTTTCCTTGGAAAAGGCTTATGAAATTACAATGAATTTTTTAGATATGGAAAATCCACCAACAGCTTTAATTGTTTGTAGTAATAAAATGACTTTAGGGGTTATAAAGGGATTATTTGAGAGGAATAAGAGTATCCCAAAAGATATATCCTTGATAGCTTTTAATAAAATAGACTTGATAGATATAGTTGGAATAAAACTAACTTATATTGAAGACTCTCCTATAGAATTAGGAAAGGAAGCAATTAAATTATTAATAGAAAAATTTGAAACTAAGGAAGACAAAATTAAAAGAATAAGTATACCACCTAAATTAGTTTTAAATGGATCAGAAAAGAAATATTAAAAAGCTTATCAATAAGGATGCAGTTCTTTGTTATACAAAGATTGCTATATATATTATTTAATGGAGGGATTATTATGAGAAAAAAATTAATAGCACTAACACTATCCGCTCTTATGGTTACAGGACTTGTAGGCTGTGGAAGCGGAAACTCTAATTCTAATGGAGGAGAAAAGAAAGCTGATTTAAAAGTAGGTATGGTTACCGATGCAGGAACCATCGATGATAAATCTTTCAACCAAGGTACTTGGGAAGGTATTTTAAGAGCTGAAGAAGAATTTGGAGTTGAAACAAGTTACTTAAAACCAGCAGGTACTACTGAAGCAGACTATATGAAGGAAATTACAAATCTTTATGACACAGGATACAAGTTTATAGTTACTCCTGGATTTAAGTTTGAAACTGCTATCTATAATGCACAAAAGAAGTATGAAGATGCTAAGTTTGTAATTTTAGATGGAGCACCACATAGTGGAGATAATAATTATGATTTATCTCAAAATACAATAGCTATCTTCTTTGCAGAAGAACAAGCAGGTTTCTTAGCAGGAGTTGCAGCTTCTTTAGAATTAAAAGAAGGAGACCTAGGATTTATAGGTGGTATGGAAATACCAGCAGTTCAAAAATTTAACTGGGGATTCCAACAAGGTGTAGCTTATGCTAATGAAAACTTAGGAACAAAGATGACTATTAAGAAGGAAAATGTAGTATATCAAGGATCTTTTGATAACTCAGCAGCAGGAAAACAATTAGCAGCAACTATGTATGACAACGGAGTAAAAGCTATATTTGCAGCAGCAGGTGGAGTTGGAGTTGGAGCTATAACAGAAGCTAAAGAAAGAGTTCAAAAAGGCCAAGAAGTTTGGATGATAGGTGTTGACGTTGACCAATATGCAGATGGTATTTATGATGAAGCTGAAGGAAAGTCAGTAATTTTAACTTCTGCAATGAAGAA
>Ga0134091_1000405_pt1 | contig 40719 bp, 43 predicted proteins | sample 2_5taG_FD_94451 | JGI IMG/M metagenome (GOLD analysis project Ga0134091, IMG submission 94451) | Switchgrass degrading microbial communities from high solid loading bioreactors in New Hampshire, USA - 2_5_20_6_A2 metaG | ecosystem: Engineered > Bioreactor > Semi-continuous > Anaerobic >...
ATGGATGGAGTATGTATTAGATGATGAGAGAGTAGATAAGTTTGTGGAATATGGAGTTAATGTATGGGATATAGACAGGAGCTTAGATAAATATGAAATTGCAAAACTCGCTATAGATAAAACAAGGGATTTCTTTAAATCTATAGAGATACCAATGTCTTTAAGGGAAGTTGGAATTAAGGAAGAAGACTTGGAGAAAATGGCTAAAGCTTGTATAGATAATAGTGGAGGCAATAAAATAGGTAACTTTAAACCTTTAGGATATGAAGATATATTAAACATTTATAGAAAGGCCTATTAATAATTTAATAGATTATAAGCCCTAGTTTTACTAATAACTAGGGCTTAATTTATATCAACTAGATGAATTAGGCTATTATTTTCAGTTGGACAGATAATAACCAGAATAACATATAAAAATATGTGGTTTTACTGGAACGGGATACTACTAATTTAAAAGGTTTGTAAATTCAATCCACAGATAGTATAATAGAGTAAAGTTATACTATCTTTTTTCACGAAAGGAGATGTCTATTTGAAAAAAAGGTACTTTGTAATTCCTTCTGTAATAATATTAATACTTATATTTATTGCTTCCTTTAATAGTATTATAGAATTCATAACTGATTATCAGTGGTTCAAGGAGCTTAATCTTACAGACACCTATTTAAAGAGATTGAAGACTCAATTTACAATAGGCATACCTACTTTTGTACTGCTTTCTGTATTCATATACTTTTACTTTAGGTTCATTAAAAAGGGACATTATAGGATTTCGGGTATAGATGCCAGTACAATCAATGATAAATGGTTAAACAGAGGGTTTATGATTGTATCATTATTTATATCATTTATAATATCTAGAGTATTCATAGCTAATCTATGGTTCAATATATTACAATTTGTAAACAAAACCTCTTTTAATATAAAGGACCCTATATTCAACAATGATATATCCTTCTATGTATTTGTACTTCCTCTTTTAAAATCAGTAGTAGGGCTTTTGCTCTTCCTTATTATAATGCTATTAATACTAACCTTTATGGCATATGTGATGCTTTTTAGCTTTAGAAGGGGAAATAGCACTGAGTTCGATAGTGATGATCTATTCAGAAGTAGAAGAATACCAAGTTTTTTGAATAATAAGGCCTTAAAGAATGCTGTTTTTCAGCTGGGAGTATTGGGTTCATCTATACTCGTGATACTCGGAATCAATCTCTGGCTAAACACATACGAGCTGTTATATTCTTCAAGGGGAGTAATATTTGGAGCAGGGTTTACAGATGTAAATATTACTTTGTGGGTCTATAGAGCCATGGCAGTTGCTTCGTTAATATATGCCTTAATATTTCTCATGTCCATAAGAAGAAGAAGCTTTAAGAAAGCTGTAATTGGGTTGGTTGTACTATTAGCCATATCCATAATTGGAAACATAGCTGGTGGATTAGTACAAAGGTTTATAGTGGAGCCTGATGAAATATCAAAGGAAGAAAAATATATAGAATACCATATAGAATATACTCAAAAAGCCTATGGACTTGAAGATGTAGAGGAAAGGGAATTTCCTGTAAGTCAGGATTTGACAAAAGAAGATTTGTTGGAAAACCAAGACATTGTAAATAACATAAGGATAAATGATTATCTGCCAATAGCCCAGACATATAATCAGCTTCAGGCCATAAGGCTTTACTATACATTTAATGATGTTGACATAGATAGATATATGGTAGATGGAAAATATACTCAAGTATTTCTATCTGCTAGAGAACTAGACCAGGAAAGTTTACAGACTGTAACCTGGATTAACAAGCACTTAAAATATACCCATGGATATGGTATAGTGTTGTCTCCAGTTAATGCAGTAACAGCCAGTGGACAGCCGGATTTATTGATAAAGAATATACCGCCAGTTTCTGATTCCGATTTGAAAATAGAAAGACCTGAAATATACTTTGGTGAATCTACCAACGATTATATTATAGTTAATACAGATGAAATGGAATTTGACTATCCTGAAGGGTCTGACAACAAGCACACAACGTATGAGGGTACCGCTGGTATTGAGCTAAAGGGTATAAACAGGCTACTTTATGCTATAAGGGAGAAGAATTATAAGATACTTGTATCAAGCAATATTAACTCAGATAGTAGAATTGTAATGTATAGAAATATTATGGATAGGGTAAATAGGATTGCTCCCTTTATGGAATATGATGAAGACCCTTATATAGTGTTAAATCAGGATGATGGAAAGCTATACTGGATTATAGATGGATATACCGTAACAGATAAATATCCTTATTCAAAGCCATATTCTGAAAAAACGGATATTAACTATATCAGAAATTCTGTAAAGGTAGTTATAGATGCATATAACGGTACCACCAGATTCTACATTTTTGATGAAGATGACCCAATTGTACAGACCTATAAAAAGATATTTCCTGACCTGTTTGTAGATGGTTCAGAAATGCCTCAGGGGCTTTTAAGCCATATAAGATATCCGCAAACCTTTTTTGACATTCAATCTGAAGTTTATAGGATATACCATATTGATAATCCAATGGTATTCTATAACGAAGAGGATTTATGGGATATAGCACAGGAAAAATATATGTCAGATGTATTACAGGTAGAATCAAATTATGTTATGTTTAAACTGCCCGATGAGGAGGAGGTGGAGTTCCTGCTTACAGTACCATATACTCCAAGGACTAAACCCAATATGACATCCTTATTTGTAGCACGAAATGACGGAGAGGACTATGGCAAGCTATTTATATATAAATTCCCTAAGGGAATAACAGTAGATGGCCCTATGATGGTAGAATCTAGAATTGACCAAAATACTGCTATATCTGAAGAGCTTACATTATGGAGTCAACAAGGGTCAAGGGTGTTAAGAGGAAATATGATAATAGTACCAATAGGAAATTCACTGCTCTATGTAGAGCCTATTTACCTTGAATCAGACAATGAAAACAGCCTTCCTGAAATGAAAAGAGTAGTAGTATCTTTCAAGGATAAGATAGTCATGAAAGAAAGCCTCAAGGAAGCGCTAGAAAACATATTCGGCACAATGGATGAAGTTCAGGAAGAAGTACCACCTTCAGAGGAGATAGAGGAAAGAGAAGAGGGAGATATTCAGGAGCTTGTAAATAAGGCAAATGAACTGTATAACAGTGCAAAGGAAGCTTTAAAAGATGGAAATTGGGCAGATTACGGGAAATACATGGATGAATTGGAGGAAGTATTAATTCAAATGGGAAGCATCTTCAAATAGAAGATGCTTTCATTTTTTTGGGAAAATAGTGGATATATATGGTATAATGTAGAAAAAGGAGGGATAGTATGACACTTGTTTTAAATTTAAACCCTTCTATAGATAGATGGTATAAGGTTGATGATTTTAAGGTTTATGGTTCATATAGGACTAGGGATTTTAAGGTAACTCCTGGAGGGAAGGGGATTAATGTTGCAAGGGTAATAAAGGAGTTTCACGAATCAGTAACAGTTACTGGTTTCATAGGTGGTGAAGGAGGCAGATTCATAGAAAATGAACTGGACAAAATGGGAATAGACCATAGATTTATCTATGTAAAAGGGGAAACAAGGAATGTTATAAGGATATTAGGTATGGATGGAAGATACACAGAAATAGAGGAGGAAGAAAGCTATATATCCATAGATGATGTAATCTCTTTCTATGAATTGTATAAGGAACTCATATTGAAACACGATATTATTTGTGCCTGTGGCCATTTAGGTTCAGGGCTTCCTCAGGACATATACAGGGACTTGATAATAATGGCAAAGGAATATGGCAAAAAAGTATTTTTAGATACATCAGGAGAAGCTTTAAAGCTAGGGATTGAAGCTTTACCTTTTTTCATAAAGCCAAATAAGTATGAGTTAGAAGAGTATATTGGATGTTCTATAGAATCTGACAGGGAAATTATACAAGCTGGTAAGTATTTATCTGAAGATGGAATAAAGATTGTGCTGGTATCTCTGGGAGAGGAAGGCGCTATTGCATTTTATGATGGATATATCTATAGAATAAAGGTGCCAAGGGTAGAAACAGTAAATCCTATTGGCGCAGGGGATTCAATGGTAGGAGGATTTATTTCAGCAATGATGAGAAAATATGATTTCGAATTTGCATTGAGAATGGCAGCAGCCTGTGGCACTGCCAATGTTATGGAAGCTGAGCCTGGTATATTTGATATGAGCAATATGAAGAGGATAATGAATGATGTCATAATAACTAAATCCAGCTTTTAAGTATAGAGAGTATTTCATCAAGTAGATAATCTCTATTTTCTTCAGTAACTGTTATTAATGTTACATCTTTTCTTTTTTTAATATTATTTATGAACTCGCAATTGTCCTCTTTGAGTACTCCAAATACTATTTTGGAACTATCAAGGAGTTCAAATACCTTTGAAGTAAATTTTATAATGTTGTTTTCCGAACACCCTAATTCGTCAAGTACTATTAAATCCCTTTCTAAGCTTTTATCTAAAAGTGGAACTAAATTTTCCTCAAATACCTCATGAAACCATACTTTTGAGTCATCTCTGGAATCAACTCTTATAATTGGATATTCTTTATTGTCATAAAGGGATTTAGCTACATATTTTCTATAATATCCTTCAAATAATCTTTGAGTGGTATATCCGCCTATTGACACATCTAATTTATCTAATACCTTTTTTTGCAATGTAGTTTTACCTATACCCTTTTTCCCTGTCAAAAATAGATTTTTCAACTTAATCCCTCCTGTTTTATAGGATATAGTTTAGCATAAATCTTAAAGGAATAGAATCCCCCGATGTAAAATAATTGACAATATTGCCTATTTTCTATATAATTCAATTAAAAGAACAATCCAGCCTCGGAGCTGTTTTTCCTCATCCCATTGTGGAAGGGAGAGTTAACAAAGTCTATTAAAACCAATGACTTCTGCTGCAATGGTGGAAGTCTTTATTAATTTTATGGCCTGTGGAGGAATTTGTATGATTAGAAGGTTTTTGAATAGATTTAGCATATTTGAAATAATAATAATTGCTTTTATGGCTACTATAGGCGTTGCCATAAAGCCTGTTATAGTACCTCTTGCACATATTATTACAGGACCATTATATATTCCTGGAGGAGCTGTAGCAGGAGGACTTTATATGATGTGGGTTGTTCTGGGAGCAGGGCTAATAGGGAAAAAGGGTGTTGCAACATTAATATCAGTAGTTCAGGCAATCATGGTAATAAGCCTCGGTATTTATGGAAACCATGGCGTATTGAGTTTGTTAACCTACATACTTCCAGGCATAATAGTGGATTTGTATTTATTGCTTTTTAGAGTAAAACAGTTCAGTATGGTGAGCTATTTTATAGGCGGCATTTTGGCCAATATAAGCGGAACATTTCTAGTAAATGTCATATTTTTCAGACTTCCCTTTATACCATTGATGCTTACTCTATCTGCAGCCAGCCTTTCAGGAGGATTGGGAGGGCTTATCGCATATACTATTTCAAATAGGTTAAGAAAGAATGATGCACTTAATAGCTTCATAAACAGGAGAGGATACAATGATTAGAAGGACTATATTAGTATTTTTTATATTATTAAGCGTGTTTCTAATGGGCTGTCATATTGATGCAGATACTGAAAACAGAAAGGGTATTGTAATGAATATAATTGATAGTGAAACAAATATAAAATCCATTACATTAGTTGGACAGGCTGAAACTTTTACACTGCAGGAGCATATAGATAAACCTTTTGATAAAGCTCTGGTGATAGGTAAGCTAGGTGAGGTAAGGGTATTTGAGGAAGGTTATTTTAAGGCAAATGAGGACTCTATAGATTATATAGATAAGTATGGGAATGAAATCAAGGATATTGCAGGGGTAATTATAAACCCTCCTGAAGGCAGCATTACAGATGCTTATTATGATATGAAAGAACATATTAAATATGAAAATGTATTGTTCCTATTATTAGATGGATTTGGTTATCATCAATATGAATATGCAAAGGAAAACGGGTTTTTACCCTTTTTAAAGGACTATGAGGCCACAAAGGCTATGTCTGTATATAGGCCTGTAACTAATGCAGGATTAGCTGCAATAATTACAGGAAGAACACCTGAATATAATGGTGTCTATTCCAGAAAGCAAAGGGAATTACAAGTAGGTTCCATATTTAAATTGGCATTAGAGCTTGAAAGGAATACAGCTTACATAGAGGGAAACATTGGCATACTCAATACTGAAATTCAGCCTATACTTAACTTAGATGAAAACAAGGATGGATATACAGATGATGAGGTATATAGATGTATACTGGAGGCTATTGAAGATAAGAAGCAATTCATATTTGCCCATTTTCACGGAATAGATGATGCAAACCATAGCTGTGGTCCATTATCAGATGAGGCTATGGAGCGCATTAGAACAATAGATTCCTATATTGAGGATATTGTATCTATATGGGATGGTATAGTAATCATAACTGCTGACCATGGAGTGCATAATGTTGAAGATGGCGGAGACCATGGAGATTTCAGATATGAAGACTTGATAGTGCCTTATATAATTATCAATAGGGGGAGTAAGATTGAATAAGAATAAAATCTATATAGCAATAGGAATTCTAATTATAGTAGTGGGGGTTTTTGCATTTATGAACAGGGAGTTAGTCAAGGATAAGGGATATGCCCTTGATAATGCAGAGGTGATTATAAAAGTAGGGGATTTAGAAACTGTATTAGGATATGAAAATATAAAAGCCTTAGAAGAAGTGGATTTTTCAGCTATTCTTGATACAAGCGATACGGATCCCAAAGAGCATACCTATACTGGAGTGCCCTTGAAAAAAGTAATCGAAGAATGTGGTATATCATTAAATGGAAAGAGTAAGATTGTTGTTAGGGCAGTAGATGGATATACAGTTGCATTAACTGTAGATGAGGTATTGGATGAAGATAATATATATCTGGCATATGGCATAGACGGCAAGCCCCTTAAGAGCAAGTCTCAGGGAGGAAGCGGGCCATATCAGCTCATAGTGAGGAAGGACCAGTTTAGCCAAAGATGGTGTAAATTTATAGTGGAGATAGAGGTAATATAATGGACGTTATTGAAATTAACAATCTGTACTTTAGGTATAATGAATATGAGGAATACTTATTAAAGGATATCAGCTTAAGAGTCAAGGAAGGAGAGATATTAGCCATAACAGGAGAAAGTGGCTGTGGAAAGAGTACTTTACTAAGCATAATCTGCGGTATAATACCCCATATAAGAAAGGGAGAAATAAAAGGTGAAGTAAAGCTTTTAGGCGAGAATGTAAAAGATATGGCTATACGGGATATTTCAAAGAAAATAGGAATAGTATTTCAGGACCCGGATAGTCAGATTTTTTTACCTACAGTGGAGGATGAGATAGCATTCGGACCTGAAAACTTGATGGTTTCAAGAGATGAAATAGGCATAAGGATAGAAAAGGCTCTAAAGTCTGTAAACATGGGAAAATACAGGTTTGAAAATCCAAGCAATCTTTCAGGAGGGCAAAAGCAGCTAATAGCCATTGCATCAGTACTGGCAATGGAAACGGATATACTGCTGTTTGATGAAATAATGTCTCAGGTAGATGAAAAGGGAAAAGAGCAGATTAAGAGTACAATACTGAATCTTCATAAAGAAGGTAAAACAATAGTAATTGTAGACCATGACATGGATAATATTAGTTTGGCAGATAGAGTGTTAGAAATTAAATCTGGAATATTGAGGGAGTTTGAAGACGATGCATTACATAGAGCTGAAGGAAATTGATTTTGAATATGAAAAGGGAAATAAGGTTTTTGAAAATTTTAGCTTCAGTGTGGACAGATATGAGACTGTTGCCTTAATGGGTCCAAATGGAAGCGGAAAGACTACCTTGGGAAAGCTAATGGCAGGTATACTGAAGCCAAATAAAGGTCAAGTGCTAATATTTAACAAAGATACTAATGAAATTCCTTTACACGAAATAGGTTCAAGAATAGGGTATCTGTTTCAAAACCCTGAAAAGCAGTTTTTTGCCAATACAGTATACGATGAACTGGGATTTGTCCTTAAAATTAAAGGATATGATGAAGAATATATAAAGAACAAGGTTGGTGAAATGTTGGAGTTATTTCAGCTAAAAGGGCTCGAGAAGCATTTGCCATATCTTCTAAGCCAAGGTGAAAAGCAAAGGCTTGCAATTGCAGCAGTGCTTATAAATGAGCCTGAGTACCTTATATTGGACGAGCCTACGACAGGTCTGGATAAAAAAAGAAAGGATATATTATTTGAGCTTCTAAATATGCTAAAGAATAGAGGTATAGGAATGACAATAATAAGCCATGATAACAGGTTTGTGGAAAGGATTTGCAATAGGCGTATTTATATCAATAGAGGTGAAATCCAACATGACGAAAGAGCTTAATCTAGACCCTAGAACAAAGCTTATAATAGTACTATGCCTTTCAACGCTGGGAATAGCCATTAAAGATTTGGTATTATTATCTATTGTTTTCCTTTTATCTTTTATGGTTGCAAGCTTATTTAAGGCTAATTTAAAGAGGACAGTTAGAAAGATAAAGAGTCTATTATATACACTAATACTTATTGCTTTGGTTCAAAGCATCTTTACAAGAGGAGAATCTCTTATATCCATTGGAAGCATTACCATTCTTACAGCTGATGGAGTGGAAAAAGCATTGCAGTTCATATTGAGAATGGCTATAGTCATATTTTCTGCTACTATAATTGGTACATCCAGCTCACGAAGTATAATTCAAGGCCTTGTTCAATGGAGATTGCCTTACGATATTGCTTTTATGGTAGCTCTTGGGATAAGATTCTTGCCAATGATTAGGGATGAAATAAAGGATTCATTAGTGGCTATTCAGCTAAGGGGTATAGATATAAAAAATATTCCTGTTAAGGAGAGGATTAGCCTATATTCCTATCTGTTTAATCCTCTATTGATAGGAGCTATTCTGAAAGCAGAAAGGCTGTCTATTGCTATGGAGATGAGGGGATTTAGAGCCTATGGTAATCGTACAAGCTTTCTTGTTCTGAAGTTTAATAATTGGGATTATATTGTGATGTTTTTGAGTATTGTCATAACTTTTCTGTTTTTCATAAAAGGATACATATAATGGAGGTGGGATTATGAAGGTTTTTTCAGTAGTTGGAATTCACCATTCCGGGAAGACTACCATAATAGAAAATGTAATAAGGGAGTTAAGAAGTAGAGGTTATTCAGTAGGTTCTATAAAGGAGATACATTATGAGAAGTTTGCCATGGATACTGAAGGAACAAATACCTATAGGCATAAGAAGGCTGGTTCACAGCTGGTAACTGCCAGAGGAATGTATGAGACGGATATATTGTTTCAGGAGAAGCTTAACATAGATGATATTTTAAAATTCTATAACCATGACTATGTGGTATTGGAAGGTGTAATGGATGCCAATGTTCCTAAAATAATATCAGCCCATACTGAAGAAGAGATATTGGAAAGGATAGATGACCTGACCTTTGCTATATCAGGCAGAATATCCAATAGTATAAAAGAATTTAAGGGTTTGCCAGTTATAAACCCTATGGAGGATATAAAGCAGTTGGTTGATTTGATTGAATGTAAGGTATATGAAAGGCTACCGGATTTTAACAAGGACTGCTGTGGATATTGTGGTTCCAGCTGCAGAGAATTAGGAGCTAGGATACTTAAGGGAGAGGCAGAAAGGGAGGATTGTGTTCTAGGTAATGCCAAGATTAGGCTTCAAATAGGTGGTAAGGATATAAAAATGGTTCCCTTTGTACAAAATATACTTACCAACACAGTTTTAGGAGTTGTAAAGGAATTGAAAGGATACGAGGATGGAAAGGAAATTAGAATTGATATATCAAGAAGATAGTAGAAAATTTTTTGTAAATGAAATAAGGAGTTCAATAATAGTGAGCAAGATATGTTATAATTATATATACAAGGCTTATATTAGGAGGTTTATTTTTGATGAAGATTGTTATCGATAGCACTACAGATTTGTCAAAGGAACTAATAGAGAAATATCATATAGATGTTATCCCTTTAAGAGTATTGATTGATGAAAGAGAATATATGGACAAGGAAACTATAACAGTTGAAGAAGTATATGAATCCATGAAAAAAGGTATTTGCCCAAAAACCTCTTTACCTAGTCCCCAGAGGTTATATGATCAATTCAATAGATACGCATCTCAAGGTATAGATTTCATATATGATTCCTTTTCTTCTAAACTTTCAGGTACTTATCAAGCTGCATGTCAGATTATTGAAGAGCTTAAAAAAGAATTCCCAAGGGTAAAAATGGCTGCAATAGATACATTGTCAGGTTCCATAGCAGCTGGGCTTATTGCATTGCAGGGAGCCAAGCTAGCGGAAATAGGAACTAGCTTTGAAAGAATAATGAAGATATCATTGGATTGCATAAAATACATAGAACATGTATTTACTATAGATGATTTAAATTGGCTTCTTAAAGGCGGAAGAATCAGCAAAAAAAGCGCTATAATTGGAAGTGCTTTAAATATAAAGCCTATATTAGATGTTAAGAATGGAGAGATGAAGGTCATAAAAAAGATAAGAGGAAGGAAGAAGGCTTTGGAGGCTGTTGTAAATATTGTGGAAGAGAGAATAAAGAGTTTTCCAAATCAGATAATTGGAATTGCCCATGCAGATGATTTTGAAACAGCCCTTGAAATAAAGGATATGCTTATTGAAAAGTTGGGGCACAATAAGAATATAATAATTGAAAAAATAGGAAGTGTATTAGGCTCCCATTTGGGAATAGGTGGAGTTGGGGTATTTTTCTTTAATAGAGAGCCTGAATGCTATATAAATGAACTTTAGAGAGTTCCTGCGTTTTGCATGAGCTCTCTTTTAGTTCAATACAATTATGTTAAAAAAGCCTATAAATAATCCCACAAGCAATTCTCTTACCAGAATCCCCGGTAGGCTGGGTCCTATAATCATCCGGATTTTGATGAATTATTACCGACTTTCCTATAATATCCTTTGGTTTAAACTTATCAGTAAAAAAACACATCCTGGCATAGCCATTATTAGAAAATATTACGGGAAAATCTCCTGCATGATTGCCATGAGGCTGGTTTGTTGGGTTATAATGTCCTCCTGCAGATAAAAATGGATCTTCAGGGTTTGTTATTTCACATAACCCATATTCGTGAATATGGAATCCAAAGGGACCTATTGGACCCATATCTCCCTTTGCAGGCTTATACTCAGGCAAACCCCACAGCTCGACATATACTTCCGTACCGCCTGGTACATCGTCAAAAAATATATTGCCATATATATTGGGAGCAAGGCTGCTTCCATATATCTTTGCATATGCAGTTACTTTATCATAGTAGTGCACGTTAACTCCTCCCTTCATATACATATTTATGCAGGAACATAACAAAAGGTTCAAAACTTTCTCATACCTGTTACCAATCAATCGTATATATTAATGAAGACCATTGGAACAGGGGGAGAAATGTGGCTTTAAATCTGGATTTTATAATAACTCTATATGAACTTTTAAATAGAGACTTTTTCGATGAAAAAGCATTTCATAGATTTATAATTACAAAGGGTGCAAAGGGATTTATTGAGCATGAAAATGCTATGGGAAGAAATGTGGATATTATAGATTTAAAAGATGAACTCATAAGGCTTATGGAGTATGAAAGCTATGAGGATAGATACAGTTTTTATAAATTAAAAAAAAACATACAGGGATTGAAAAGAGATATATACTATCTTAGTAGTAATGGAGAGAAATTGGTAAAATTAGCATTGGATAGAATTTATAGAATAATATCTGATGATGTAGAAATAAAAACGGATATATATTTATATGCAGGTGGTTCTGATGGAGGGTTTACTGTAAACAGAAATGAGGTTTATATAAACTATTTAAACTATATAGGGGAGAAGGAGGAATTAATAAAAATATTAAGCCATGAGCTATACCACAGCAGGAAAATAAAGCTTTGGAACAAGCTGAAGTTTGGAATGAAGCTGTTGTTAAAGAAAAGTAGATATGCCTATGGATTGCTAGGAAGAATCATTGAAGAGGGCATTGCCTGTTTCATTCAGCATGGTCCAATTCTTACCAGAGATGACAAAACTGGAAACTTGACCAGGAAGAATATAGCCCTTTCAAGGATGCATTTTGATATGTTAAATGAAACCCTGTTAAATATAAAGTATGGTAAATTCAGCAGAGTAAAGTTAAGTAGCCTTAATGTATATGCAATTGGATATATTATAGTTTCCACAGTTCACAATGAAGAAATGTCATATCTTTTGAATCAATGGACGGTTAGCCTAGACTTAAAAAATATAATAATGGAGTATATGAGAATAAGCAGATCTAATAAGATGCTTCCTGAAATAAAATTTGAGGCAATTGAGTGGATATTATATTAGATTTAAAAGTTCATTGTATTTGTGATATAATCTTATCAATAGAAAGGGGGTAGGATAGTGATAAGTTTTATTCATACCGGCGACTTGCATCTTGGGTTGCAATTTAAAAGCATGAAACTGGATTCCAGTAAGAGACGTCTAGAATTGTGGGATACATTTGAAAGAATTGTAAACACAGCTATAGAGAAAAAAGTGGATTTTCTCTTTATAGCAGGAGACTTGTTTGAGGAAAGCTATTTTACATATAAGGATATAAAGAGAGTTCATAATATCCTCTCTAAGGCAGAAGATGTGAAGATATTAATAGTTGCAGGTAACCATGATACCTTAAACAGGAATTCACTGTATAATCTAGTACAATGGCCTGAAAATGTAACATTGTTTTCAAGTGTGGGAATAGAAAAAAAGGAGTTTGAAGACAAAAATACTGTTGTATATGGTTATAGCTGGGACAGCGGTGAAAATGATAAAGATCTCTTTAAGGATTTTGAAGGAATTGACATAACTAAAACGAATATACTCATAATTCACGGTGATGCAATATCAAAGGATACAAAGTATCTTCCTTTGGACATATACAGGATTCAAAGATTAGGATTTGACTATATAGCCCTAGGACATATACATAAACCTGAAATAATATCAGATAGAGCTGCCTACTGTGGAAGCCCGGAGCCTCTAGACTTTGGCGAAACGGGCCAGCACGGAATTATAATGGGTACAATAGATAATAAAAATACAAGCATTGAGTTCGTGCCTTTTAGCAGAAGAATATTTCTGGATATAACCGTTAATCTTGATGAATCCATGGGATATATGGATATACTAGATAGAATTAAAAATTGTGATAATGAGGATAGGTTAAAGAAAAATTTCTATAGGATAACCCTACAAGGGAAGATAAGCCCTGAAGTGGAATTGGTAACTACAGACATAGTTAAGGCTTTAAGCAATGAATTCTATTATCTGGAAATAATAGATAAGACTCAAATAGATTATGACCTTGATACATTAGAGAGTGAAAACAGAGACAATATCATAGGCTGTTTTATAAGAGAAATGAGGACCAGAGATTTGAATGATGAAATAAACAGACAAGCTCTATATTTGGGGCTGGATGTATTGATGAAAGGCAAGGTGGGACTATGAAGCTGAAGGAATTAAACTTAATATCCTTTGGAAAGTTTAAAAATTACACCTTGAAACTGGAGGATGGGCTGAACATCATATATGGAGAAAATGAGTCTGGAAAGACTACAATACACAATTTCATAGAAGGAATGTTTTACGGGTTTCAAAGTCCTAATGCAACAACTAAAAAGCAGCCCTTAGAGGAGAAAAGAAAATACAATCCCTGGTATGAAGATAGATATGCAGGTGTATTAACCTTTGAAAAGGATGATAAGGTCTATAAAATAGTGAGAGATTTTAAAACAGATAAGGTAAAGGTATATGATGACCTGACAGGGAAGGATATTACAGGTGAAATTGATACTGGGGAAAAGGTAAAGTTACATCTACCAGGTCTACACTTCTTTAAATTCAACTCTTATGTATATAGGAATACAATAGCCATAAGGCAGCTGGAAAACAGGGTGGATTCACAGCTTGCCAAGGAAGTGAAGGACAAGCTTATAAATATGACAACTGCACTTGACGATACCATATCTGTCAAAAATGCAATTAGGGACTTGGATAATATGTTAAGTGAAATTGGTACAGAAAGGGCTTATACTCAACCCTACGCCATAGCTAAAAAAAGGCTTGGGGAATTAATAGAAAAAAGAAAGGAAAACCTTCAGAAAAAGGAAGAATTCAGCAATGCATCTGAAGATTATATCAGAATAAAGAAAGAAATAGAGAAGAAGGAAAAGGAAATAAATAGCCTTAAGGAGCTTTTAAATAAAGCCAATATAGCAAAGATGCAGAAGACATATGAAGATGCTCTAAAAATTAAGAGCGATATAGAAGATATAGATAATAGTATTGAGGAACTTGAACCCTACTCAAAAGTATTGGAAGAGGACTATTATAGCTCATGGAAGATACATGGAGAGATAAGAGCATTAAAAGGTGAAATAGATAGTATAATCGAAAATATTGATAATATAGAAAACGAGCTGGAAAAACTAGAGGAAAGAAACAGTGAAAAAGAAGACTGCAGTTTCAAGGATATATGTGATGATTATGCAAAGTACACTGAACTTGATGAGGAAAAGAATAATCTTCAGATGAAAAGTGAAAAGAACAGAATAGATATTATGAGTTCAGAGTTGAAGCAATCTGTGGAAAAAAGCAATAGGGCAAAAACCCAGAGAATTTCTTTTTCAGTTTTAGCTTTGATATTCTTAGGCCTGATGTTTGTAAACAAATTCTTCCTAGTTGGAGCAGTATTAGGAGGTATTCTTGCTATTTACTCTACAGTATCCTATAGAAATATAAGAAATCAGATTCACTCTTTAAACGAAAAGCTTGAGGGGTTAAAATCAGAGGAGGATGCAAGAAACAGGAGAATAGATGATATAGATAATATTAAGGCAGATATATTGAAAAAATATAATCTCTCGTCAAAATCTGAATTATCGCGGCTATACGAAGACATAAGATTTTCGCAGGCAAACAGATTAGGAGTATTAAAGCAAATAGAAGAACTAAATGTTAGGAATAGAAACCTAAAATTAAAGTTAGATGAGAAAATAGCTGAAAAAAATGCCTTGGAGAAAAAACTTGCAGACCTTCTAAGTAGAAATGGATTGGAGTCCATAGACAGCTTCAAAGCTGCGTTGGATAAGAAGATAAATTATGACAGCTTATTGAAAGATAAAAAGAACAAGCTGGAATTATATGAAAGGATATTAGGTAATACTACTTTGGAGGAGTTAAAATCAAGGCTGGAAGAAATTGAAGGTGATATAGCTGTAGAGGTGGATGTTGACGAAATAATGGAGGAGTTGGAAGGTTTAGAGGAAGAATATAATGAGCTTACCAATGAGTATTCAAGGATTGAGGTTAGATTGGATACACTTAATAGCTATATTTCAGAGTTGGTTGATATTGAAGAAAAAATTGAAATAGTAAAAAATGATATTGAGCTTATGGAAAAAAAGATAAAGGCAATAAATGTGGCGAAGGAAGTTATTCAAAAGATATCAGCTGATATACACAATCAGTTTGCTCCAAGGATAAATAAGGATGTAAGCCAGTTGATAAGCAATATAACTGATGGAAGATATACAAATGTGAGAATTGATGAGAATTTTGGAATAACGGTGGAAAATCTTCAATCAAAGGAAATAGTACCCTTGGATAGTCTAAGCGGAGGTACTATGGATCAGATGCATTTTGCTTTGAGATATAGCCTGATAAGCTCCATAAAGGATGAAAGGCTGCCATTAATACTTGATGATTGCTTCATACAGTATGATGATAAGCGCCTGGAGAATATATTGAAGTATTTGGATAATGTTTCTAAGGACATACAAATACTGTTGTTTACCTGTCAAAATCGGGAAAAGGAAATATTGGACCGCTTAAGCATAAGATACAACTTAGTCAATTTGAGTTGAAGTATTGCATTAAGGTTATGGAACTGTAAAGCAAGCCATTTGTTGCTTAATGTTAAAGTTCAACATTAATAGGAGTGGTGCACTTGATATATGGAATAGGTGATTTACACCTGGATTATACTAAAAACAAGGCAATGGACATATTTGGAGAAAAGTGGATGAATCACGAGGAGAAAATATTTAATAAGTGGAAGGAACTAATAAAAGATGATGACCTGGTATTATTGCCAGGAGATATTTCCTGGGCACTAAAGCTTGAAGAAGCCTACAATGATCTTTTTAGGGTCAACCAGTTGCCAGGATACAAGATTATAACCAAGGGAAACCATGATTATTGGTGGCAAGGTCCTAAGAAGCTTAAGAGCTTAGGGTTAGACAGAATTACCTTTATTCAGAACAATAGCTTTGTATATAACAATGTTGGAATTGGAGGAACAAGAGGATGGCTTTCCAGAGATTGGGAAGGCTTTAATGAACAGGACGAGAAGATATATTCCAGGGAGCTAAATAGGCTTGATATGTCTCTATCTAGCATAGATAGTGGTGTTGAAATTAAAATTGCAATGCTTCACTATCCGCCATTTAATACAGATTTCAGCCCTAATGAGTTTGTAGAACTAATGGCAAATCATAAAGTTAATATATGTATTTATGGTCATCTGCATTCCGAAGGCCATAGATTTGTAGTGGAAAAGGAGATATATGGCATTAAATTTCATTGTGTATCAAGCGACTATATCAACTTTGAACCTAGGATTATTCTATAAGGGGAGGGAATAAGCATGAAAGTAATTGTAACAAAGGATTATGATTCAATGAGCAGAGAAGCTGCAGCAATAGTAAGGAAAGAAATTGAGAAGAAAAGGGATATTGTACTGGGATTAGCTACAGGCAGCACTCCTATAGGCATGTACAATGAATTGATAAGAATGCACAAAGAAGAAGGGTTAGACTTTTCCAGTGTAGTTTCATTTAATTTAGATGAGTATGTAGGTATAGACTATAATGATCCCAATAGCTATCACTATTATATGAATGTTAACTTATTTGATTATATAAATATTGATAAGAACAATGTCCATATACCAGATGGAAACAGTAAAAATATAGAGGAAAGCTGCAGAGTATATGATAAACTGATAGATGAAAAAGGAGGAATAGACCTTCAGATACTAGGAATTGGTGCCAATGGGCATATAGGATTTAATGAACCTGAAGAGGAACTGAATGTGGGAACCAGCATAGTTAATTTAACTCCTAGGACCATAAAGGACAACTCAAGGTTCTTCAAATCTATTGATGATGTTCCTACAAAGGCTATAACCATGGGAATTGGTACTATTATGAAAGCTAAGAAGATAATACTGTTAGCCAGCGGTAAAAACAAATCTGAAGCAATAAAGAAGCTAGTAGAAGGTAAGAAAATTACAACAAAGCTTCCAGCAAGCGTCTTACTATTGCATCCAGATGTTACAGTAATAGTGGATGAAGAAGCCTATGGTATCAATAAATAGGAGGCTGTACAATGGAAATAGAAGTAAAGGTTTTAAATGTGAAATTGGATGAAATCGAAGATAAGTTAAAAGCATTGGGAGCAAAGCTGGTATCTGAAGAGTACCAGATAAATACTATCATTGATAGAGAGGACAGGTTTATAGAAAAAAGCCTGAACAGTTATTTAAGAATAAGAGAGACTAAAAACCTGCTCACAAATACAAAAAGCATAAAACTTACATTAAAAAAGAATATAAGCAGAGGGAAATCCAGACAGAATATTGAAATCACTACGAGAATTGACAATAAGGAAGCTATGCTTGAAATATTAAAGGATTTACAGTATGAAGTTGTAAAGGAAGGCTACAAGAACAGAAAAACATATATATACGATGACATAAGATTTGATTTGGATCGTTGGGACAAGGATACCTACCCATACGAGTACATGGAAATCGAAGTAAAAAGAGAAGAGGATTTAGATAGGGCAATAGATTTACTTCATATTAACAAGGAGGACATATCAACCAAATCCATAATGGAGTTGAGGGAAGAATTAAATAGATAAATATAAAAGTGCACTTCTATATTGGAGGTGCACTTTTATATTTAGTAACGAAAACATATAGTGTGAATAGTATATACTAAAGAAATCTGTTATAAGGGGGTATATTATGAATACTCTATCCAAATATGGATACCGGGATGATAACATAATACTGCTTCTGTTTCTAATACTGCTTTTCTTTGGCGGGAAGCATGGCAAAAATAAGCTGGATGAGGAGATATTGCTGATATTCCTCATTTTACTCCTATTTGAAGGTTGTTAAACACAGTAGTTGCCTACTGTGTTTTTTCTCTATCCCTAAATAGGAATTTAAATGAGTATAACCCTGCTAATCCAACTAATCCGTATATTATCCTGCTCAAAGCTGAACTTTGACCGCCAAATATTGCTGCAACCAGATCGAATTGGAAAAGTCCAATCAATCCCCAGTTTAAAGCTCCTATTATTACTAAAATCAATGCTAATGTATCCATTTATTCATCTCCTTTCTTTATATTAGTCTAACTAAAATTCTTATGAATATACAAAAAATCCAAAAATCAGTAACCTTAACTGTTTTATACACATAATATACAGTGAGAAAAAAATTAAGGAGGTAATTATTATGGTAGAAGAAATCAAGGGAAATGAAAGAAAAAGAGGAGTAGGCGGTATATTTAGTTCAGAAGATGACAGCTTATTGTTCTTCTTCTTGCTTCTAGTATTACTCTTTAATGATAAATCATGGTTTAATAGCGGTGACGACTCATTATTATTCTTCTTCTTATTGCTGGTAATATTCTTTACTAATGGTTATTATTAATCCCGTATCCTATACGGGATTTTTATTGTTGTAAAACTGGACAAGCATTATATTATTAGAAAAATACATACTAAAAAATGAAAAAATTCATTAAATAGTATAGCACATTTAATTAAATATGTTATAATATATACATGAATAAGATTAAATAGGAGGAATATTATGTCAAGCTATAAATACATTAGATGGTTCAATGAAATAGATAAGAATGATATACCTGAAGTAGGAGGAAAAGGTGCTAATTTAGGAGAATTAACTCAAAAGGGGCTGGAAGTTCCACCTGGATTCTGTGTAACTGCCGGAGCCTACAGATATTTTATTGAGGAATCAAATTTAAGCAGTTTAATTGAGGAAAACATTAATGGATTAGATGTAGAGGATTCAAATGCACTGCAAAAGGCTAGCGAAAGGATAAAGGAATTGATAGTATCACAACCAGTGCCTGAAGATTTGGCAGATGAGATAAAAAGGGCATATGGCGAGTTTAATGCCATTGTTGGAATTCAGGATGGGGAAGTAGCTGTAAGAAGTTCAGCTACAGCAGAGGATTTACCAGAAGCTTCCTTTGCAGGTCAGCAGGACACATATCTACATATAAGTGGATATGATGAACTGTTGAAGCATATCAGAAAGTGCTGGGCATCCCTATGGACAGCGAGAGCAATTTATTACAGGCAAAATCAAAATTTTAACCATTTTGAAGTTGCATTAAGTGTAGTAGTACAGAAAATGGTAAACAGTGAGAAGTCCGGAGTAATGTTTACTGCAAATCCTATTACCAATGATCCAGGGCAGGTAATGATAAATGCCAGCTGGGGATTGGGAGAAGCAGTAGTATCTGGAACTGTAACTCCAGATGAATATATTATGGATAAAGCTACAAGGGAAATAGTAGAAAAGCATATTGCTGAAAAGACTGTTATGGTTGTGAAAAGAGATATTGGAGTAGGAACTACTGAAATAAATGTTAAGGATTATCTAGGATATGAATATGTTAATAAGCAATGCTTAACAGATGAGGAAATATTGAAGCTTTTAGATTATGGAATGAAGATTGAAAGCCTATATGGAAGCCATCAGGATATAGAATGGGGATTTGACAGGGATACTAAAAAGCTCTATATACTACAATCAAGACCAATAACTACAATAGAGGGGGAGACTAAGGTGGAAATGAATACAGAGCAAAAGGAATTGAAGGTATTAGTAAGAGGATTGGCTGCTTCTCCTGGTATTGGAGCTGGCAAAGTTAAATTTATAAACGATATATCTGAAATAGCAAGGGTACAGGAAGGAGACATACTTGTAACTGTTATGACAAATCCAGACATGGTACCAGCTATGAGAAGAGCAAAAGCAGTAGTAACAGATGAAGGTGGAAGAACCTGTCATGCTGCAATAGTATCAAGGGAGCTGGGAATTCCTTGTATTGTAGGAGCAAAGGAAGCAACTAAAGTGTTGAAGGAAGGCATGGAAATCACTGTAGATGCCAAAAGAGGGGTAGTTTACGAAGGAATTATAATGATGGAGGAAAAGGAAGAAGGGAAAGCTTCCACAAATAGTTTTCAAGCATCATCACAGGGGATTATTACTGATGATATAATACATCAGTTGGCTCCAATAACAGCTACTAAAGTATATATGAACTTAGGTGAGCCCTCTATAATTGGAAGGTATAAGAATCTTCCATTTGATGGAATTGGACTAATGAGAACTGAATTTATATTTACAAATATGATAGGTGCCCATCCAATGTATTTAGTAAAGACTGGTCAGGGAAAATTAATGGTGGATAAACTTGCTGAAGGCATAACCATGGTAGCCCAGGAGATTTATCCAAGACCAGTTGTAGTTAGAATGTCAGACTTCAGAACAAATGAATTCAGAGGCCTAAAGGGCGGAGACGAAGTAGAGCCAATAGAAGCTAACCCAATGATAGGATGGAGAGGAGTTTCCAGATATATATCACCAGCATATGAAGAAGGATTTAGACTTGAATGCAAAGCCATGAGAAAGGTTAGGGAAGAATATGGCCTTGAAAATGTTTGGGCTATGCTACCATTTGTCAGAACTACCTGGGAGCTTAAGAAGGTTAAGGAAATAATGGCTGAAGAAGGATTAGTACAGGATAAGGGATTCAAGATATGGATAATGGCAGAGGTACCATCAGTAGTATTTGAAGCAGAGGAATTTGCTCAACTAGTAGATGGATTCAGTATAGGAAGCAATGACTTGACACAGCTTGTAATGGGAGCAGATAGGGATTCAGGCATACTGAATAATATGGGATACTTTGATGAAAGGAATGAAGCAGTAAAGAGAGCTATATCCATATTAATTAAAGCAGCACATAAATATGGAAAGACAATATCTATCTGTGGTCAGGGACCATCCCAATATCCAGAATTCGCTGAATTCCTGGTTCAGGAGGGAATTGACAGTATAAGCGTTAACCCTGATACAGTTGCCTACACTAGAAGATTGGTTGCTACAGTAGAACAGAGAATGATTTTAAATAAGATAAGAAATATGTAATGGGAGGCCGTTTAGGCCTCCTTTTTTTATAAGGAGGTTTAATAATGAGTGAGATACTAAGTATACAAGAATTAAAGAAAATGGCTACAACTATAATAGATATTCCTAATCTGGGTTTGAACCATATAAGGATATTTCAATAGAAATAGTAGGCTTAAGACCAGGTGAAAAACTGTATGAAGAGCTATTCCTTGATGAAGAACAAATTACAGCAACAAAGCATGACAAGATATATGTGGCAAAACCTACCTTTACAGATTATAAGCTACTAATGAAATCCTTAAAAGAAGTAAAGAGAATTATTAAAGTAGGCACAGATGAAGATGTAAAGGATTATATTCAATCCATTGTTCCAAATTACAAAAGACAGGGAGATGTAAATTATAATATGGCTACAAATGAAGAAGAAACCGGCATTACATATCTGAAAGGAGTAGACCTTGGTGCTACAATACCAGGGGATGGAAAAGATTAAAGAATCAATATACTTAAAAAGATATAAAGGTGTTTGGAGGAATGGAGGATAGCTAATGAATGAACGAATTTATCTAGCATCGCCACATATGAGTGATGAAGGGTATGAAATTAAGTATATAAAAGAGGCTTTCGATGCTAATTGGATTGCACCTATTGGGGAAAACGTAAATAGATTTGAAAAGGAATTTGCTGAAAAAATAGGGGCAAAACATGCTGCTGCTCTAATAACTGGAACAGCAGCCATTCATATGGCATTGAAAGCAGCTGGAGTTGATAAAGGCGATATAGTGTTATGTCAGGATCTTACTTTTGCGGCATCAGCAAATCCAATTATTTATCAAAATGCAATACCAGTGTTTATAGATAGTGATTATGATACATGGAATATGAGCCCTATAGCATTGGAAGAAGCCTTTGAAAAATATCCAAATGCTAAAGCAGTTATAGTAGTTCATCTCTATGGCCTTTCAGCAGATATGGATAGTATTGTTGAGATATGTAGAGAACGCCAAGCTGTATTAATTGAAGATGCTGCAGAAGCCCTAGGGACCTATTATAAGGGTAAACATGTTGGAACTTTTGGGGACTATGGGGCTTTCTCCTTTAATGGGAATAAGATTATTACAACTTCAGGTGGAGGGATGCTTGTATCAAATAATGAAGAAAGCATTTCAAAAGTAAGATACTGGGCATCTCAATCCAGAGAAAAGGCAAGGCATTATCAGCATAGTGAGCTGGGATACAACTATAGAATGAGCAACATACTAGCTGGAATAGGTAGAGGTCAGTTAAAGGTATTAGAAAAAAGAGTAGAAAAGAAAAAATATATATTTGATTTTTATAAGAGGGAGCTGGGAAATCTTGAAGGTGTAAAGCTTATGCCAATTAATGAATGGAATGAACCAAACTATTGGCTAAGCTGTATGTCTTTGAGTGGAAAAGTTAGGCCTTTAGATATTATTGAAACACTAGAAAAATATAATATTGAATCAAGACCGCTCTGGAAGCCAATGCATATGCAACCTTTCTACAGAGAATGTGATTTTATAGGTGGCAATGTAAGCGAGAATTTGTTTATGAATGGAGTTTGCTTACCCAGTGATACAAAGATGACTGATGAAGATTTGAGTAAGGTTTGTGAGGTTATTAAGGAGTTATGGGATTGAAAATGAGGACTGCAAATTTGGTTATTAAGAGATTAATTGATTTCTTTGGCAGTTTAGTAGGTATCATCATTACTTTACCAATATTTATATTAATTGCATTGTCCATTAAGTTCACATCTAAGGGACCAGTGATATTTATACAGGAAAGAATTGGAATGAATGGCAAGGTATATAATATTTTGAAGTTTCGCACCATGTTAAAGGAATGATAAATTGTAGAGAAATAGGGCGGTATGAAGAAGGTATTTATATGATGAAGTTCAACGAGATTTTTACAATGAGGGAGAGCTCTGCATGAAAATAAAATGGCCAGAAAACAAGAAGTTTGCTTTTACAATAGTAGACGACACGGAAGAAAGTACTGTGGAGAATGTAAAGCCAATATATGACCTTCTATATGACAATGGACTATTAACAACAAAAACAGTTTGGGTTTATCAATCCAGGGATAATTATACCGGTGAATGCTTATTAGATGATAATTATTTAAAATTTATTATCGACCTTAAAGCGAAGGGATATGAAGTTGGACTGCACAATGTAGGCTCTGGAGAGTTTAAGAGAGAAGAAATAGTAAAGGGATTAGATTTATTTAATGAAAAGCTTGGCTTTTATCCTAACCTACATATTAATCATTCCAGCAATCCAGATAACATTTATTGGGGAAATGAAAGGTACCAATTTATTTTACGTACTATATTTCGAATATTACATGGAGGCAAAAGGGAGTTTTATGGTTCAGATGAAGGCTCTGATTATTTCTGGGGAGATATTTGCAAAATGAGAATTAAGTATATAAGAAATTATACATTTAATGATATAAACACATTAAAAAATGACCCCTTGATGCCTTATATAGATAAAAGAAAAGAACAATATAGTAATTATTGGTTTAGCTCTTCCGATGGGCATACAGTTGAAGAGTTCAATACCCTGATAAGGAAAGAGAATGTGGACAGACTAGAAAATGAAGGTGGTGCATGCATAGTATATACACATTTTGCATACAACTTTGTTGACAGCAAAGGAAGAGTAAATAAGGATTTTCTTAGAAATATTGAATACCTTTCCAGCAAAGACGGTTGGTTTGTACCAGCAGGTACTATATTGGATTTTCTTCTATCATGCAAAGAAAGTCATTATGCATCAAAAGCATATTTAACAAGACTAGATTTAAGATGGGTGGTAGATAGAATAATTAAGAAAATAAAATTTAATAGATAACAGTCGATTAATAGGTAGGTGAGCATTCTGAAAGACGTATTAATTATTGCTCATTTTACACAAGTGCCTGGTGAGACAGGAAATAACAGATTTAGGTACATAGCGGAGAAAATTAGTAAGGAAAATGCAAATGTTGAATTAGTAACAACAAACTTTTCACATAGAACCAAAAAACATAGAAATATTAGTGATGAACAAAGAAAGAACATTGGCTATAAGCTTACTATGCTTTATGAACCTGCCTATTACAAAAATGTTTCAATAAAACGCTTTTATAGCCATTTCATAATGGGATTAAGCTTAAAAAAGTATTTAGAAGAAAGAAAAAAACCAGATGTTATCTACTGTTCAATTCCATCCCTTGATGTAGCTAAAGTTGCAGCTAAATATGCTAAAGAAAATAATATTCCCTTTATTATTGACATTCAGGATTTATGGCCTGAAGCTTTTAAAATGGTATTTGATATACCGCTAATTAATGATGTTTTATACTATCCCATGAAAAGAAAGGCGGATTATGTTTATGAAGTAGCTGATGAAATCATAGCAGTTTCCAAAACTTATGTGGATAGAGCGTTAAAGAAAAATAAGAAATGTAAGTCAGGATATAGTATATACTTGGGGACTGACTTAAATTATTTTGACAATATTGCACAGCATAATAAATTTTTAGGTAAACCTGAAGATGAGATATGGTTAGCATATATAGGTACTTTAGGATATAGCTATGATTTAATTTCAGTTATTGATGCACTAAAGATCGTAAGAGACAAAGGAATTGACAACATTAAGTTTATTGTTATGGGGGATGGCCCATTAAAATCAAAATTTGAAAAGTATGCAAGGGATAAAGGCATTTATGCGGAATTTACTGGTAGATTAAGCTATGAGAAAATGGCAGGCATTTTAATTGTATGCGACATAGCAGTTAATCCTATAAGAAAAGGTTCAGCAGGAAGTGTTATAAATAAAGTGGGAGATTATGCAGCTGCAGGTTTACCTGTAATAAACACTCAGGAATGCGCTGAATACAAGGAGTTGCTTATAGAATACAATGCAGGGTTTAATTGCAAAAATGGAGATGCTAAAGATATTTCAGAAAAAATAATTACATTGTATTTCAATAATGAATTAAGAAGGAACATGGGAAACAATAGCAGAATACTGGCAGAAGAAAAAATTAACAGAGAAAATTCTTATTTAAAAATAATAGAACTATTGAACAATATATAATTCTAATAAATTATTATTACTGTTAAGGAAGTGGTTATATTTTAATTCGAGAAATAAATAAAAAAAGCTCTATATTGCCAAAAACATTGTTTATTTGTATATTATTAAGTTTACTTCCGATATTTATTGTTTCCACAATATTGCCTGATTTTGATTCAGGTATAGAATATATGCTGTTAGTTGGCATTTTGTTTGTAATGCAATCAGCTATAATGTTGTATTATTTTATTACATCAGGAATAAAAACAATAGATATGAAATGCCTGCTATTTTCTTTTATTTTTACAATTTCACAGTTTATTACTTTTTTGATATCATCCTTAACAATGGGGATTAATTATCTAGAGATAGTAAATGTTTTTGCCCGTTTTATTAGTGTTTTTATTTTTCTATGTATTCCATCAAAGATGAGTATCTCAAAAGATGAATTTATGAGGTTTATGCAGTTTATAGTAGCTTTAGGACTGGTGGCAAGTTTATATAATATGATAATTAACTTTAAGGAAATGCTAAATATATTAAATATAAGCAATCCTTATGAGGTAAATTTCAGTTCATTTTACTCAAATAGAAATAGCTTTGCTCAATTGCTGTTTTTTTCAATTGTTACTAACACTTTTCTATATAGTGAAAACAAAAGAAAATTTAATTTACTTTATTATCTTATTTATTTTATCAATGTGTTTTTAACACTATCTAGAACTGTCTTGGCTTGTGTGGTAATTTTCCTTATGGTGTTATCATATGTTTATAATATGAATAGAATAAAGGCTAGCGTTGTTGTTTTCATATTTATAATTGGTTCAATTGTATTAGTCACAAATAAACCTGAAATTAGGAATTTTATAATTGATATGGTTGTAAGAAAAGAACATGGAACCAGTGGCAGAAGTGAGCTATGGTTTATTGCAATTAATATATTGAATGAAATAAATTGGATTTTTGGTGTAGGTTATATGAGTAGCATGGATATAATAAAGAGTATGAGTAAAGATTTGCAGGAGTTTCATAGTTTTTATATTGAGACATTAGTAGGCGGAGGTATTATAGATATACTATTACATTGCATTATTTTTGTGGTTATTATCAGGAGAGTAAAAATTATCTCTAGAATTGATAGAAAAATTGGAGTAATATATCTATCAGCTTATATTTCTCTTTTATTTTATGCTTTGTTTGAAAGTGCCTCTATTTTTACTATGGGATATGTTGGAACTTTATTTACTATCTTTATTGTAACGATACCACTTTTATATTCTAATGGTTTTCTATCGAAGTCAGCTACTTAATGAATAGGAACAATCCAATACTCTTTAAAGGAAGGTGGCAAAATGTAGATTTGTCTCCTTTTTTTAATGCTCATTTAATGATAGAATATATCTTAAGAAATTCGTAAGAATTACATAAAGCTGATTGTAAGAAACCCATACTAAAATACTGGTATAGGCTGTGAAAGAGGTGCTTTATATGGATCATGCAAGAATATTAGTGGTAGACGATGATAGGGAGATTGCCAATGCTATTGAAAAGCTTTTAACATTAGAAGGATACGAGGTTGTTAAGGCATATAATGGAATGGAAGCATTGGATGCCCTAGTTACAAACAGCATACAGCTAATAATTTTAGATGTTATGATGCCAAAGCTGGATGGGCTTTCTACTACCCTGAAAATAAGAGAGAACAAAAATATTCCAATCATAATTCTATCTGCAAAGTCTGAAGACAGTGACAAGATATTAGGCTTATCCATGGGAGCAGATGACTACGTAACAAAACCCTTTAATCCCCAGGAGCTGGTGGCTAGAGTTAAAAGCCAGCTGAGGAGATATATGTATTTGGGGGCTATGGCAAGTGCAAGAAAATCATCTCAAATTGTGGTTGGAGGATTAAGCCTTGATACAGAGACTAAGGAATTCAAGGTGGATGGTGAACCTGTTAAGCTTACTCCAACAGAGTTTAAAATAATGGAGCTTTTAATGAGCAATGCTGGAATTGTATTCTCTGCAGAAAAAATATATGAAAAGGTATGGCAGGAGGAAGCCTATTCTGTTGAAAACACTGTAATGGTCCATATAAGACGTATTCGTGAAAAGATAGAAATCAATCCTAAGGAGCCTAAATACTTAAAGGTGGTGTGGGGAATTGGATACAAGATTGAGAAGTGTTAGCAGAAGAAAAAGTACAAGGATATTGGCATCAGTATTAACTGTTATACTAATTACAGCAGGTGTACTTTTGATTCAATATTTATCTTATACGGGTAGAGAACTTGAATCATTGTTTGTTGAAAAATACAAAGATAGCAACTATTTCTACTTTAACGATGTGCTGCCTGCCCGTAATAAGGTAATGTATCTTTTAAATAACAGAGATAGAATTGAAAAGGTTCCTGATGACTTAGATTATTACTATTATATAAGCGAAGGAGAGACTGTATTTACAAATGTACCAGAAGACAATAAGGAACTTCTTGAAGAGTTTGAAGAAGCACTTTATTCATCAGGAGATTGGATAACGGAAGATAATACAGATGAGAACTATATGTATTATTTTGAAAGAGAAGATGATTTTAAACTAGCATTAAAATTTCATGATGAATACATGGCTTCAAAACAGGAATTCTGGGAAAATTCTAGAAAGAGTGTGATGCCCTTTGCAGTAATGGCAGTTTTATGTTTTGTGCTGGCATTTGGACTTGTAATATATTTAATGGTAATTACAGGGAAAAGCCAGGATGATGATGAACTCCATATGTGGAAAATAGACAGATTATATACTGAATTACAGGTTATTGCTTTTGGTTCCATATTTGCTATATGGTTTTCAATAGCTAATGATGTATTCGGATATAGATCAAGTGTAGTCAATAAATTAGAAATAAGCCAGATCTATTCTCTTATTTTCTTTGGAATACTGACTATATTTATGGTTACTATTATGGGAGTACTATTTTTTTCAATGGTAAGGAAGTTTAAGGCAAAAACCTTCTGGAAGCAAAGCATAACCTATACAATATACTTCAAGGTAAAGGACTTTTTGAAAAGCCTCTTTGATGGTAGAAGGTTTGAGAAGTTCCCTTTAACTAAGGCTTTATTCTATAGACAGTTGGCATTTATAATTGTAAGCTTTATATTGGTAGTACTTACATTTTTATTCCTATTTGCTCCTCCCCTTATAATAATACCACCAATTATAGAAATAGCTGTTATCTACTGGTATGTTAAATACAACAATAAAACTTATGAAGAGATAAATAAGGGTTTTGATGAGAGTCTTGAAGAACAGATGAAATCAGAGAGGATGAAGGTAGAGCTTATTACGAACGTATCCCATGATTTAAAGACGCCTTTAACCTCAATAATAAGCTATATAGACCTGCTATCGAAGGAGGAAGGCTTATCTGAAACTGCCAGAGACTATGTAAATATATTACGAGAAAAGTCCTATAGGCTTAAAAACATTGTGTCAGACCTCTTTGATCTAGCTAAAAGCACCAGTGGAGATATAAACCTTGATATGGAAAAGCTGGATTTAAAGAAGCTAATCCAGCAGACCTTAGGGGATATGGAGGATGAAATTAAGGACTCAGGATTACAGATTAGGACAAAGCTTCCAGAAGAGCCTATTTATATAATAGCAGATGGCAAAAGGTTATATAGAGTATTTCAGAACCTGATAGATAATGCGTTGAAATACTCTCTTAAAGGGACAAGGATATATATAAATCTGGAAGAGGTTAACGGAAAAGCAGTTGCTTCAATTAAAAATATAGCAGGATATGAAATGAACTTTACAACGGAGGAAATACTTCAAAGGTTTACAAGAGGTGATAAGGCAAGAACTACAGATGGCAGTGGATTAGGATTATCCATTGCAGAGAGCTTTACCAGGGTTTGTGGTGGAGATTTTAAGGTTGATATTGACGGGGATTTGTTCAAGGTAATTATTAGATTCAATATTGAGAATTAAATTAGTATAAGGCAATTCTTAAAGGGGTGAATCTCTTTTAAGAGTTGCTTTTTACATTTATTGCATTTTATTATAAATAAATGATATAATCTAAATAAGAAGTAGTGGAGGTGAATCCTCAGGTGGATGAGAAGGTATATGATTTGCTTGAAAAGCTATATTTAGAAGTTCAGGGCATGAAATCAGAAATTATAGATATAAAAGGAACTATGGCAACGAAAGATGATTTGAAGAATTTTGCAACAAAGGATGATTTGAAGAATTTTGCAACGAAGGATGATCTGAAGAATTTTGCAACGAAGGATGACTTGAGAAACTTTGCAACAAAAGATGACTTGAAGAACTTGGCAACCAGAGAAGATGTAAATATGCTTGCAAAAGAACTTCATACAGAAATACAGAATGTATATAATGAAGTAGTAGAGTTTCGCCATGACTTAAACACAATGGAAATGTTGACAACAAAGAATGCCTATGATATAGCTAAGCTAAAATCTTTACGTTAAAGGAGAGACACAATATGAAGAAGATAACTGTTTTTGGCAGTAAGTATTGACCAGGATGTGGTCCAGCGAAAGAGTATCTTTCGGAGAATAATGTTGATTTTATTTATCTGGATATTACGGAGAACATGTTAAATTTGAAGAGATTCTTGAAATACAGGGATAACAGGCCAGAATTTGATGAAATTAAAAAAGCAGGGAAGGTAGGTCTTCCATGTATAGTTATAAATGATGGAGAAAGGATAGTATTCGATGTGAGGGAGATATGAAAATAATTATTTTCATAATTCTCCTTTTTTATTTTTATAATTTAGTGGATATATTATATTATGAAATCCTGATATAGTACTTTTTATATATGTAGAGAATAAACTTGATAAGCTTCATTGGAAATTAACGGCCTTAATGAAATTGTAAACAAATCTTAACTAATTGTAGTTTAAATTAATGTAAAATAGAAGATAATTATATATAGTTACAGTCATAACATGAAAGGATGGAGATAAGGTGAACAGAAGAATATTCCTTGTAATTTCTTTGGTATTAATTTCTGCAATAGCTTTGACAGCTTGTGCTTCAAAGGATACTACACTGGAAGAGAAACAGCTTAAGGAAAAGGACGAACAGATTGCTAAACTACAGGAAGAAAAAGAACAGCTGGAGAAAAAAGTTGAAGAACTTAATAAGAATGATTCAAATCTTCTTTCCAGAACTATAGATGTAATTGGGCTTATAAAGGAAAAAGACATGGAAGGTTTATCAGAATATGTTCATCCTACAAAAGGACTTAGATTTAGCCCATATGCCTACGTAGAAGTAAAGTCAGATCAGGTATTTACTAAGGAAGATGTAGCAAAACTAGGAGAAAATACTGAAGCCTACACCTGGGGGAACTTTGATGGTTCTGGAGAACCTATAAATATGAACTTCAATGACTATTATAACAGGTTTGTATACGATAAGGATTTTGCAAATCCTCACATAATTGGAAACAACACAGTAGTTGGTAAGGGAAATACAGTAAACAATATAAGTGAAGTATATAATGAAGGCCATTTCATTGAATTTCATTTTACAGGATTTGAAGAGCAATACGAAGGTATAGACTGGAAAAGTTTAATACTGGTATTTGAACAGTATGAAGGCCAATGGTACCTGGTAGGAATAGTTCACAATGAGTGGACAATATAGCAAATAGATATGAATTTTGAAAGGAAACATACTATAAGTTAAGACTTTAGTTCATTTTAAAGAAATATTGCATGGATAGTCTTAACTTAATAGTATGTTTTTTTAGTTATGAAAGCTTATATTTGATTTGCACAATTGTAGTTTACAATAAGAAGGATGGAGGATGTAGTTTTATAAAAATAAGGAAACTGCACAATATAATAGCAATAAAGCCATGATAGTATTAATTAGTCTATTATTTTTAATGATAAACTTTTGAAATATAGAACCAAATAAGGACCAGCACAAAGTGGATACAAATCCAATGAAGGCAATAGCCACACATAATAATGTAATTTCAAATGCAGATTTATAATATGGAATTATAAAAGTAGAAACAGTTGTAATACAGAAAAGTATGACCTTAGGATTTATAAATTGCAGTAGCATTGCTGAAAGAAAGGTATTTGTATCCTTTCTGTTTTTATTATTGTTGATATCAGGTTTACTATTATATATTCTCCATGCAAGATATAGTATATATACAGCACCTATAAAAGTCATTATGGGTTTAATAGACGGAATGGCTTTATATAAAGTTATACTAAATATGCTGGATAAAGCCATTATTATAGTAAAACCAGAAAAAACTCCAAAATTAAAGGGTAAGCTTTTTTTAAATCCATATCTGGTTGCATTTGACATAGACATTATATTATTCGGTCCAGGAGTGAAGGTTGCAACGATAACATAGGATAGAAAGGATGATAAATAAGGCATTTTATTACCTCCAAACCATATTTTATATATTTTTCTAAAGTATTAATTTAATGATATTTATTGTGTATTTTGTTGTCAATAATAAAAAGGAATGTTTTGCTTGAGTCAATATTTCTATTATTGAAGAAAACGTATTCTATAAGTGCATTATTTTTCTAATTTGTAAAATAATAGATTAGAGAATAATGAAATGGAGGTATGATATGGCAAAGATAATGAGAACAATGGATGGAAATGAAGCTGCTGCATATATTTCCTATGCTTTTACAGAAGTAGCAGCTATATATCCAATAACACCATCTTCCCCTATGGCAGAACTAGTCGATGCATGGTCCAGTCAGGGGAAGAAAAATATATTTAACCAGGAAGTAAAGGTTGTAGAGATGCAGTCAGAGGCAGGAGCCAGTGGCGCTGTTCATGGTTCATTGCAGGGAGGTGCATTGACTACTACATATACAGCATCCCAGGGACTTTTGCTTATGATACCAAATATGTATAAAATAGCAGGTGAGCTTTTGCCAGGAGTATTCCATGTTGCTGCAAGAGCTATAGCTACCCATGCATTGAGCATATTTGGAGACCATCAAGACGTAATGGCAACGAGACAGACGGGATTTGCATTGCTATGTTCAAATAGCGTGCAGGAAGTAATGGATTTGGCAGGGGTTGCTCATCTTTCAGCCATAAAGGGAAGGGTGCCTTTCCTGCATTTCTTTGATGGTTTTAGAACCAGCCATGAAATACAGAAGGTAGAGGTTATTGAATATGAGGATCTGAAGAGCTTACTAGATATGAAAGCAGTGGATGAGTTTAGAAATAGATCTTTGAATCCGGAAAGACCAGTACTAAGAGGTACAGCTCAAAATCCTGATATATATTTTCAACAGAGAGAATCAGCGAATCCTTTCTTTGAAAGGATACCAGGCATTGTAGAGAGCTATATGAATGAAATAAACAGAATTACTGGAAGGGACTATAAGTTATTTAACTATTATGGTCATCCGGAAGCTGATAGGATAATTGTAGCCATGGGTTCTGTATGCGAAACAGCTGAAGAGGTAATAGACTACCTTATGGATAAGGGCGAAAAGGTAGGAATAATTAAGGTACACCTGTATAGGCCATTTTCAGCGAAGCATTTCTTTGATGTATTGCCAAAAACAGTACAAAAAATTGCAGTGCTGGATATGACAAAGGAGCCAGGTTCCTTAGGAGAACCCTTATATTTAGATGTAAAGGCTTTGTTCTATAATTCGGATTTGAAGCCTATAATTGTTGGAGGAAGATATGGATTAGGGCAGAAGGATACTACTCCAGCTCAACTAATAGCTGTATATGAAAACCTAAAAAGCCAAAATCCAAAGGATAGGTTTACAATTGGCATAATAGATGATGTAAGCAATACATCCCTAGAAATTAAAGAACAAATAGATACATCTCCAAAGGGGAATATAAGGTGTAAGTTCTGGGGATTAGGCTCTGACGGTACCGTAGGAGCCAATAAGATGGCTATTAAGATAATTGGGGACAATACTGACATGTACGCTCAGGGCTACTTTGAATACGACAGCAAGAAGTCCGGTGGAACTACAATATCCCATTTAAGGTTTGGAAAAACACCTATTAAATCTGAATATCTGGTATATGATGCAGATTTCATTTCCTGCAACAATAAGTCCTATATCTATCACTATGACATACTAAGGGGATTAAAGGATGGAGGTACCTTTGTATTGAACTGCCCCTGGAAAGTAGATGAACTGGATAGCCATCTGCCAAATCAGATAAAGAAGTTTATAAAGGAACACAATATCAACTTCTATATAATAGATGCAGAAGGAATAGCACAGGAAATAGGTCTAGGCAGAAGAATAAACATGATAATGCAGGCAGCCTTCTTTAAGCTGGCCAATGTATTGTCTGTAAATGAAGCTGTAAAATACTTGAAGGAATTTGTTGTGAAAACCTATGGTAGAAAAGGCAATAAGATAGTGGAATTAAACCATAAGGCTATTGACAAGGGAATTGAAGGGCTTGTGAAGGTAGATGTGCCTGATTATTGGTTAGATGTAAATGAAGTGGAAGAAGAGGATATTAAAGATGAACCTGAATTCATAAAGAAGATTCAAAGACCTATGGCAAGGCACGATGGAGACGACCTTCCAACATCAGCCTTTGTAGGCATGGAGGATGGAACATTTCCAATGGGTACCTCTGCTTATGAAAAGAGGGGAATTGCCCTTATGATTCCACAGTGGCAGACCGAAAACTGCATACAGTGTAATCAGTGTTCCTATGTATGTCCCCATGCTGTAATTAGGCCATTCTTATTAGATGAAGAAGAGCTTAAAAATGCTCCAGAGACCTTTGAAACCAAGAAGGCAGTAGGAAAGGGTCTGGAAGGTCTGGAGTTCAGAATTCAGGTAAGTCCATTGGATTGCACAGGATGTGGAAATTGTGCTGATATATGTCCTGCACCGCAAAAGGCGCTGGTTATGGTTGATGCAGATACGGAAATAGAAAGGCAAAAGGACAATTGGGAATATGCTGCAAGACATGTAACCTACAAGGACCACCTGATGCCCAAGACAACAGTAAAGGGAAGCCAATTTGCAAAGCCACTCCTTGAGTTCCATGGAGCATGTGCTGGATGTGGTGAGCCCGCATATCTGATTCTTGCTACTCAGCTATTTGGAGACAGGATGATGATAGCAAATGCTACAGGCTGCTCATCAATTTGGGGAGCAAGTGCACCAAGTATACCATATACAAAAACCCATGATGAAAAGGGACCCAGCTGGGGCAACTCCCTCTTTGAAGACAATGCAGAATATGGTCTTGGAATGCATTTGGCAGTTAAGCAGATAAGGGATAAAATAAAGAGCCTAATGGAGGAAGGAATAGAAAAGAACATAAGTGATGAACTGACTCCACTGTTTAGAGAATGGATAGAGAATATAGACGAAGGTGAAAAGAGCAAGGAGATATCAGGACGAATTCTGGAAGCTATAGATAGTAATAAGTATAAGGATAACTATATAATTCAAGAGATATTGAAGAGGAAGGACTTCCTAGTAAAGAAAAGCATATGGATAGTTGGCGGAGATGGATGGGCCTATGATATTGGATTCTCTGGATTAGATCAGGCTATGTCTACAGGAGAGGATATAAATATACTGGTATTTGATACAGAAGTCTATTCAAACACAGGAGGTCAGTCTTCAAAATCAACTCCTGCAGGCTCAGCAGCAAAATTTGCATATTCGGGGAAAAAGACGAGAAAGAAGGATCTGGGGTTAATGGCAATGACCTATAAAGATGTATATGTAGCCCAGGTAGCTTTAGGAGCCAATATGAATCATACTCTTAAGGTACTTTTGGAGGCTGAATCCTATAAGGGGCCATCTTTGATAATTGCTTATGCCCCCTGTGTAAATCATGGAATAAGGCTTGGCATGGGTAAATCTGTTGCTGAAGAGAAAAGAGCAGTAGAATCTGGGTACTGGCAGCTTTTTAGATATGATCCAAGGAGAAGAGAACAGGGACTTAATCCATTTATACTGGATTCAAAGGAACCAGATGAATCATACAGAGAGTTTATAATGGGTGAAGTAAGATATTCTCAAAACGAGATAACATTCCCTGAATTAGCAGAGGAGCTTTATAAGAAATCTGAAAAGGATGCAAGAGAACGATATGAGCTTTATAAGAAGCTGTCAGAGTTAAAGTAATATGGTTTAAATAAAAAAGCCCTGAACTTTTCAGGGCTAAAATTCTATTTTTGATTTTCTTCAACCCATTCCTTTGCCCTTATAACTCCTTCTAATGTTGGAATTATCACATTTGTTTCGGGCTGCAGCTCTTCTGTGTCGTAATAGGCTACATATCTGTTTTCTTCAATGGGAATTGACATCTTCTTTTGCTTGTATTTATTGTCAGTATTTTTTTTATCTTTGGGCATTGAAAAACCTCCTAACTGGAAACATTGAGTTCAATATAAGCTATTTACTAATAGTATTTACCTATTTGTATAAAATATGATATATTAAAATGGTAATGATTTTGTGAGGAGATGGTTCAGTGGTTAACGAAAGGCTTAAGAGGGACATAGATTTCATAATTGAACTTGACAAGATGAAATCCATATTAAGGCAAAATACCATTATTGATGGGTCAAAAAGAGAGAATGATGCAGAGCACTCCTGGCATATTGCAGTAATGGCAATGGTTTTACATGAATATTCCAATGCTCCTATAGATGTATGTAAGGTAATTAAGATGCTGCTTGTCCATGATTTAATTGAAATATATGCTGGAGATACCTTCTGTTATGATGTAGAAGGAAACAAAACTAAAAAGGAAAGGGAACTGGAAGCTGCAAATAAACTGTATGGAATACTGGATGAATACAAAGGCAAGGAAATAAAGAGTCTTTGGGATGAATTTGAAGAGATGAAAACCAATGAAGCTATATTTGCAGCAGCAATGGATAGAATAGAGCCTCTTTTATGCAACTACTATTCAGGCGGAGGAACATGGGTAAAGCACAATATTTCAAAGGAGCAGGTATATAAGAGAATTGCACCAATAGAAAAGGCATCAGATGAATTGTGGAAGTTTGCTACAGATTTAGTTGAAGATGCAATTAGAAAGGGATATATAGCAGATTAACAATTATTTAGGACATGTATTTATGACAAAAGATTTAAAAAGTGAGCATATTATTAATACATATTATTAAGACATATTGAACAAAGATAAGGGCTGACTTCGAAAAGATTTGATGAAGTATCCGACTAAAGAAAAAAATTGTTTGGGCTGCATTTAAACGAAGTGATTATGCAGCCCATTTTTTTCTGTGTCGTGATACTTCACAAATCTTGGAGTGGAAGCCCGTTCTTTGTTTATATGTCTTAAGTCTATAATTAAGCTCATGATATTTTAGAGTTCATTTATTTACTTGTCTTAAAACGCAGGAACTACTCCACCTTCATAGTTTTCTTCTATAAACTCTCTTACTTCATCGCTTTGTAAGGCCTCCATTAGTTTCTTAAACTTTTCTTCATTTTCCTCTCCAGCTCTTACTGCAACTATATTAGCATAAGGTGAATCCTTTCCTTCCAGTAAAATAGCATCCTTTGTAGGTACCAGTCCTGCTTCTAAAGCATAGTTACCGTTTATTATTGCTCCATCTACACTATCAACTATTCTTGGAAGCTGTGCAGCTTCTAATGGTGTGAATTTTAAATTTTTTGGGTTATCTACTATATCCTTTTCTGTTGCAAGTATTCCAGCATTCTCATCTAAGGTAATAATGCCAGCTTCAGCTAAAAGTAAAAGTGCTCTTCCTCCATTGGTTCCATCATTTGGTATGGCAATTTCTGCACCATATTCTATTTCATCTATGGATTTATATTTTGAAGAATAAAGCCCCATTGGCTCTATATGAACTCCTCCAATGGATACTAGATTAGTTCCTCTTTCTTCATTGAAGTTATTCAGATAAGGTTCATGTTGGAAGAAGTTAGCATCAAGATCCCCATCAGCTAAAGCTAGATTTGGAGCTACATAATCTGTAAATTCCTCTATTTCAAGGGTTATTCCCTCTTTTTCCAAATCATCTTTAACAAGTTCAACTATTCTTCCATGAGGTTCTGGAGATACGCCTATTCTTATTACATTGTTATTAGATTCATTTTGACCACATCCAACAAATGTTAAAGCTAGAATAGCTATAAGTCCTATTAAAGTAAATTTCTTCATTACAATTCCCCCTTATTTTCTATTAATATTGCTTGATAGTGTATTTCCTATAAACTGAATGCCCTGGACTAATACAATTATCACAGCTACTGCTATAACCATGACATCAGTCTGAAATCTGTACAATCCATATCTTATTGCAACATCACCTAGGCCACCACCTCCAATAGCTCCAGCCATGGCTGAATAGCCAATTAAATTGATAATTGTTGTGGTTATGCCTAATATTAGTGAAGGCAAGGATTCTGGAATAAGTACCTTGAATATAATCTGGGATATGCTGCATCCCATAGCTAGGCTGGATTCAATTACTCCCTTGTCTATTTCCTTTAAAGAGCTTTCTATTACTCTAGCTACAAAGGGTGCAGCTGCAATGGAAAGAGGTACTATAGTTGCAGTTGTACCAATGGTTTTTCCAACGATTAATCTTGATAATGGGAATAATAGAATCATTAGTATAATAAAGGGAAAGGAGCGCAATACATTGATGATTCCATTAAGAACCCTATTTAGCTGTTTCTTTTCCCATATGCCATCCTTTTCTGTTATAACCAGAAGTACTCCCAGTGGAAATCCCATTAGCAGGGAAAATACTGTTGAGAAAAATACCATGTATATTGTTTCTATTAGCGCAGGAATAATTAACTCAGCCATCTACATCACCTCCACCTTTACGTTATTATCAATTAAAAATTTAATTGCCTTTTGGATTTCTTCATCTTCTCCATGCAGTTCAAGTATTAGATGACCTACACTGGTTTTAATAAGCTTATTGATATCACCAGACAATATATTTGCTTCAATGTCAAATTCCTTTATCATTCTGGATACAATAGGCATCTTTGAATTTTCTCCAGAATATCCAAGCCTTATTACAGTTCCTTTGAAGTCATTGGGCTCAATTATTTCCTCTGTGATATCAGATTTAATTCTACTTATGAATTCATAAGCTGTTCTAGTCTTTGGATTTTTAAACAGTCCTTCTACTGTATTTACTTCAATTATTTCTCCGTTTTCCAAAATAGCTACCCTATCACATATATCCTTTATTACTTCCATCTGGTGGGTTATAAGTACAATAGTAATTCCAAATCTATCCCTTGTATTTCTTAATAGTTCTAAAATAGATTTTGTAGTTTTTGGGTCTAGTGCAGAAGTACCTTCATCACTTAATAGTATTTTTGGATTATTTGCTAAAGCTCTTGCAATTGCAACTCTTTGCTTTTGCCCTCCACTTAATTGTGAGGGATAGGAGTACTTCTTATCCTCAAGATCTACATATTCCAAAAGGGTATCAACTCTCTTTTCAATATCTTTTTTATGTAAGCCTTCCAGCTCCAATGGAAAGGCTATATTCTTATATACTGTTTTCTGCGAGAAAAGATTAAAATGCTGAAATATCATTCCTATGTTCTTTCTTAAATCCCTAAGCTTATTCTTATCATATTTAGTTATATCTTCTCCCTGGATGTATATTTTGCCTTCAGTAGGCTCTTCAAGCCTATTAAGGCATCTTATCAGGGTTGATTTGCCAGCACCGCTTAACCCAATTATTCCAAATATTTCGCCTTTATTTATTTGGAGGTTTATATTTTTTAGAGCTTTTACAGTGGTGTTTTCGTCGAAAAATGATTTTGACAAGTTTTCAATTTTAATCAAATATTATTCCCCCTTCTAATTAAAGAAAAAACCTCTATGAAAATAGAGGTTAAATAAAAAAACCTCTTATAAGAAAGAGGTTGTTCTCTTTCTTATCTTTCGACATATATATGTCGCTGGAATTAGCACCTTGTAAATACAGGTTGCTGGGTTTCATTGGGCCAGTCCCTCCACCTCTCTTGATAAGAGCTTGTTATGAAGTTTTTTCATTATGAATAAAATTCTAATACTTATAATATATTTTGTCAACTACTTATTTTATTTTCAATCATACTTTGGACTTCATGTGGAGTAAGACCTTTTGCTTCAATAATTGGAACTGGAGGATTGTTGTAATCTGTTTCTCTTTCACTTAGGACATCCATCCCTGATACAACAATAGCCTTATACTCATCTGATGTTATATTTTTAAGATTTACATTTCTATTTAAAGTATGAACATCATATCCTGCACTTTTTAGATGCTCAATAAATGGTGTTAAGGTATTTTCAACAACAACTTTGTTTTTCATGTTTTCACCTCCGTTTAGAATTATTATGTCCTCATTTCTACATAATATTTATGATGTTTTTTCCATGAATAATTGATTTTCTTAGAGACAAAATAGTTATGAATAGGTCAAAAAAATAAAGAAAGGAGTAATCATATGGCACTTAAGAACAGCATCAATTTGGGAAATATAAATCAAATGGAACTTAATCATATAAAAGAAATTGTAAGCCTTCATCAAAATATGGCTACGAAATACAGTGCATTTGCTAACCAGTGTCAGGATCCACAGCTAAAACAGCTGTTACAAAAATCAGCTCAGGATGCACAGACTACTGCAAATAACCTTATAAACTCATTGAGATAGGAGGGATAGATATTATGCAAGAAAGAGATATAGTAAATGATGTCATAAATATGACTAAATTAAGTTTAAGTTGCTATCAGACAGCAATCGTTGAATGCGCCAATCAACAGTTAAGAAATACATTGCAGCAGTTAAGAAATGAAGCAGAGCAGTTCCAATATCAAATGTTCCAAATAGCAGAGCAAAAAGGATATTATACTCCAGCACCTACAGCTAAGACTGATGAGATACAACAGATAAAGAGTGCATTAAGTGGCTCTCAAATGAGTATGAGATAGAACAGGGCAGGTAAACTTGCCCTGTTTTTAGTATGCGAAGAATTGCCTTAAATAGCGCGAAGATTCTATAGATTGACTACAAAATAATTTTTGAAAGAAATAGATAGTTTCAATTGCTATAACCAAATTCATAAAAATAATATTTTTTCTATCGATTTA
>Ga0134091_1000450_pt1 | contig 38605 bp, 37 predicted proteins | sample 2_5taG_FD_94451 | JGI IMG/M metagenome (GOLD analysis project Ga0134091, IMG submission 94451) | Switchgrass degrading microbial communities from high solid loading bioreactors in New Hampshire, USA - 2_5_20_6_A2 metaG | ecosystem: Engineered > Bioreactor > Semi-continuous > Anaerobic >...
ATATTTTTATTTAATTTTTTTTTTTAAATTTATTTTTTTTTAATATTAAAAAATAATAATTTTATTTTTTTTTTTTTTTTTTTTTTATTTTGTCGGAAAAATTAATCCCTATAAATACTCTCATACCTAACATCTTTTTTTATTCTTTTATATGGGGCAAAAGTTTTGTAGATAAAACCAAGATCGAAGTTATATGACATTTTATTTTTTGCTTATTTAAACTAGTCTTTGCGTCAATTTAAAATAAATGCTATAATGTATAAAAAGGGGTGAGATAATGAAGATTATCAGTATACATTTTTCAAGTAGTGGTGAGAGTAGAAAGGTTGCAGAATACTATGCAAAAAAGTTATCTTGCCCTTGTTATGATTTAACATCGAAACAAGCGCGTGAACATTTTGATTATAATAAATACTATGATTTAATAATTTTATCTTTTCCAGTCTATGCACAAAATATCCCTCAACCTTTAAAAACTATCTTATCAAAACTAAATTCTTCTTTTTTTATTATTAATATAACTTATGAAAAAATGTCTTTTGGTAATTGCTTGAAAGATACGAAAAGCTACTTAACGGTCCGATTATCTGAGCAAGTCTCATCCCTGCCAAACACACTTATTTAAATCAAGTAGGTCATACCTCAAAAGACTTAATCCCTCTAGATAAAATAATATCCTCTATTCCTTTAAAGCAGCATATAAATATACCAAAATTTCATCGTCACCCTTTAGCAAATTTCTTTTCGACTTGGCGTAGATTGGAATAAAAATATCAAAACTTTCCACATGCAATAATTGTAACCTATGTGCAATTAAATGTCCTACTGGCAGTGTCGTTAATGGTGAAATTAAAGATCACAAATGTATTCGCTGTTTAAAATGTGTTAATGTTTGTCCTAACAATGCATTGCAATTTAAAATGAACAAATTACTTAAATTTTATTTGAGTAAAGAACGCGATCAACGGTTTTTAATTTTCACCCCGTAAATAATCTTTCATATTTTTGCATTCAGGAACTTCAGTTAAACTAAATCCTATTGTTTCTTTTAGTTCTTTAATAGCAATCTCTTTAGATATATTTTTTCTTTGGCTGGCTAAAGATATTTCAAGGGCAGAGAAAGGTATCATAGTGCTTTGCATATGATAAAAGCGTTGGAATTGCGAATATTCTTTGCATTTTTCAATTTGACAGCTAGTATGCAATCCTTTGAACTCATCATCAGGAGCTACCCATCCAACTTCATTTATAATTATTTCCTTTACCTTTTGCCAGTCGTAATTTCCATCACAAATATCATTTAAATCAATATGGATAAACGCTGGGATATTACCTGTTCTTGAAGAACGGCGAATACTTCTTCGAAGTGGTTTAACCAAATGTTCTACTTCATGAATGCTTAATACCACATTACTTACTAATTCATTTTTATATTTAGTAAGTTTTTTTAACCATGTATCACCATAAGCAGGCTGTTTCATAGTAGCCAATGTTTGAAATTGACCTGGTTTATATGGAGGACGAAGTGTTAAAACTCTTCCTAAATTTATTAAGAAATTTATTTGAAGCAAATTTGAAAGCAATTTTTGGTGCCATATGATTATAATATAAACCAAGCATTTGAACTGGTTCATTACCAATCACAAAGTATGGTATTTTATTTTCTACTAGATGAGGATAAAATAATACATACGCAAGTGACGGACAAGCACAAGTATTTTCATTTAACTCATATAATTTTTTATAAATTTTACGTAAATCATTATCACTCATTCTTCTTATAATAAATTCAACATTAGGAAGTTTCTTTTTAGCGTTTTTGATGCTTTGTTTTGCTGAAGAGGACATAAAGGGGATTTCCCAAGTCAAAGCTAATACCCGTAAATTTAGTCCTTTGGATAAATAATATAATAAGAAACTAGAATCCTTACAACCAGTATAAAATAGCGCTATATCAAAGCGCGATTTTTTATTTCTACCAACCTGATTAATTACCAGTAAAACACTTTTAAAATCTGTTACAATTTCCTTCGTTTGACACATTGGACATAAACCATCTTTAAACTCAAGTCCTGGAATCATAAAATCATTAGCAACACAATCCCGACAAAATCTGGCTTCTTCAAAAGACTTTGGAATTACTTTTTATCTTTTTCTAAGACAATTTGTTCGTTTAATAATTTACCCAAGATTTTTACTTCTGATGCAGTTAGCTCTTTTGGTAACATTTTTATAATCGATACTTGTTTTTTATTTAATTTTACTTTATTCTTAAATAAATTTTCCCGATTTCGTAATCCATAATAAACTAATGTTTTCTCTTCTAACTGCCAACGGGATTGTAAAACATACATCTCAAACACCATTTCATATTTTTTTAGTTTCTATCAGCACTTTTTTAAAAATTCATTTTTTTAAATTTACTTCAATAATTGGAAGATAAGTTAGAAGCCCATTTATTCGTGTACTTTCAAATAAAGTCAGTTTATCAACATTAACCACAAACTGTATAAACCTAAAATCATTAATATTAAAAGTAGATTGATATTGGACTTCTCTTGCTAAAGTAATATGTGGTGTATAAGGTCTACTTTCAAAAGTTAAACCCTTTTTTCGTAATTCTTCATTAATGAAATTGTAAAGTTGATCTAATTCTTTTGAGTATTCTACCGCCGCATATACAATCTGACCTCGCTGACTTCTAAATTCACCAACACCGTTAACCTTAAAAGTAAAACGATTAAAGTTTGAGGCAGTTTTAATAACAACATCCTTTAACAAAGATAGTTCTTCCTCATTTACTTCGCCAATAAATTGTAAAGTTAAGTGTAAATTATTTTTTAAAGTGAAATTACCTTTAATGGTATTTTGTCGTAAGTCATTTTCAATAGTAAATAAATTATCCTTAATATCTTCACTAAAGTTTATGCCGATAAATACTCTCATTTAAAATATCCTTTCTACAAATAATAATATAAACATATAAACAATTAGTATTTTAATTATAACATAATTATAATTAAAATCACTATCTTTTTTTGTCAACATCTTCTTAGTTTTTCTATAAAGGTATCTTAATTATATTTTTCTTAATAAATTTTTACGATAATTTTTTAATATTACTAATTTAAACTAGTAATTTTGGGGTTGCTAATGTATAAAAAATCCACTAATATATAGTGGATTTTTTAATATACACAATCAGTTGATAATTAATTTTCTAATTGTTAATTTACGAATGCTTAAATATAAATAAATCGTTATAATAAGGCATAATTAATATAATATGCCTTCGTATTATCACTACTTAAAGTTGTATTTAATTCAATTAAATTTTTTAGAATTCCATAATCTAAATTTACTTCAGGCATTTTATACTGTTTAATTTCATCTTGAAGATCTTTATATTTAGACATTTCATTAATAACATCTCCACAGGCTCTTTCAGCAGCTCCACGCTCCATCCAATCTATGGCTATAACAGGACAATTCAACTTTTTTGCAAGTGGAAATGCAATTTGAACAATTTCATTAGTAGATAATAATTTATCTTCTAAGTATCTTCTATAGTAATTATCTAACTTATCTTGATTCTTTTTTTCAAATTCTACAAATATCTTGGTTGGCTTATATTTAGATAGTTTTTCAACTATAATAGAATAGAAAGTTCATCTTGCATTGATGTTATGCGATTTGTATCTTTTAAATTATGAATATCATTTTGACTTTCCATATGAAATGTACCAAGTATCATGAGTCTTTTCATATAAATCACTTTCAACCTCTCTAATATATAATTAATTTTAGACGATAATAACTTTTATAATTGTTTATTTATTAATAATATTTTATTATAAATTTTGTATTTATTTATGGTGTAGTTTTACCAACTTCTATTGTTAAATTTATATTTCTTTATATCATCCTCTTAATGATCTTTACATTAATATAATGAAAATTAATATATTAATTTTTTCTTCAAATGATTGTCTATTAATTCATAATTTTTTTAAAGCATATTCTAAAAATTTAAAATATGTTTTTTGCTATCATAACCTTAATTTCGCTAATATTTTTAACTTTGCCATTTATTTTTATTTGAAAAGTTTATGCTTTTTGAGTAAAACGACTTATTAAATATTGATATAAATGCTATTTTTTATTTTTTGTGTTCGATTTAACCGCTATGTTAAGTTAAAGTATTTTACAATTATTAATGTTATTTCATATAAAGTAGTTTCATTTGTTGCTTCGAAATTCTTTTAGTTTTTCATTATCAGTATATTTACAAAAAGATTTATTATTTGGCAACTTCTTAATTACAAATCTTCCAAAGCTGTACAAATTGTAAGATATATCTAAATTTAATTGGTATTATCCATTATTATAACAATAAAATATTTATGAAACTTTATATATTTTTAATCCAATTCCAATCTTAATAAATTGTCACCATCATCATCGTTAATCCCCATCTCTTTAAAACCTAATGATAAAAACAACGAATAAGCAGGTTGATTATTTGGATTACTTGAAAGTACTATTGCTTTTGCATCCCCATAAAGTTTTGTTTTCAATAATTTTATTAACTCATCCAAGGCTTTTTTCCCATAACCTTTACCTTGATATTTATAATCAATCATTATCCTTGCTAGATAATAAACATCTTCATCATCACTTAAATCATCTTTATCAATTGGTTGATATATGACAAATATAAATCCAATCATAACATTATCATTATAAATAGCATAGGTAATAGGTTTATATAATTTATGGTTCGTCAATGCATATGCTTCAGCTAAACTATACGCATTAGAAGCTATGTATTTGGATTGACTATCATTAACCCTAAGGCGTAAGCATTCTTCGAAATTATCAACTGTAATACTCTCTAACTTTATCATTTTAATTTTCCCTTCTCTATATTTATTTTTAAATTTCATATTCCATAAGGAAAATTATAGTATATAAATATTTTTAAAAAGTGAATAACTGTTTATATAATAAATACTAAATGTCACCTTTTAATAGTTCAATGTATAAAACCTTTTTTATTCTATTAGGTATCATCTAAAGATTTTGTAATAAAGATAAACTAAAACATATAATATTAAATTTACTAAGATTTAAAATACTTTCTTATGAGTAAGTGTTTGTTAGATAGTGCTAAATTTAATTTCATTCTTTAAAATCTAATTTATGGAAGTAATTTAATAGATATAGAAACTGGGTTATGGTCACTATATTGAAAATCATGATCAATCGTTTCAACTTTATTAATCACTATGTTGTTTGAAACAATAAATCCATCAATAATATAATATTGCGTATTAGGACTAGTTTTATTATATGGCTCATTCAATAAACGACATGTAGGTTTAACCGGTTTAGAAATATCTATCGCAAACGTATAACCACTTGGTAAAAAATCATCTTCAATTTGGTACGGTACGTAATATTCTGGCTTTTTAATACGATAGATATTCTTGGCATCTGGAAAAGTTTGATTAAAATCACCACCGACAATAACATAATTGCCAAGGCTTGTTTGCTCGATTAAAAATTCTTTTAACATTTTCATTTCTTGAGCACGTAATGAACCATCACCATCGTATGCAGATAAATGTAAGTTTACAACAACTAATTCTTTAGTACTATTTTTTACTGGTAAAACATTCACCATCATTGCTCGTTTTAAATTAACCGTTCTAACTGGCCAAGCAAATGCTCCAGGAAGTTGATAACGATGGCTACTTTTAATTTGATATTTAGTAAAAGTCAAAATACCACTTTCAACTTTACCTAGATAGTTGGTAAACGAAACAGGGAATGGTACAAATTTTGCTTTATAGTTATAGGCGAATGTCGAATTATAATCATTACCTAATGATTCTTTAATCGCCTTATATTCATTGATATAATAACTTCTTCTAGAATTTAAATCTACTTCTTGTAATAAATATATATCTGATTGATGTGTTATTAATAAATTTTTTATTCCTTCTAAATAAAATTCTACAACATCTTTACTGTCAGGACGACTCTTTTTTCCGCCATCTAAAACAAAGTCTTCATCTTTTCCAAGCCCAGCATATCCAATATTAAAAGTTAATATCGATATATCTTGATCTAATTCAACCATAGTTTCTACATTATTACTAATTAATAATTCCTCTACATCTTTTGGTCGATATTCTACAATAGTAAAATATCCTAAAATAATGCCTACAAATGAAAGTAAAACAATTAATACTTTGATAGTGAATTTAGTAAAATATCTAATACTTTTTTTCATATTTATCACCTCATTATTAGTTCAATTTTATCATAAAACTATATTAATAGCAACGACGACAATTTACAAAAAAAGTAAGTTTAATTAAAGACTTACATTAATTTACTATATTATTCAACAATATGATGAAAGCTTTATGATATAAGTCGATTTATGTTTTCACAGTATAATTAACATATTTTATGAAAATTTGGAATGAATTCATTACGAATAACAAATATAATAATGTCTATTTTAAAACCTCTATGTGTTAAGAAAATTTATTCAAAAAAGATTTCACAACTTTTAACAAAATCTAAGTTTCTAACTAAAAACAACCAAAGTTTCCCTACAAATAAATATGAAGAAATTAAAAAACTCGAAGAAATAAGATACTATCTTATTTCAGGCCCAGCAAGAAAAACAGTATTTAAAGAATCCGATTTAAAGTGAAAATTTTAAACACATAAAAAAACTCTAGCTATATGATTTAATTCATTTGCTAGAGTTTTTTTATCTAAAATCAATAATATTATTTTAAGTTTAATTAATTACTGCTATATGCCATTTTATCATCAAATCTTTATATTGTATACTATCATTGGTGTGAAGTCAGTAGAACTATGATTTACATTTTCTTTGCAAATACTACTCAAATAGTTATCAATAATTCAATGAAAACGACAAGTATAATCATTATTTTTAAAAATTTCGCTTATATACAATCAATTTGAATGAAAAAAATTCACTAATTATAAAAAAGGGTTGATAACAACGTATCAAACCACTTAATCATCTATTTGGTGGAATAGAGGGGAGTCGAACCCCTGTCCAAGCTACACTCCATAATACTATCTACATGCTTAGTTTATTGCTTGTTTTTCGCTTTCCCCAGGAGCAATAAACAAACCCTAGAAAAAGCTAGCCTAATCAATCTCAGTTAGTACTATCTAGGCTAAATAGACTAACCTAGCCTTATCTCTGAATCGCACACTTAAGTCTAAGGCTAACTTAAGGGCGACTGCTGCGATTATCTAATTAAGCAGCTAAAGCGTAATTTTGGTTAGCGGTTATTTAAACCTCGACGTTTTTACTTGCGTTACCAAGGCATGCCAGTATTACTTCACATAGCCTGTCGAATCCAGCACTATCCCATAAATATGGAGATTTACTCCATATATATTATATAATATTTTTCTCAAAAAATCAACTTCGTTACGATAAAATACTTGCTATCGTAAAGTATAACACCAAAAGGAATATAATGCTTGAAATTATTAATCCAAGTATACCTAAACCAATACCAAATTTTCGAACATATTCAAATGTTGATTGAGCTGGTCTTTTGGCGATTCTTATCGCTAATATGTTTAAAACTAATGCAAAAATTATTATAAAAAACAATCCTGTCCCCACAGCAATAGCTGGTATCATCAATCCAAATATTCCAAACATAAATGATAAAAGAGGCCGAATAATTAAGTCTCTTTTGTCATCATTTATTTCTTCAGGGCGTAAGTTTATTCCATAATATTTGGTACGATTACGGTATTCTTTAAAATTAAATTGACATACATCACACACTTCTACATTATCCGGATGTTCTTTCCCACACCGTATACATTTCATTTTATTCACCATTGATTAATTCGTTTTTCTTTTAATGCTCTTTCAATTTGTCGTTTTGCTGATTCTTTTTTTAGATCTTCACGCTTATCATAGGATTTTTTACCTTTAGCTAAACCGACTTCTAGTTTTGCTCTTCCTCGTACAATGTATACTTCTAAAGGAATTAAAGTCAACCCTTCTTGTGACACACGCCCAAGTAATCTTCTTATTTCACGCTTATGGGCTAATAATTTACGTGTTCTTGTTTCCTCATGATTAAATCTATTTCCTTGTTCATATTTAGCAATATGCATATTAATAACAAATAATTCATTATTTTTTATTTGACAATATGCATCTTGAATAGAAACTTTATGCTTTCGAATTGATTTAATTTCTGTTCCTTTTAAAACTATTCCAAATTCATATGTTTCTAAAATGAAATAATCATGATGAGCTTTTTTGTTTCGAGCGATGACGATCTTTTCGTCTTTTTTCATGATCCCACCCACTATGACGATTCTTTCCCCTCTGACCTGAGGCTTTTTTTACTTTTTTGATGTTTTTATTATACACTAAATCAAAATTAATTTCACGAGTTTGTTTGTTTGCGGAAAGGAGACGAACTTTTACTTTATCGCCAATACGGTATTTACGTTTCGTTCTTTCGCCAATTAGCATCATTAAGTCTTCAATATATATATAATAATCATCGCGCATATCTAGCACTTGCACAAGTCCCTCAACTGTATTTGGTAACATTACAAACATTCCGAAATTAGTTACCGAGCTTATTACTCCTTCAAACTCTTCGCCAACATATTTTTCCATATACTCAGCTTTTTTCATATCATTAACTTCATTTTCGCAGTCAATTGCATCACGTTCGCGAACACTTGTCTGATGAGCAGCTTCAATAACTATTTTAGTTAATCGCTCAATTTCGTCTTTATGAATATTATGTTCAAATAGATATTTGCGAATTAAACGATGAACCACTAAGTCAGAATATCTTCTAATTGGTGAAGTAAAGTGAGTATAATATTTACTTGCCAAACCAAAGTGTCCAATATTCTTTTCGCTGTAAACTGCTTTTGCCATCATTCTAAGTAAGACAGTATGAAGTCCTTGATCTTCTTCAGAAATATCTTCTAAAATATTTTGAATCTCTAATGGAGTTATTTTCTTACCTTTATTCTTAACTTTATAACCTAAATTTTTGGCAATTAAAAAGAATTTTTTAAGTTTTTGTTCGTTCGGTTCATCGTGAACACGATATAAGAAAGGTAGTTCTAACCAGTATATTCGCTGTGCCACTGTTTCATTGGTAATAATCATGAATTCTTCAATGATTCGCTCAGCTTGTTCATGAACTCTTAATTGAATATCGATTACTTCTCCTTGGTCATTAACAATAATTTTACCTTCAGGAATATTAAATTCCAAAGAACCTCGTAATAAACGTTGTTTTGTTAAAATTTGTGATAATTCATGCATATCATAAATCAACTTAATAATTTTAGGGTCAGTAATTGCTGTGTTCGGATTATTTTTTAAAACTTTATTTACTTCTTCATAAGTTAAACGTGCGTATGTTTTTATATATCCTTCAAATATTTCACTATTCAATACTTCCCCATCTTTACTAATTTCCATCTCACAACCGATAATTAACTTTTCAGTATAAGGATTTAGTGAACACAAATCATTACTTAGTTTATGAGGTAACATTGGAATAACACGGTCAACTAAATAAACACTAGTAGAGCGTTCAAAAGCTGCTTGATCCAAATGAGTGTTTTCGCGAACATAAAAACTAACATCCGCAATATACACTCCTAACAAATAATTACCATTGGGAAGTTTTTCAACAGTTACTGCATCATCCAAATCTTTAGCATCAGCGCCATCTATTGTAACTATTAATTTTGACGTTAAATCACGACGCCTTTTATATTCATAATCATAATCGACATTAAGATTGTTAATCTCTTCATAAACTTCTTTAGAGAAATCTTGAACAAATCCATACTTACTTGCTACACTAGCTACATCTACACCAACATCATTTTTATGACCAATGATTTCAATTACATCACATAAAGCTTTTTTATCAGAAATGTATTCAAATATTTCTACTTTTACTTTATGTTCAGGTACTGCACCATTTAGATTTCTTATTTCTAAGACTGTTTTAAATAAAACATCATCACTTTTTAAATAATATTTATTATTTTCTTTTACAACTTCTCCGACAATATATTTAATCCCCCGTGAAAGTACCTTAAGAACTTTAGCACTAATACTAGGTCCTTTTTTTCGGGATGGAACTAATTTAAATAATACCTCATCGTTGTTTAAAGACCCATTAATATCATCTTTTGATACATAAACATCACTACTTAAATCATTACAACTAATAAAACCAAATCCTTTGGCTTTAATGTTAATTTTTCCAATATACATATTTGCATCACGAAGATGCATATATTTTCTTTTTTTATTTTTAACTAACACATATTCATTTTCTAGTTCTTGTAAAATATTATGAACCTCTTCTTTTTCACTTTCCGAAGTAACTTGTAAAACTTCACAAAAACCTTCAAATGTTAATGGTTGATAATTATCTTGATAAATTATCTCTAATATTTTCTCTCTCATTGCTTTCCTCCGTTATTAAAAAATAGGCCAGAAGGCCTATTATGCAATGTTTAGATAATCTTTAAGCGTGGATGAAAAACGCAATTATTAATGCTAATACAAAGAAGATTATTGATAATACAGCGGTAATTCTATTAATCCAAAGTTCAGCACCGCGTTCTTTTTTATTAGCAAATAATTCTGATTTTTCACCCGTAAATGCTTGTGTTGCGTCTTCTTTTGATTGTTGTAAGACGATAATTGTAATTAACAAGCATGATACAATGATTAATAAAACATCAGTAAAATGCATAAAATCCTCCTATTAAACCCCAAGCACTATTCACTTGTAGTTAGGTATATTTTTAACTTATTCATTTTATACTTTATGATTCCTACTTATTATATCATTTTTGCATATTAAAATCAATAGTAATGTTAATTTATCACTATTATTTTTCTCCAAAAAAGTATTTTCTATTATAAAAAAACAGTCGATTTCTCGACTGTTTATAATAAAGCTCTTTTAATCACATCATCAACAGTTTCTGCAGAAATAATTTCTAATGATTCGCGAACTTGTTCTGGAATTTCTTCTAAATCAGTTAAATTTTCTTTTGGAATAATTATAGTTTCAAGTCCACTACGGTGTGCCGCAATTGCTTTTTCACGAATGCCACCAATTTTTAAAACACGACCGCGTAAAGTAATTTCGCCAGTCATACCGACTTTAGGATTAACAAAGCGTTTGGTTAGTGCGGAAATTAACGCTGTAGCAATCGTTACTCCAGCAGATGGTCCATCTTTTGGTACAGCCCCTTCTGGAACATGGATGTGAATGTCATTTTTCTTAAATATTTCTGGATCAATGTTAAACTTGTCACAATTAGTTTTTACATATGATAAGGCGGCTTGTGCAGACTCTTTCATAACATCGCCTAATTTACCAGTTAAGACAAGTTTACCATCACCACGATAATATGTTACCTCTACTGGTAAGGTATCACCGCCATATTGAGTATATGCTAGTCCTGTAACAACACCGATTTGTTGAACAGGCTCAGTCTTATTATATGAATATTTAGCATTACCTAACCAGTGGGCTAAATTATCTGCAGTAATATCGACTCTTTCTAAATTATCCATCAAAATAGATTTAATTGCTTTACGAATTAAAGCCCCGATTAATCGTTCTAATTCACGAACTCCAGCTTCTTTAGTATAGTCACGAATAATAATCCAAATTGCTTCATCACTAATACTAAAACGCTCTTTATCTAGACCATGTAAATTTAGTTGTTTATCAACTAAATGGCGTTTAGCAATTTCAAATTTTTCAAACTCAGTATATGAACTTAATTGAACAATTTCTAAACGGTCACGAAGTGGAGCTGGAATATTTTCCAAGTAGTTTGCAGTACAAATGAAGAAAACATTAGATAAATCATATGGTTCTTCTAAGTAATGATCACTAAAGAATTTATTTTGTTCTGCATCTAACACTTCAAGCAAAGCACTAGCTGGATCACCACGGAAGTCACTTGATAATTTATCAATCTCATCAAGTAAAAAGACTGGGTTGATAACTCCGGCACGTTTCATTCCTTGTAAGATTCGTCCAGGAAGTGCTCCTAGGTATGTACGACGGTGCCCACGAATTTCGCTTTCGTCTTTTACTCCACCTAATGAGACTTTAACAAATTTTTTATTTAAAGCCTTCGCAATCGACTTAGCCAATGAGGTTTTTCCGACACCTGGTGGTCCTACTAAACATAAAATAGCTTGTGGATTTTTCTTAGTCATTATGCGAACGGCTAGATATTCTAAAATTCGATCTTTAACTATATCTAATCCGTAATGATCGGCATCAAGTTGCTCTTTAGCTTTCTTGATATCCATATTGTCTTTTGAAGCCTTAGACCATGGAAGACTAATAATAAAATCTAAATATGTACGAATAATGCCTGCTTCACCTGAAGCAATACTTAATGAACTGTAACGATCTAATTCGGTTAAAGCTTTCTCTTCTATGCTTTTTGGCATTTTAGCTTCAAGAATTTTTTCTCGTAATTGTTCAATTTCAGTTTCCTTGCGAGCTTTATCTCCTAATTCATCTTGAATAACTCGCATTTTTTCACGCAAATAATATTCCTTTTGATTTTCGCTAATAACACGTCGGACTTCATTTTCTATTTGTTGTTCTATATCTTGAATATATTTTTCTTTCTTAATATCTTCAAGCATATATTTTAAACGTTGATTGACCGAACTAGTATCTAAGTATTTTAGTTTGCTGTTTAAATCAAAAGGCAAATTATATGCTAACAAATCACTTAACCGGTCCGCAGTAACCCCCTTAGAGATTGTATTAACTAATTCAGGATTGTTTTTAAGTAAATTACGACTGTTGCTTTTTAATTCCTCAATTAGTAAACGAACCGCGGCTAATTCTTCATCTATGTTTTCTGTCTCAGCAGGAAGTGTTACGACATCAACATGCATGTATGGACTAATTTGGACAAAATTACGCACTTCACAACGAACTATTCCATTTAATTTAACTTTATGAATGTTGTTAATTACTGGCATATCATATACGATTTGAGCAATAACTCCGCGTTTGTGGACATTTTCTTCATTAGCTGGTTCATCAGCTTCGCCAGTAAAGAACAACAACACAATATAGTTATTGAATTTGCTGGCTTCTTGTAAAGCAAGTAAACTTTCCGGACGCCCTACCTCCAACTTAATTTCATTGTTTGGAAGCGGAACAACTCCTCGAACAGCCATTGCTGGGAGTAAAGCCTGCGTTTTAAGTTGATTTGTAAACATACGTTCACCTCCTTTTATAGTATTATAATCTCCTGTTCTACAAAATAATTAAACAATAAAGCATAATCTAATTGTTCTCGTAAAAACAGTCCTTGTTCATCCACTTTTTTTCCAAGACGAGCAAGATTTTGCAAATGATTATCATATTGTTCTTGAACATTAATTAAATAATCATCAATATATGATAAATTACCACGTTGAATAAATCGAATTAAATACAAACGAACCATTTGTGTTTTTAAGGTATAGATTAATTTGTCTTTAATATCTTTGCTATAAAAATCCCAATCGGCTTTGACTTCTTCGAAAGTAGTGGCAGTTTCTTTAGCCATCAAAGAAATAAAATGACTAATTATCATTTCGCTAATTTCAATATCAGAGTGTCTAACAATATAATCTATAATTTTATCAACTAACACCATCCGTTGGCGATTTGGATGAATAGTATCATTAATTTCTTTTTCGAATTCCTCAATGGTATTAACATCAGGAATATGCATTTGTTTGACTAAATCATTAGTTAACTGCATTGGTACTTTTTGATATATTGTGACTAACTTTGCTTCGCTAGCTCCAGGTAAATCAAAGATATCTAGTGGTAACTCATCACCTTTATTATAACCCAAAAGTCCCCGAAAATCAACTAATGTGTTACCATCCTCTGGATTAAAAGTTAGTCCTATTGGACGGCCATTGATAATAAAGTCAACGCTTGCAATTTGCTCGGTTGAAGTATATTTTTCAACTTCTTCAACCGTAAAATATCCGCTCTTAAGCAATAAGGTACGAATTACCTCATCTAATACTTCCCGTGGTAATTCTCCTCTATTAAACATCATTTTTGTTTTAGGAAAAACTAACTCCATATGTTCCGGAACTATACAATATTTTAAGATTACAAATAGTGGATTATCATATGTAATACTACCACGGTAAGTTACAAGAGGATCAGAAATAACCAAATACCCTCTATCCATTACAGCATTTTGGACATCTTCTTGGATAATGGTTTTAATATATTCACTACATGCAATTCTTTCAGAATCACTTAATTGTTCGTATTCTTCAATACTAGTGATTTTATATATTGAATTGGCAAAATACTCATTAATTTCCTCTTCACTAACGCCAACATAGGCATAAATATATTGTTCGTTAACTTTGGTTATTTCTAAAATCATAATCCTATCCCTTTTAAAACAAGAGCCTTACAATAAGGCTCATGCTGTTCTAACTCTTTTCTTTGTAAATTTTGGTGCCGCTTTTTTCAATACTACATCTTCAGTAATAATGCATTTTGAAACTGTTTTATTATCAGGAATATCAAACATTATATCTAGCATAATATTTTCGATAATAGCGCGAAGACCGCGGGCACCCGTATTTTTACGAATTGCCTCTTCCGCAATCGCTCTTATCGCGGCTTCTTCAAACTCTAAACTAACGCCATTCATTTTAAACATTTTTTGATATTGTTTAATGATAGCGTTTCGTGGTTCCTTAAGAATACGTACTAAGTCATCAACTTCTAATGGATGCAATGACGCAATAATTGGTAAGCGTCCAACTAATTCTGGAATTAATCCATATTTTTGTAAATCTTGATGCGTTACTTTTTCATATATTTCTTTCATAGATGGACGAGCCGTAGAAGCGCTGTTAAAACCAATTGTTTTTTTACCAATACGAGTTTTAACAACCTCTTCAATGCCTTCAAATGATCCACCACAAATAAACAATACATTGGTTGTATCAAATGGAATGAATTCTTGATGTGGATGTTTACGGCCACCACCAGGAGGAACATTAGCGATTGTTCCTTCAAGAATTTTTAGTAATGCTTGTTGTACGCCTTCACCAGAAACGTCACGAGTTATCGATGGATTATCACCCTTACGAGCAAGTTTATCAATTTCATCGATATATACTATTCCTTTTTGAGCACGATCAAGATCATAATCAGCTGCTTGTAATAAGCGCAGTAAGACGTTTTCTACATCTTCACCGACATATCCGGCTTGCGTTAAAGTTGTCGCATCAGCAATCGCAAATGGAACATCAATAATTTTAGCTAATGTTTTAGCAAATAATGTCTTACCACTACCAGTAGCACCTAATAATAATATATTACTTTTTTCAATATCAATTTCACTATTTTCATACAAATTATTTTTTACTCGTTGATAATGATTATACACCGCAACTGATAAAATCTTTTTAGTTTGTTCTTGGCCGATAATATATTCACTTAATTTTTGATAAATTTCTCGGGGTGTTAAGTCTACTTGAAAATCAGGTTCGTCAACTTCTTCTTCACTATCTAAGTATCCCATATTAATCATTTGGTGACATACAGATATACACATTTCACAAATGTAAGCATCATCACCTTCGATTAAACGACGTTCTGGACCTCCGGGTAAACCACAGAAAGAACATACTCCTTCATGATAGTCTTTACCCATGATATCACCTCTTTTTTATGTATTTTTTAATTGTTAGTCATTTTGTTCTTTGACAATTGCTGTATCTTTAATTAAATCAATTGCTTTTAAAATTCCTAAGTGAGTTTTAATTTGAAATTCAGGAATGCGTTGTTTAACTTTATTTACGTCCATACGATACATTTCAGCTAATTCTTCATATTGTTTATTAATTTCTTCAGAAATAATTTCAAAGTTTTCTACTTCGGAAATTTTACGTAAGACAATACGTTCTAAAACACGTTTTTTGGCTGGCTCTTTTAATTGTTCTTTGTATTCCTCAACAGTCATTCCATTAAAGGATAATAGCTGTTCCGCAGTTAAATTATACTGACGGGCTTGATTTTCTAATTGGTTCACTGCCACGTTTAATTCATCTTCGATTAGTCCTTCCGGAACTTCTGTTTTAGCATTTTCACAAACTTTAGTAATTAAATTTTCAATAAATGTATTTTCAACCATTTGACGTTTTTCTCTTTGTAATTTTTCTAAAACATAGTTTCGATATTCTTCAGCGGTTGAAACACCTTCAATATTTAAATCCGCAACAATCTCATCACTTAAGTCTGGAATAACGCGACGTTTAATTTCATGTAATTTAACTTTAAATTCAACCTCTTTGCCTTTTAAGTGTTCAGCTTGATAATCTTCTGGAAAAGTAACTTGAATTGTACGTTCTTCACCAGTTTTCATTCCTATTAATTGGTCTTCAAAACCAGGAATAAAAGTTTGAGAACCAATTTCTAAACTATAGTTCTCAGCTTTCCCACCTTCAAAGGCTTCGCCATTTAAAAATCCTTCAAAGTCAATAACAGCAATATGACCATTTTCTAATGTGCCCTCTTCAAGCACTTCTAACTCAGATTTTGATTTTAAAACTTCTTTAATATATTTATCTACTTCTTCAGGTTTTACTTCTTCGCTTTCTTTTTCAACCTCAAGACCTTTATATTGACCTAAAATTACTTCAGGCCAAACTTCTACAGTTACTGAATATTTAAATTCTTTACCTGAACCAACACTTGAAAAATCAATATCAAATTCAGGTTGATTAACAACTTCTAATTTCTCATTAAAAACAGCTTCCGGATAAGACTTATTGACAGCATAATTAATGGCCTCTTCATAAAGGCTTGCTTCCCCAAATTTTTTTAAATAAACTTCTTTAGGAACTTTTCCTTTTCTAAATCCCTTTACTTCAATATTTTTAACTACTTTTTGAAATGCAAAATCTAAAGCTTCTTGAAATTCATCTTTTGTTAATACGAAATCTAGTTTTACTTTAGAATCAGACAATCTTTCTAGTTTGTAATTCATACTACTACTCCTTACCTATTATAATTACATTATATTATATCAATTATATCAAAAAAAAGCAAGTAAATGTACTTACCTTTCACACCCCAAAAATCATCATTTCTCAACAAAAATTTTTTGTCCTAATTCAGTTAAATAACTAATAATAGAATTACTAAAACCAACTTCTAAAACAATATTTATTAAATCATAAAATCGATATAACAAATATTCCGTACTAATCTCTTGATGCAAACTTTCCTTAGCAATCGCCTGAACATAATTTACTAAAATAATTGTTAATATTACATCACTAAATGCTTCTTGATCAAGACTTTTTAAATTAACAAAAGTAGCTTCATCAGGTGATAGAAAGTTTATAAAGTTTTGATCCTTTAATAATTTACTTTTTTTAACTAAATAATTCGCTTGATAAAGATCACTACTAGCGATCATACTTGCTAAAGTTAAGTATAAGATCCGAAATGTTTCATACTCAAATTTTTGTAATTCAAAATATAAATCATTCAATTTTTGATAAAATCCTAATTCAAATAATGCTGTTGCTAGATAATCAAAAACAAATGACTCATAAAGCAAACTGAAATTTTGTACTAATTTATCATAATATTTGACAATTTCAAAATATTCTTTGCTTCGGTATAATTCGGTAATTAAATTGATATATTGAACCTTATCTTTTGGAAATTTTAAAATTTCACCCATAATTTATTTCCTTTACTTTTTCTTTTAATTCACATATATTGTATGATAATTTTCCATTAATATAATAAAATATTATTTATTCTATAATCCATTCAAATAAAATTTTCATTTTTTGGAAATAGTCTACAAGTTCAAACAATAATCGTAGTTCTTTTTTCTTAATAATAAAGCTCAATAAAAGAGTTTGTCAAAATCTAGGATTTATTTTATCATAACACATTTTTTTTAATATTACAATAATAAATGCCCTTATTGCCTTCTTTCGACATAATATCATTTTTTTTTGCAAATATATATAGTCTATTATCTAACAAAATGATATAATAGCAGTAGAAAGAGAGGAGCGATTTGCCTTGTCTAGTTTATTTAGATACCAATTATTTGACGGTTTTCATATTATGTATATCGTTATTTCTTTACTGCTAACGGGAGGGATTTTATATTTAGCTTCTAAATATTTAAAAAAAGAATCACACAAAGAGGCTTTTTTAAAATTTTGGGGATTAATAACTTTTTTATTACATATAAGTCCATTGTGGCTTGACTTTTTAAGAAATGGACAAGCATCAGTAGCTGATAATATGTTATTTCCAATTTTCTTTTGTAATTTATCAATGTTTTTACTTATGATTACTTCATTTATCAGCAATAAAAAAACAATTGGATTTCGATATTTTGCTACTGTGACTGCTTATGCTGGTTCATTTGGTGCCCTAATTTCTCTTTTTTATCCTCAATACTATCTTGAAGGCTCAAGAATGACTTGGGGAATAATGAAAAGTATGTTAAGCCATAGTACAATGTTACTTGGCTGCGCTTATTTAATGATTGGAAAATATTTTAAAATCGAGCGTAAAAATACCATTATATACACAATTGGACTTTTAGGATTCGGTTTCATCGGAGTCTTAGTTAATTTAACATTTAAACTAGCGGGACTATATGACCCTGCTACAGGTTATCCAAACGCTATGTTTTTACTTCGCCCGCCAATTGAAGATGTTAAATTCCTAAACTTCTTTGTCATTTCAATTGGAATGATATTACTTGTATACATATTTTCTTATCTAATGGAAAAGATATCAAAAAAGTTCCAGTTAACTGTCATCCCAGTTTATCTTGAAGAGACAAGACAAATTTAATTTCCAAAAAGAAGTGTTTAAAACACTTCTTTTTTTATAATTTAAAAAGGACGTTAATTATCTAACGTTCCTTTTTAATTTATTATTCTTAAAAAATAGTTTTGCACATATTCCCTGATAATTCTAGCAATTTCAGGATCTAAATTATCTGTAAAAGTATTATCAATTAAATTACTGTCAAATAAACTAATATAATGAACACAACTAGCTAGATATGACCCAGCCAAAGAAGCGTGATTTAAATCATCATAAAAATTAATATCGGGATAATCCATTGTAAAATCAAAAAACACTTCGCCAACAATATTTACGCGTACTCCTAAATCTTGAGCAACACGATCATAGGCTTCGATTATACGTTGTTGTTGATAGTAGCGGGTATGATAAGTTTCATAATTATAAGCCCATGTTTGATATAAAATCAGCTCCGCCCCATTTTCATCTGCGAGTCTTTTAAATTCCTTAGCAGCTGATAGAAAATTTTCAAATTCTAAATAGTTACTTGAACTCGCTTCTTGAATAATAATATAGTCATATTTTTTACTGTTTAGCATTTGCTTAATATAAAATGATCGAGTTGATAAAATTTGTCCAAGAGTATTGCCACCTACTGTATAACTATCGCATTTTACAACTTTACCATCTGCTTTTGCAAGTTTACTTACCATTCCAGGAACATCGTTACGATAAGTTAAACTATTGCCAATAAACAAAATATTTGTAACTTTAACATTATCAGGATATTTAACATTTAACTTTACCGTTTTAAAAACACTTTTATCCAACTTACTTCTACAAACAATATATATATATCACCATCATCTAGAAACTGTACTTCTCCAGTTTCTGAATTTAAGTTCATTTTAGACAGGGTGCCTTCCCAAACAAACTCTTGTAAACTATATTCAGGATATGCCCGAGCTTGCAATTGATAGACAGTTTCTCCAACCTCATATACTTCTAAAATGTTAATAATTTCAAATCTTTCAGGAATATAACTTTTAACTAAAATTTTGTGTTCTGAGACTCTATCTCCGTCTTTCTCAAGATAAATGACCACTTCACCTTTATTTATTCCTTTGACAACCCCTTCATGCACAGTTGCAATCTCTTCATTTTCGGACTTCCAAATAAACCCTTCAGCTTCTTGATTAATAGTTAAAACAATTTCTTCATCGATAAAGACTTCATTTTCCCCAATAATTTGTATTTCTTCTTTCTCATTTCCATCATCAATTGTAGAATTATTGGGTTTTTTCTCGCATCCTGACACCATGCAAACAGTCATTACTAAAAAAAGCATAAATACTTTTCTCATTGTTTTAAACCTCAATTTCTTGTTTTTTATAATTATATCACAATTTAAAAATCAAATTAACTAGTTTTTTAATTTTCCTAAATTATTATTAAAACACTTATAAACAAAAAAAGCACAACTAAATTGTGCTTTGTCATTCTATCATTTTTTTCTTAAAAGAAAATATAGCTAGAAGAGCTACTAAAATAGTATAACCTATAATGATTGCAGTATGGAGTAAGACATTCTGAAAATTACCTGCTAAAGTCTTTTGAGCTAATTGAATACAATGATAAAACGGTAAAATTTTACCGGCAATTTCAAATGCTCCAACAATAATTTCAAGTGGGAACCAAACTCCGCCTAAAAAAGCTACAAATTGTATAAAAATTGAGCCAACGCCCCCAACTTGTTGTTCTTTTAACGTACTACCAAAAAGTAATCCTACATTGACGAATAAAAAAGAAATTAATACTAAGAAAGGAAGACTAACGATTATATAGATTGAAATTTTTAGCCCTAAAATTATTCCTACGATATATAAAAAGATAATTTGAATAAAGGAAATAATTAACAGTGGCAACATATAACCTACAATATAATGATGGGCTTTTAAAGGTGAAACGAATAATCTAGCTAGGAATGAATTAGAACGATCTCTAGAAACTAAAACACCAAAGAACATAGCGGAGAAGGGGAAACTAAAGATTATTATTGATGGAACAAAGTTTTCCACCGCAAACGTCTCATTTAACCCGATATTTAATGTTACCATCAGGACTAATAAAAATGCTGGTAACACAATCATAAAAAATAAACTTAATATATCATTTAACATTTCTTTTAAATTTCTTCGAGCGAAAATAATTGTCTTCATTAAATATCCCCCTCTGTATAACGCAAGAATATATCTTCTAGACTATTTAAATTTGTGTGTTGTTTTAGTTCTTCCAAAGTGCCTATTATTTTTAATTTACCTTTATCGATAATGGCAATCCGGTCAGCTTGTTTTTCAACTTCATCTAAATAATGGGTTGTTAAAATAATTGTTACTTTCCCTTTTAATTCATTCAAAGTAGACCATAACTCCCGCCGAGCTTTAATATCCAATCCTAAAGTTGGTTCGTCTAAAAAAACAATTTTAGGATTTGAAATTAACGCCATTGCAATGCTTAATCTTCTTTTTAGACCACCAGATAGTTTTTTGGCTTTATCATCTTTTCGTTCAATTAAGCGAAATTTTTCTAACATTTCCACAGCCTTGTTATGAGCTTCTTCCTTGGTAAAACCATATATATTAGCAATAAACACTAAATTTTCATAAACAGTTAAATTCCCTGCATCGCTGTTTCTTGAGGAGCGACATTTAAATATTGTTTTATTTCATTAGTATGTTTGGTTATACTTTTACCAAATATTAAAGCATCTCCGCTTGTCGGTTTTGCTAGGCCGGTAAGCATTTTAATTGTGGTGGTTTTACCAGCACCATTAAATCCTAAAAGCCCTAATACTTCTCCTTCATTAATAGAAAAGCTTAAATGGTCTACTGCTACTCTATTCTTATATACTTTAGTTAAGTTTTGCAATTGGATAATTTCCATTGTACCAGCCCTTTTTTTTATTATCCTTCCTAGAAATACTCCTAGCACGCATAATCTAATTATACTATAAAATATTAAATATTCAATCATTTTAAAATAGGTATTTTATATAAAAAAATAATTATTATTAGTTAAATAATTCGATTATCTTTAGTATCACTTTTCATTATAATTTATTCCAATAAGACAAATTAATATATTATAAAAAATAAGGCTAAAGAAGTGAGTTAATTTCTTTAGCCAAAATTACCCTATAAGTAATATATTTTATAACCTCTATCTAATAATGTTTTAATAAGATTAATATCATTTTTATCAAAAGCCATATAATCATATTTATATGTTTCAATATCTTCAATTGTAACATTAAGTTGTTTCCCAAACGTTTGATATAAATATTGATGTACTTGTTCTAATCCTCTCATACTTGTTAAACAAATATGTTTTTTGGCTTGATGATCTTTACGAATAACCGTACCTTTATTTTCTTTAATTTTTTCTTCAACGTCTTTTTTTAACATTGGTTTGTATCCGTTAAATATATAAAAATCATTCCAACGAAGTTTTTCACTATAAGCAATCACATTACGAATGGTTGTTTTAAAATAATCTTCATAAGTTGGATTTGGATTAGAATCTTTCGAATATATTGCCATAACTTCTTCGAAAGATAGTGATTTTTGATTTGGATCTTTACTTACTCCTAATCCCATTAAGTTTAATTTAAATTTAAGGGAGATTGCAGAGTAGAGATTGGAATATAATTCTATTTGATTTAAGGTGTCCCAATGTCTTTCATATTCTAGGTAGTCATTGATGTTTAATTTACTATAAATAGCATCAATTTCCTTAGCAAAACTTAACAACTCATCATCAACGATATATTCATGGCTAATTATTTCTTCTTCGTTTCCAAAACATAGTATTTTATCATTATTAATCTCAATATTACGCAAGCGACATGCAATCACACAATTGTTACTATTTAACTCATTTTGTAACCATATCGCCGTCTCCGCATTCTCAAAATCATTTCCATAACTAACAATTATGAAGTTAAAACTATTTTTTTGATTTACAATTCGTTTGACTTTGTTTATTCCCTCACTACTATTTACGTCCCAATTGATGATTTCAAAATTACAAAGCGGTTCAGGGCGAATAAAATCACTTTCCATTTTATTAACATTGTCAATTATATATTTAATTCGTTTGGCATTAACTGCATTCGGATCCCTGTCAATTACATAGTAATTAACTAAATGATTAACAAGGGTTCCCTCATCCATTCCGACAAGCTGATTGTTTTGACAAAACATTGTAAATAATGAAGTGTTTACTTTTCCAAACCCTAAAAAAATACGTTTATTTTATAGTCTTCTTTTATAGTTCGATTTTCATTATAAAAATCCTGCGGTAAATAATATGGAATAGTAACTTCCGAAACAAATTTACGGGAAATTAATTCATACCGTGAAAATGTTCTAATAAATAAATTTGATTCATCACTATCTTTTCTTTTTAAATATTCATTTCTTACTACTTCGGCTTCATTAAACTTTACTTCTAAATATAAGAAAATATAGTAGTCTTTACTTTGGATATTAATAAATGTATTAATTAAATTTTGATATTGCTCTTGTTCATAATTGAAAGCAATAAAGTTATAGCGAACTTTTTTCTTTAAAAACCCGATTAAGTTAGATTCATTAATCTCACTTATGATATAAGCTATTTTACTATTATTTAAATCTTTAATTAAATTTGGATTAACATCGTTATTTAACCACACAATAGTTTTATCTTTATGTTTATTTAAATAAATATGTGCTGCTTCATTATATCCGATTACAATATCGCACCCTTTCGTTCTTAATCGATTGATACGATATTTATTTCTAATATAATTTTTAACAAATCCAAAAGCAGTAGAAATTGTAGTAAAGATGGCCATTAAATATGCTATAGAAAAGGTAACTGTAAATAATACGTTTTTGTTAAATAATGCATTTAAAAAATTTGTATTAATTTCAAAAGCAAATGTTTTTAAAGTATAAACAATATGATTGATAATTATGACTACCGAATATTCATCTATACTTTCTAAATAACATAATAAATATAAAACATATAAAAATACAAATATCGGCAAAAACCAAATCGCATTTTGCTTAGAAATTATGACTTTATTTCGACAACTTTTAATAATGATGATTGTAATAAAAAATATTTCTAATAGTAAAACGATTAATGTAACTATTTAACAATCATTATTTCCTCTCCTGTAATGTTTTATTTATTTTATTAAACAACTTTTATTTTTTTAAGAAAAGGTATTCTTATAAATTTATTTAAAAAACAAAAAGGGCTTTTGCCCTTTTTCTTAATTTTGTTTATGTAAAGAATTAAAATTGGGTCAATTATTAATAAATTAACACTAAATAAGAAAATATACCCTACGATAAATATAAAATAGATATTATAAATAGGTTCATTAAATACTTGTAAAATTTCAAGTAAAACGGTGGTATAACCATATAATGCATTTAATAAATTCGGATAGATTAACTCAAAAACGATAAAATATACAGATAATGAATTAACCACCGATATGGAATGTTCAAAATCATACTTGTTATAATTTAAACCAAAACTTGTAAATAATGACATTATTATATGTGAATGTGAAAAATAATATAAAATCTCTTGGAATCCATTCATCTTTGGCGCAAACACCAACGAAAACATCGGGCCAATTACCATAAAAACAGTAAACCTTAATACCTTTTGATTTTTGGTAATCCAGCCAATAATTTGCATTATATTGGTTATAGCACACCAATAAATTGGCAAGCTCATAAGAATATTCTTATTTGTATATAAAACTTTATACACAAAGTAGAATACTTCAATCAAAATCGACATTGTAACTAATGTTATATAAATAACTTTTTCACTTTTCTTAAACTTCCCTGCAACAAAACACAAAATAACTGAAGCAATAATTGCACATATTACGTAGATCATTAGCTATTCCCTTTTACCCCATCAATAATATTTGTATTTATAATTTTTTGTGATAATAATGTTGTAAAGGCAATTGTTAAAATTAACTGAGCTATTCCAATAATCAAGATAATATTTATATCGATATATGATAAATATGGATATACATATCGATAACTAAAATAAAAATATGCATAAATAATCATTATTGATACAACAATTGCTAGCATTAATGCTAATAAAAACACAAATGAATTTTGAAAAACAAGCATTGAGAATATTTCGAATTTTGTTGCGCCAAATGTACGGCGAATGGAACATTCAAATGTCATTTGATTAATAAAATTTTTAATTAATTGGAATAATCCAACTACACAAATAATTAATGTAACTACAATTACATAGTAAAAATTACTAAGTTGTTCTTTTTTAATATCAAGCGTTTTAGAAATAACATCTTCTCTTTCATAAAAATACATTTTTTCGCTTATATTATTAGTTATAATTTCCTTTAAAATGTCATTATTATAACTGCGCATTATACTATAGTCGATTAGCGAATCGCTTTTAAGATATGTAATTGGTGTATAAACAACAAATTCTAAATTATAATTATTAAAAGTCCGATAATAATTTTTAATATCGTCAGTGTTTTTTAGTATACCAATTATTTTTATTGAATGTGATCCAAAATTTAATCGTTCACCAGTAGCATCAGATTTACCGAATATGGTTTTAGCAGTCGCTTCATATATTAAACCAACTGATTCTCCTTTTTGATATTCTTCATTTGTCCAAACACGACCATATATAAGCTCATTTTTTTTCACATTTGGCAAACCATTTGTTTTGTAATAAAAATCAACAATATCATAATTTTCAATAAAATTCCCTGATGTACCTTTAATTTTAACTGATAATTGATAAGTTTCTTTATTATATATATATTGGTTTATTGCATATTGTGTGTATAAAACATTTTCAATACTTGCTAGTTTTCTATCAAATATACTTGAAAATGTATAAGGGGTCTCTGAATCATAATGCATTTGTACGATTAGAATATCATCAGTAAAATTTTGATATCTATGTAGTTCTAATGCTATACTATGTTTATAAGTTAATATTTCTATAAAAACCGTAACCAATAATACAAAGTTTAATAGAAAGAATAGAGTTCGATTCTTTAAATTACTTTCTAGTGCAATAATACTACTTTTTAATCCCCTCACAAACATCTTTCCAACTTCCCATTCTTAATTAAGTTATATTGTATATCACAATATTTAAGTACTTTTTCATCATGTGACACAACGATTACAGTTTTGTTCTCTAAACATAATGATTTTAAATAACTTAAAATTATCTCTGAGTTAGTTTTATCTAAATTTCCGGTCGGCTCATCAGCAATTATCAACTCTGGATTCATTAATAAGGCTCTAACTAATGCAACGCGTTGCTTTTCTCCACCACTTAAAGTTGAAACCCGACGATATAAAAAGTCGCTAATTGCAAATTTATCCATTAATTCTCGAATACGTTTTATTAATTGTTTATTTTCTTTATCCAGCACATTCAAAAGCAAATTATCAAAAACAGTAATCTCATTTATTAAATAGCTTTCTTGAAAAAGAAAGCCTATTTTTTCTTTGCGTAAAGTTGATAATTCTCGATCCCCTAATTGAGTTATATTAATACCATTAAAAATGTAATTTCCTGTATACTTTTGATCTAACATTCCTAAAATACTGACTAATGTTGTTTTTCCGGAGCCACTTTCACCAAATATTCCAGTAAACTTTTTTGACTCGATAGTGAAATTTAAGTTAGTAAAAATTTGATTTTTGCCATAACTTTTACTAACATTAATTAATTCATACATTAATGTTACCCCATTTTAATAATGGTGTCACCTTCGAAAATATCTCCGGAAATTATATAAAACCCTTCTGGATTTATTTCATAAACAATTTCAATAGGAACTAATACAAAATCAGTCATATTAGCATTAGCTTTATACACATAATTTAGTTCATTTATTTTGTAAACAAAACGCTTAGGAATAGCAATGGCATTATATTTTGTATCATATATGACTTGTGATGTCACGCTAATTCCTTTTAATAAATTCAAATCAGTATTATCAAACTCTGCATATAAATACAAATATCCATTTAGCACTTCATTTTCTATAGAAATAATTGTGGCCTCAAAATTTCCAAAGATTGTAGTTGCAGTGATAGTTAAAGGATATTGAATAACTTTATAATATTGATATGGCATTCTAAAATATATAATAGATTTTTCTAAATTACTTGTATCTATAATATACCCCTCTAAATAAAATCTTAAATCGTAGTCAGTCACTTTAATTTTGTGTGATTCAAGAGCTAACGTATTATCATATTTATTAAATTTAGGGATTTCAGAAACAGGTAATAAGTTATTATCATGTATCTTTTTATCTACAAATCTTGCTAAAAGCAATGTAAAAATTGTAACTGCAATTAATAGTACTGAATATGTTATTAACCAAATGTTAATCTTTCTTCGTAAATGCATATGATAATTCATCCCCTATATATTTAGTTATTAATGATAAATATTGCTCTGAATTTTTTGTAAGTTCTAAATCCCCTAACGTATCAATTGTAATTGGTGATGTGTATAATATATATGTATTGTTATTTACTTGATAGGTAATTTTAAAAGTATAATTTCCTAACAAATATTTGGATAAAAAGACATCTATTTTAATAGACTCAGCTTTATAATAATAATCTCTTTCGTTTGGTATAAATAAAGCACCATTAATATAGATATTTTTGATATTTAAATCACTTGGATATTTATTTTGTTCATACAATTCAATATTTAATATTTTTACTTGTTCTTGTTTGATATGTAAATTAAATGACAATGATATATTATCTTCAAAAAAGATATCTAAAGGGTATGTCTTTGCATTATCTAGGTTTATATATGCTGCTTCGCAACTTTCTTGGGAACAATTTGGAGTATATTTAGTATTAATATCAACAGTATCTAAAACAAATTCACCTTGGTTTGTATTAACTCTAATTTTACTAATTGAATATACTTTATCTTGATCTAAAGCAACATAAATAAATTTCCCTTTATCAAATTTGATTTCAGATATTTTTCTAATCTCAACATAATTATTATTAATTACAAAGATAAATTTTTCAATTTCCAATTGTTGATTGTTAGTGTAAAAAGTAAGCATAGTGGTCCCTACACCCAGGCCATTTGTTATATTCCAATCACCATACTTTACTAGATAACGCAATTCAGTTTGAATTTTTTTGTTTTTACCATTATTATTGTTTCCCTCAGTACATCCACATAAAACAAATAAAACTAAAATAATTAGAAGTAAAAATTTCAAATTTTTAAATCCCATAATATAGTAAAACACTAGGTTATAAAACCTAGTATTTTATCCCCCTTCCCTCCTATTTTGTTACATATATGATAACATAAGATGTCATATATTGTCAATATATTAAGTCATAGAATGGTGGAAAAGCACCTCCGCCGCCACTAGAACCACCGCCGGAGCCGCCGCCAGATGAACTATTCGCATGTTTTAAATGTTGTGAAAATTTACCTTTATTAAGGTCAATTAAAACATCATTATATTTACTTGCAGGGAATGCATATAAGCCTACTTCACCGATTTTATTGTGTTGCCAGAAAGTTCCGCTTCCAACTAGTACTTCAGTAGTAGTTACATCAGTATTTTTTTCATTTTTTCCTGTTGAACCCGGTTTTGTTTCTTTAACTATTCTATAGATTTTATATTCATACTCGGTTGCAATACGTTTTTCTCCAAAAATTGCATAATCGCCATAATGTGTACTTTCATATTCCCAAAAATATTTTACCGTTAAAGATCTACTCTTTTCATAACTAGCACCGATTGTAATTTTAAAGCCTACCTTAGAAAATAATGCTCCTACATCTGATGATACTTCTAAGGTTCCAGAAATAATATGTGTTACATGGCTATATATTGTAACTTCACCAGTTGTTTTACCTGTTTTTGGCTTTACCATTATGCCAGTATATGGCTCGAAACTATAGTCTACTCTTCCAGTAGGACGATAAATTAATACGTATTCATCCTCACCATCGATAATAGTCTCTCTGTAGTCCCAATTTTCAATAGAATTAACTGTTTGGACATTTACTAATCCAGTTAACAACAATGCTGCTACCAGCAATAAAAACGATAATAATTTTTTCACTTATACCCCTCTTTTTGTGTTTTTAATAAATTTAAACTTTACAGTTTTATTTTATTTTATAACAAAATTATTTTCAAACTATTTATTCGTTTGAACAGTTTGTTTGATTTAAAAATGTAAAAAAATTTGTTGAAATTTTTTAAATTATGTAAAAAACAAATTCTTTTTGATATGGTTTGTAGTATTTTCAGTGTAAGTTATTAATAACTGTATAATCACTCTAATATAGATTCATTCTCTTCTCATATAACTTATGAAAAAAGTACAATTTTAGACCTTCTTACTTAATTTTCGGAATGATATTAATATTAATACACTTTTTAAATCAAGAATATAAATTTACTTTTTTCTATATAGAATAATTATGAAACATATAGTTTCTTCTTTGCTATTAATATAATGGATTTGTGTTAATAACATTTTATACAATATGAAATTAATTTAAAAAATATACTTATTATAAAAAAAAGCTATCAAATAGATAGCATCAATTAATTAAATAATAAGATATAAAAAAAATGGCGTCCCGAAAGGGATTCGAACCCCTGACCGACGGCTTAGAAGGCCGTTGCTCTATCCTGCTGAGCTATCGGGACGGATAAGCGTATCACGCTTATATATTATACAAAATAATTATATTTTTGTAAAGGTATTTTATGAAAAATTGTATCGATTTAAGACATTCTCGAAATCTTTAAAAAATGCTTGATAGTTAATATTATCTAAAATTTTTAATAATGTTTGGGCTGTTATTGGTGTTATTAAAAAATAATCCGCTCCATAATTAAAAGCATTTTCTATTTGAGTAAAGTTTTCAATATGTGATATCATTCCTATTTTTATGTGATAATATTGAGGATTTTGACGAATAATTTTTAGACAATCAAAAGCAGTAATTTTAATTAGATCCATATTTAATAAAACTAATTTAGGTTGTTTATATTTAAGTTCAATTAATCCTGATATGGCATCATTTACATTTTTTATGATTATATTTGCATGTTCAAGCAATTCAAAATCTTTCAGTTCTAGTTTTCCTTGACCGATATATAAAATATCTAATATCATCATATCACCTCTTAATTATTGTTAAACATTCCCAATTTTTTATGCGTAAATTGCAATATTTATAATTGAATAAACATATAATTAAAGAGTAAGGGGGGATAAAATGATTGTTATTATCGATCCAGGACATGGTGGTTTTGATCCAGGAGGAGGATCAAATAAATATTGGAAAGAAAAAGACTTAAACTTAAAAATATCAAAATATATGTACAATCGTTTCCGTGAGTTAGGAATTAAAACTGCATTAACTAGATATGGTGATATTACTTTAACACCAAATGAGCGAATCAATGTTGTAAAATCGCTTGCCGCTGGAGAACCAACCGGAATATTAATTTCTAATCATATTAATAATGGTGGAGGAAAAGGTGCCGAGATTATATATTCTATTTTTGATCAACCAACATTAGGAAGACTTATTGCTAGAGAAATCGAAGCAACTGGACAAAATATTCGTAATGTTTACACTAGAGTAAACTCGGTTGGTCAAGATTATTATTTTATTATTAGAGAGACAAGAGGGTTCGAATCGATTATTGTGGAATATGGGTTTGCGGATAATCCGATTGATACAGAAATTTTATTATATCAATGGCCAGTACTAGCTGAAGCCGTAGTCCGCGGTGTAGCCAATTACTTAGGCGTTCCTTATACACCTCCTAGTTATACTTTATATATTGTTAGACCAAATGACTCATTATATAAAATAGCTCAAGCATATAATACAACTGTTGCCAAATTAAAAATAGATAATAATTTAACAAGCGATACTATTTATGTTGGGCAAGAATTATACATCTATGACCGTACATTCTAAAAAACTAATTAATGCATTTATTTTTTTAGTTGTTTTCTTAATAATTATTAATATCGCTTTTAGTCCCCAAGCTATTTTTGCAAATGTTTTAAATAGTTTAGAACTTTGGGTTTTTAAGGTCTATCCTCCTATTTTTATTTTTTATATTTTGTCAAGTTTAATTATTAATGTTCCGTTTTTTCACAATAGAGTTAGTAAACTTTTTAGAATAATTAATTTTAGATCCTCCCATGAGAGAACCATCTTTTCCTTAAGCCTTTTCTTAGGTAATCCAGCCACTAGTGCGTTAATTTCAGAAAATATTCATCAAAATAAAATAAAAATAGAAGATGGCAACAAGTTATTGTGCATATCTTCTTTTTTAAATCCTTTATTTATTATTTCTTTTTTAGGTAGTACTTTTAATAACTATAAAATTACTATTGCCATTTTATTAATTCACATTTTATCAAACTTTATTTTAGCTTATTTTGTATTAAGAAATAATTCTTATAGTAATTCTATTAATCATGTTGAAATAAATCATAGTAATTTGATTATAGAAATATTTGATTCAATTGAAAGAGCTAATTATTTATTGATTAAGGTATGTGGAATCATTGTGACAAGTAATTTGTGTAAGTTTGCTATTCAAAATATTTTAATTAAGTTAAACCTTCATAATCCTTTAGTTTATTTATTTCTTGCATTTATTGAAGTAACTAGTGGATTATATGATATCATAAATCTAAATCTTCCAGTTAAATTAACTTTATCATTAATCGCTTTTTTAATTAGTTTCGGAGGATTGTCAATTCATCTTCAGGTATATGCAATGATTATTAATACAAGATTATCCTTTAAAAGATTTTTTTTATTTAGGATGCTACAAGGTTTAATTTCATTCATTTTGTGCTTTATTGTATTTAGTATTTAAAAAAACTAACTACTCATTTGTAGTTAGTTTACTTGATAAATACATATTTCACTATTCCCATGATTGTAATTTCGGACAAGTTTTAAACTATCCGTTTCTTGTGGAGTATGACTATTTTTTTCATAATGACAAATTATATAGGTATTTTTTTTTACTAGATTTTCTTTTAATAATGTCTCTAGTAATTCATTGATGATATGCATACGATATGGAGGATCTAAAAAAACTAAATCAAATTGCATATCTTTGCTTTTAACATATTTTATTCCATCACGATAGTCCATATGAAGTGTTAATACTTCTTCTCTTGTAAGTTTTAACAATTTTTGATTGCTTTGGATTATTTGGTACGCCTTATAATCCTTTTCTACAATCACCGTAAAACTCGCTCCACGACTAATTGCTTCAAAACTTAGAGCTCCACTACCGCCAAATAAATCTAACACTGTTTCACCCTGAAAATACGGACCGATGATATTAAATACAGATTCTTTCATACGATCTGTCATTGGCCGAGTTGTTGGACCTGGTAGAGTATTAAGTTTGCGACTCTTAAACTTGCCGGTAATGATTCTCATTAAATCCTCCAAAAAATTTTTAAAAATTTTTTTAATTTTTTGAATAAAATTTTAATAAGTTGACCATAATATAATTGCAACGATGAGTTGCAAGAAGAATCCCCCTATTCTTCTATCATACTTCTCCTCTCCCTTTCACACATATATATCAATTCAAGAAGTAGAGTTATAAAAAGAACTCTACTTTTTTCCTTTTTATTTAAATATTATAAAAATCATCTTCATCGTCATCTTCTATAATTTGTTCAATATAATAAAAGTCATCTTTTTCATCATATTGGATAATATATTTTTTATTGATAATTTCAAAAATCGGATAGTTATTGCCTTTTTCTTCATAAGTTTGATGATGCATAATCATTAAATTATTTTTATCGTTTGGCCCCCCAAGTTCAAATGGCTTAATTGGGGCAATCACCCATCCGACTTGATTTTTAACCCCATAATCCTCACGTTTGATTTTGCGACCGGAAAAGTCATAAGCATATTCTTGATCCCCAATTTCATCAGCCCACACCTGTAAGGCAATCTCTTTTTTCATATATATCCTCCATACTAGTTTTAATTTTTATAGTTTTTTGAAACAAAAATACGTATGTGTTGAGGAAGGTTGATTATTTCAATATTACCACTCGGTCCTTGCTCTCCATCAAGGCACCATACAACATTTTCATTTGTCTCAACATAAATTCTTTGTGCCCGAATATGATATATATATTTACGTTTCTTTCTTCTAGATAAACCAAATGTAAATAATCGAATAATATTTGAAATTCCAAAGAAATAACTTTTTCTAACTAAAACTACGTCAAATAAACCATCATTGGCATGACCGTCTTTATTAAGGCGTATACCACCAACGCTTTTTGAATTTAAAACTAATAATAAACTAGCGGTATCTTCGATTGTTACTCCATCCGCAATAATCCTTACTTTTGTAAAAACTGGATTAAAAACATCTTTAATTCCATCAACTATATAAGCTAGTTTACCTAAAACTTTTTTAATTTTTTGGTCAGTTCGATAACTAACTTCAGTAAATGTTCCAGCAGCTACAACATACATAAAGTAGCGGTCATTGACAACGCCAACATCATGATATAATACTTTTCCATTTACTATTACATCACATGCTTTTTTTATGTTTCGACTAATTGATAAATTTCTAGCAATATCATTGACAGTTCCCGACGGAATATATCCCAGTATTGGTCTCTTTTCCATCGGAGCAACTCCGGTTACTACATCATTAAAAGTTCCATCTCCACCAGAGAAAACCAGGGCATCATATTTGCCACAGGATTCGCGAGCGACATTAATAGTATCTTCTGATGATTTAGTTTGATATGTTTCAACAACCTCAAACTTTTCATGTAATCTTTTAACAATATAATCCAAATGCTTAGCAATTTTTCCTTTTCCACTATGTGGATTGTAAATAAATAAACACTTCATAGCATCCCACTCTCTTGATATCATTATATAAAAATTACTTCAAAATTACAACTTATTTATAAAGAATCTTAAAAATTATTATTCCCTCATACTAATTTTATTATTTTTCTTTTTATGATATGTTTTTTTGATTTTTCATTATTAATTTTTTTGGTTTAATTTTTTTTGGTAAAATTGCTTATTTTTAAGTTTAAATTGAGTTTGTTATATGACATAAATAAAAACCTGTCCCACACTATAAGACGATTATACCTTAAAAAACAAACGACCTATTAATAGGTCGCTTATTTTTAATATTTTGACATTTCGATTCGCTCATCAATAAATTGAGTTTTATATAATTCGAAATATTCTCCCCGTTTTGCTAGTAATTCCTGATGAGTTCCGTGTTCGATGATTTTACCTTTATCTAGAACAATAATTAAATCGGCATCTCGGACAGTTGAAAGTCGATGGGCAATGATAAAACTTGTGCGCCCTGCTAATACTTTCTTGATAACTTTTTGAATCATATCTTCTGTTTTTGTATCAATTGATGATGTAGCTTCATCCAAAATTAATATACGCGGATTAGCAATAATCGCTCTAGCAAAGGAAATCAATTGTTTTTCTCCTACAGAAAGTTTAGCCCCACCTTCACCTACATTGGTATTATAGCCTTCTGGTAATGCCATTATGAAGTCATGTGCGTTAACGATTTTGGCAGCCTCAACAACTTCTTCTAATGTTGCATCTTTTTTACCATAGGCGATATTTTCAAAAATTGTACCATTAAATAAGTGAGGTGATTGTAAAACATACCCGATGTTAGAATGTAACCATGCTTGAGATCTTTCGCGATAATCGACACCGTCAATCAATATTTGCCCGTTTACTGGCTCATAAAATCGACAAATTAAATTAACGATTGTACTTTTACCACTACCAGTTTCTCCAACGATTGCTACTGTTGTTCCGGCTTTAACTTTTAAGTTAAAATTTGATAAAATTGGTTCTTCAGGGATGTAATGAAAATCAACATTTTGAAATTCAATATCGCCGATTAATGGCTCCCAGTTTTCTTTTTTATGAGTAAAAATATCACCGTATTTTTCAATAACATCAGGACGATCTTTAATTTCTGGTTCGGTTTCAATTAGACTCATGATTCGTTCCGCTGAAGCTTGTGCTTGTTGTAACTCCGCAAGAACGCTAGCCAGTTGCATTACCGGTTCAAAAAATTGCGTCGAATAATTTATAAATAAATATAATATCGCCGCATCAATCGCATCAAGAATAACCATTTCGCCACCAAATCGAATAATCATTAAAATTCCCGCATAACTGATAACTAATAATGTTGGGAAAAATAATGATGAAAACATTACTGCGCGAATAGAATTTTTTCTCATTTCAGATGCTTTACTTTCGAATTCCTGAAAATTATTAGCTTCTAAGACTAATGTTTTAGTAGTTTTACTACCCAAAATTCCTTCGTTATATGCGCCAGTAATTTCGGAGTTTATTTTTCGAACTTTCCGATAAGACTTAAGAATTCTTTTTCTAAAATATAGGCTGGCAATAAACAATATTGGCGTAACAACAGTCAGTATTAAAGCTAATTTGTAATTAATTATATATAAAGCAATTAAAATTCCGCTCATTAATGATAATCCCCATACCATATCAACAAGACCCCAAGATATAATTGAGGCTAAGCGACGTGAGTCTGAAGTTAATCGAGCCATAATCCATCCGGCTGGTGTTTTATCATAATAAGCAAATGGTAATTGTTGCAATTTATAAAATGCTTCGTTTCGGATCTTATATCCTACATTTGTCTCAACAGTGCCTGCATTTTTAATAAATAAGCGAACAAACACTCCATATCCAATTGCAATTAAAACATATAGCACAATGAACAATGGTAGATATGTATAATCCTTTTCATCAAAAAATTTGTTAATAGCAAGGGCATTAACTAATGGATAGGCAATATCTAATAAAGTTACTAGCGTAATCGACCCAATAGATAAAAAGATATATTTACGATCTTCAATTACTAGTTTAAAAATCTTTTTCCAAACTTTTAAACTAAACTTCTCCGACGTAAATTCCTCTTCTCTAAATTCTTCCATATTGTTGTCTCTCCTCTTTAATCATAGTCATAAATTCTTCTTCTAGGTTACCTTGAATATCCCATAACGATTTATATAAACCTTCTTGTTTAGAAAGTTCTTCATGGGTGCCGATTGCGCTAACTTTGCCATCTTCTAGAACAATAATTTTATCAGCTTCTTTGGCGGTAGCGATTCTATGGGTAATAATAATTGAGGTTAATCCACGATTTTTTTCTTTTAAGGCTTTTCGGATATTATAGTCTGTTTTAGTATCTACAGCACTTAAGCTATCATCAAAAATCATAATTGGTTTATTTAAAACTAACATGCGGGCAATTGCTATTCGTTGTTTTTGCCCACCGCTTAAAGTTACCCCTTTTTCGCCAACTAATGTTTGATATCCTTTATCAAAAGATAAAATATCATCATGAATTGCTGCGACTTGAGCAGCTCTATAAACATCCTCCTCACTTAATGAGCAATTTGCAATTGAGATATTTTCATAAATTGTTTTGGCATATAAGAATGGATCTTGTAAAATGATTCCTATATGTTTACGGACATGATGTTTATTAATATCTTTTAATTCGACACCATCAATTAAAATGTGTCCTTTTTCATATTCTAACATTCGAACTAGTAGATTAGCAATTGTACTTTTTCCAGAACCTGTTTTACCGATGATTGCGACGGTTTCACCAGGTTTTATTGTGAAGGAAACACCTTTTAATAAGTAATTATCTGTGTCAGGAAATTTAAAATAAACGTCTTTAAATTCAATTTTACCAGTTATTTCTGGAGTCAAAGTTCCATCAGCTTGGTATTCGTCTTCAACTGACAAAATCTCATCTATTCTTCCCGCCGCAACAACTGCTTTACCATAATCACCAATAATACGGCCTAGTCCACGAATTGGCCACACTAGCATTCCAATATACATTCCGTATGCAATATAATCTCCAGATGATAGTTCTCCTTTACTCGCAAAATAAATTGCGACTGACATAGTAATGACATATTGTAGCATTGTTAAAAGGTCACTTGAACTCCAATATAAAGCCATTCCTTTCATAAATTCTAAATCGGCTTTTCTAAATTTATTACTTTTTTCACTAAATTTATCTAATTCATTTTTTTCTTGAGCAAAGGCTTTAACAACGCGAACACCATTAATATTTTCTTGTAGTACAGTTGTCATTTCTGATTCATATTTTTCGATTTCGTTAAATTTACGTTTAACGAATCGATAATAAATTAATGACATTGTTATTGTAATAGGTGCAACACATAAAGTGACAAGCATTATTTTATAATTCATAAATGCCATTTGAACAGCTCCAGAAATAAAAGAAGCTAGAATATTGAAAATTTGAGGAAGTTGAGCACTTAAAAATGATTTGATCGTATCAACATCCGAAGTACATCTTTGAATTAAGTCTCCTGTGTCAACATTATTATGATATGAATAAGATAAATTTTGAATATGAGAGTAAGTCTTATTACGAATATCATACGCAATATTTTCCGCAAACTTCCCCCGTAAATATCCCGCTAAAAACATCAAAATACCGCGGAATGCTTGGAAAATAAGCAATGTCCCTCCAACGGCTAATAATGCCTTTAATGGATTTGCGAAAGATTTAAAAAAGTCAATTAGAAAATTTGGCAAATTAATTTTACTATTTTCTATATTAATATTTCCTGTCTTCGGTAATATTTCATTGAAAACATAGCGAATAAATTGAGGGGTATAAGAATATGTTAAAGGAGTTAATATTGTTAACGTTAAAATACCAATAATTAAAACCTTATATTTTAGTCCCCATTTAAATAGTTTTTTTGCTCCGTGCATAATTCTACCACTCCACTTTTGTCATTATAACCTTTCTAATTATATCATATTGTCTATCTTTTTAATACATATTTTTAAAATAAAAAAATATCATATCAATAATGAAGATAACTATTATACATATTATCCATTTCTTTTAGAATAATTAAACCATTTGTCTCTTTATACTAATATTACCATTGGTTTCATCCCCTTTATTTTTTTCCATTCATTATTATAACACAGTTGATTTTATATACAAAATGTTAACTAAGAATATTTAAAATAAAAAAAAGACTATCTCAACGATAGTCTAAAATCCAAAATGGTGACCCGTACGGGATTCGAACCCGTGAATGCATGCGTGAAAGGCATGTGAGTTAAACCGCTTCTCCAACGGGCCTCTTAACATAAAAATGGCGCCCCCACTAGGACTCGAACCTAGGACCCCATGATTAACAGTCATGTGCTCTAACCAACTGAGCTATGGAGGCAGCATTTCTACCAATAATTATATCATATTATAATATAAAAATCAATATCAAAATTAATAGAAAGGAGAGGTGGCAACGACCTACTTTTGCAAGGCAGGTGCCTTACTATCATCGGCGCTGAAGTGCTTAACTTCTGTGTTCGAGATGGGAACAGGTGTTTCCACTTCG
>Ga0134091_1000460_pt1 | contig 38303 bp, 64 predicted proteins | sample 2_5taG_FD_94451 | JGI IMG/M metagenome (GOLD analysis project Ga0134091, IMG submission 94451) | Switchgrass degrading microbial communities from high solid loading bioreactors in New Hampshire, USA - 2_5_20_6_A2 metaG | ecosystem: Engineered > Bioreactor > Semi-continuous > Anaerobic >...
AAAATAGATAGAGTCTCCAGAAGTGTTTCAGACTTCTCTTCTCTCATTGATGAGCTCATTAGTCTAGATATAGGTTTTATTTGTATAAAGGATAATTTTGATACTACCACTCCTATGGGCAGAGCTATGATGATGATTACAGCTGTATTTGCTCAATTGGAGCGTGAAACCATAGCAGAGCGTGTAAAGGATAACATGATTGATAGAGCTAAGCTTGGCAAGTGGAACGGGGGTCCCATACCCCTGGGCTATAATATACATACTGAAACTATTGAATATCAAGGTAGAAAAAAGAAAACTTCCAAGCTTGTAATCGATGAAGATGAAGCTGCCATAGTAAGACAAATTTTCGATATGTATATTGAGCTAGGCTCTATTAGAGGCACTGCTATAAAACTAAATCAAGTGGGTATTAAAACTAAGTCCGGATCCAATTGGAGCGATAGTCAGGTAAGCAGAATCCTCCAGAATGCTATATATTGTATTTCAGACCAGGATGCTTATGAATACTATAAAAATCATACTAAGGTCCAGATAGCAAACCATGAAACTGAATTTGATGGCAATCATGGTTTGATGTTTTATAACCGCCGTAAAGAACATAAAAACACCACCAAAGAGCGTGATGAGTCTGAGTGGATCCTCTCCATTGGTGAACATCAAGGTATAATTCCCGGGGCAATACATAAAAAAGTACAATTATTGCTAAAATCCAACAAAGTAAAAGCTCCTCGCACTGGTACCTCTGCAAAATCTCCACTAACAAATGTAAAATGTGATATTTGTGGCCAGGCCATGAGCATATATTCATCTAGGTCCAACCCAGATAAACCTTATGTAGGATTTTTCCGCTGCAACAAAAAAGAGCGTATGGGATTAAAGTGTGCTAATAAAAGCGTAAAAGCTGATCTATTAGAAAGAGTAATAGTATCGGCAATATCAAAACTCTATGAAGATGAAAAATCGGTTATAGAGGCAATAAATGCGTACAACAACGATAATGACGATAAGAGGATTCCTAAGATAGCAGAAAAGCAAAACTTGACAAGACAAGTGGATGAAATTGAGAGAGAAATAAAGAATCTTGTTACTGCTCTTGGTAAGAACACTCTTCCTGAAATACTCATCCAGGAAAGGTATTCAGAACTGCAGAAGCAAAAAAATACCCTCCTAGATAGGATAAGCACTATTGAAGATGAACTCAATGAGATAAGCATAAATGAGCATAACATAGATCAAACACTTAAATATGTAAAGGTTTTCAAAGAGTCATACTATACTCTTGATCTTGAGGAAAGAAGAAAACTCTTAAGTAGTATAATAAAAGAAGTCAGAGTTAATAGGGATAAAGTTAAACTTGAGCTCTATTTTCTTCCCGCTGTTGACTTGGATTCACCTGCATTTTGCTACCAAATGGGTGTCCATGCGTTAGCAAAATGCAAAACTATATCAATTGAAGCCTCTCTTTTTGATGAAAGTTCAATTGAAAAACTCCCTAAAAATACATTTGAAGAAAAGCTTATATATATAATGAAGAAACTCAATCTTAATAAGAAGGAAATGGCTAAGAAATGTGGTTTTTCTGTAGCTTTGTTTTCGCTCTGGAGAAAAGGTTCTAAACCTGAACTCAGGACAATTAAAAAGATATCCAATGCAACTGGATATCCTATGAGCTTTTTTATAGATCCAAACATTTTACCTGAGAATACACTTGGTGAGATTATATATAAATATAGAACTCTATCAGGAATGAGTAAAGCTGATCTTGCTAGTAAGGTTGGTTTAGAAGAGAGCACTATAAAGGATTATGAAAAGGATAAGTTTAGAGGCAAAAATCAAGTAACTGTAAAAAAGATATTTAAAGAGATAGGTTATATCAAATGACTATTAAGTTGATTATGTAATTACAAGAATTATTATGATTATTTCAAATATTAAGTATGTTCTTTGTATTAATACATAATTCTGGGCTAAAGCTGAATAAATATATAAAAAGCCAGTATTAATGATGGCAATAAAAAAGACCACAAATGGTCTTTTTTATTGCTTTTATTTAATAAGTTCAGCTTCTTTAACCCTATTTTCTATAGCTTTTTTAATACACATCCCTATAAATGGAGTAAGATTAGTAAATGTTGTTCTCTGCTTAAACTCATTCAATCCAACCTCAGCAACTTTTTTACCAAAAACTTCATCGGCAAATGAATTTGTTACCAAAGTCACATCTAAAAAATCAAATTCTAACTTTTCTTCACTACCATTAAATAACCTATCAAGTTCTAACTTGACTATTCTGCCGAGGTGTCTTGTACCTAATGTAGAACCAAATTCACTAAATCTAATTTTCACAAAAACACCTCCTTGTTATTAAATCATACCACAAAAATTCATCTACCACAATAAAAAATCCTCATTATCAATTTCATCTAGATATCTACTAGGTAAAGAATATTTTTTATTTGTATCAAATACATCATAAATATCTATATCTATGTTTTTATTAACTTTCAATGTTATTATTGTACCATCCCATTTATTATCTAATTCATATGCATAGCAATTACCTTCACCTATGTATAAATGCCCGTTGTTACTATAAATATGCATTTCCCCTAAATTTCGCTCAACAAACCTTCTTGTAATATATAATCCATTTCCTTGCCCTGAACCTACTGTGACTTGCTTTTCAGTTGATTTTATTAAGCACTCGATATTATTTAAATTAGCATATATAGCATTTTGCTTCAAAGAACCTGGAATACCTATTCCATTGTCTACTACACAGAACTCAACATGATCTTTATAGCTCTGAGCAATTAGAAATCCACCTATATGGGATTGTGAGTGTTCGAAAACATTATCTAAAAGTTCGTTAAAGGACCAGTCAATTGTATAGTATAAACTTTTAGATATACAATCATTATTAACCAGTATAGCCATTATTTCATCTACTAAATCATAATTTATTGCGGTTATATTCTTTATTGTAATAAATCTTCCAGCTTCATTATATCTATTAAAGTTTTCATAATTATCTATTCCAAGTATATTGTAAAAATCCATTCTTGATATATATTGGTCAATATCCGAGTTTGGTTTTACAGATATATCTAAAAAATGGGAAGTATAAATTTTATTAACAAGATAACTTACTAATACAGTCAGAGCACTAGGAGAAATATATCTGCACTTACTAAAATCTACAATAATCTCATTATAATCAGAAACTATGTACTTGTTATCAATATCATTAAATTGTTCAAATAATGATTCTAGATTAATATCTCTACATATTCTCAAAATATAACGACCCAATAAAATCACCTTTATGTAAATATATATTGTTATATTTACTAAATTCTACAATTTGTTCTGGAATCCTCTTATATTTTATCGACATATTTCTACATGTAAAAATAAAAAAAGAGGATAGCCTTTCAACTACCCTCTCATCCTATACAGCATGGTCCAGACTTCTTCCCTTGTTATAGGTTCCTTTGGCCTAGTACCATCGCTTATTCCCTTTTCTTTTACCCATTTCCAGGCATCCTTTGCCCAGTCGCTTACTTCATCTTCTTTTTTATGCTTTAATAACTTATCCATTTCCTTTTGAATTCTACCTAAAAAATCGTTCCAATAAGGCAATATCAATCTTGGGCACTCTTTACCTGACCAGCTTTTGTGAGTGCGTACTCTGTCTATACCCCATCCGCGCTCAACAAGCATTTTTGCAATTAATTCAACAGCATTTTGCTCAGTCTTTTTGTAATCACCGCTTTCGCATATCTCTATGCCTATGCTGGTACTATTCCCCTCGGCTTTACCGCTGTGATAAGCGACCTCATCAAGTGGTATACATTCAACTGCTTGGTTTTCATCTACCACTATATGAAAGCTAGCTGACCTCGTATTCTCTGGATTGACTAGCCAGTTTCTTTCGTTCATTGCAGTGCTTTTAGGATTGCCTGTATTGTGTACTGTGATAGATGTCATTTCTGTCTTGACTCCAGGTCTCTTTCCCTTTTTAATAGGTATGTGATTTATAATGTACTCCATGGTTTTCACCACCTAATCAATTTTATAAGACTCATTCAATACCCCGTCATCCATATAGTCCATAAGTTTCTTGTACAGCCATCTAACAATCTGCCTTAAAGTAGCCTCTCCTATAAACAGTCGCAAAGATAGTGGTAACCTCTGCAGGACCAACCTCACGACATACTCTTCCTGCTGCTTTCCATTCTTAAGTATTTGGTCCTTCGCGTATCTCTTAGCCTGAGCTATGCCTGCATAGATGATACGCTTAGCCTTTTCCCATTCAAATAGGCAAAATAAAACTGCAGCTATCATAAGCAGCAGTATGAATCTTAGTTCCCATACGATATTTATTATTTTCATTAATATAACCTCCTAAATTTATATTATTTAAAGAGTCCCTGTTGCACTGCGTAAAAAAAGAAGCTAATAAAAGCTCCAACCAATGCTGCAATAAACCATTTCATAGTTTTATTTAATTGCTCTAATTGGGTTATTAAATTATTCAGTCTTTCTTCTAATCTTCCATTTGCCAATTCTATTCTGTCTAGTCTTTCTGAATGACTGTTTAATCTTCTTTCATGCAATTCAAGCTTTTCATCTATTCTTTTATGTCTTTCATCACATATTGATTTTTCCATTTTGTCATTACCTCACTTTCTTTCAAATTGAGGAAGCAGGGCATAAAAAATACACCCTGCTCTAGGTGTTGTATCGCATTAATACTCTAATGCGTTTTAAGTAAATGTATAAAACTTATTAACTTTTTGTATTGTAGCCAGAAAAGGCATTTCATTTTTGTACTGTTCTACTTGCTCCATAAGCACTTTTGAGCCTGTAAATAATATTTTATTTTCTCCGTAGTAATTGCAATATTTGTTGAAGCAAAATCAGAAAATCTTTTCACTTATACCGCCTCTATTATAATACACTTCTCCAGTAATTTCTTTATACTGTTCAGGCGTTATCTTCCCTTTTGTTACTGCTTGCTTACATTGCTCGAGTGTTGCCATTCTTAACGGATAGGCAAATTTCAACCATTCATACATTTTACATCACCTCTAACATAATATTGGTAATTTGTTGCCCCATAGCCTCTATAATAGACAAATATTCATTAAATGGTACTATTGTTTCATCGTATTCCCACCCGTGGAACCCTTCTTCGCTTTCCTCATCAACTCTCACTATATTTTTGCGTATATATACTTTGTCCTGTAAAACTTCAATTGGCTTTAATTCTATCATAGTTCCTCTTACTTTCACTTGGAATCACCTCTTTATAATATTTTTCAACTTGCCCCTGAGATGAGTGACTAAGAACCCCCTGTTTTACTTGCCTATATATTTATATTTTTATTTTCTGGGTATACAAAGCAAGCCACCGCCGATAGGACGATTCCGAACACCCGACGAACTACCCGCATGCAGACAGCACGCCCCCGCACCCGAGCCATAAGTCCAATCGCCCCCGAGACGAGCGACCAAGAACCCCCCGTAGGTTGCGTTCTGCCAGAAGTAATCGTTTAAAGGTTTATTGCTCGCCCCGAGCGTTTCACTTGGGAGATACATAAAGTCGCAATCTGGATGATAGCCTATTGCACTAATATATCCATTAGTTTTTGCTAATGTAAATCCACACGGCTTATACGGGTCTGTTTTAATATCACTAACAAAATTGCTGTCTGCCCAATATGCTTCGTGGATACCATTAGCTTCAATATTTAATCCATCAGCCCACTTCAAAATGTTACCCCAAGGATTTTCTCTGCCACGATAAGATACCGATACTTGCCCATTAGTTCCAGGAGCCATACCAGAAGCGTTACCCAAGGAGGACGTTGCACCTGTGTTAGTAGCCATATTTGTAGCACCATCGTCGGCAACATCTACTCGACCTCTGCCTATCACTGTTTGAAAATCAAATGTTGCATACTCAATTGACATCAGCATGACCTCTGCATAATCTGCAAGTATATCTAACTGTTGCCAACCCTCACCACGATTATTTGCTAATTTACGTGTGTTTACGATAGTCAGGTTTTGCGTTAATCCGCTTGCAGGCTTTACACCTGCTATGGATGATAGTTTGTCGGTATTGAAGTCAGCCACTTGGTTATCGTTCGACAAGTAAGCGCCTGCTGACACGTCAAATATGCTGCCTTCATAAGCGGGATAATAAATATAGTCATATTCAACGCCATTACGGATAAAAGCGGGATGTAATTTAAAGCCTGCTTTCGGATAATCCGATATATAATCCCGCCATTTACGTAGATGAAAGCCTATCCCGTTCTGAATAGGTTCAAGTACAAGCGGTACTCTTTTGTAATAAAATTTTGGCTGTTCTACCATCACCTGTACAGGTGTGCCAACAGGATATACAGTACCATTTTTGTTTATTTCAATAGTTGTAAATCCTGTTTCAATATATCCAGGATCCCCGTAATATGCAAGTACAGTTGTATCGTCAGCTACAATACAACGTCTACGTTTATAAGCATTAATATTGTCAAAATTTGCTCCTGCTGATTTTCCGACTGCTCCGGCAAGTCTTGTTATTGTATTATTTGGTATATCTACTTCTATACCATATATATCGTTATCGGTATAACCAACGTAAGCTTTTAGGTTCGCAATATCTTCCAAATGTGACTTAACTCTAGTATTAACTTCATTTATTGAACCAACTAAATTAGATTTTTCATCAGTATTCAAATCTTCTAAATTTCCAACTTCTTCCATAAACGACGCAAGTATCTGATCTGTATGATCAAGCCTTGCAGGTAATGTATCAAAAGTCCCATATTGAGAACTAACCCTACTTGCCAAAACTTCTACATCTTTATTAGGGTCCAAATCTTGTCCCTTCAGAATTTCGTCAACTCTATCTTTCAGCTCATTGAGCTCGTCCACTTCATTTTGGACCCTGTCAAACCCTTGGGTGATTTTCTTATATTCCTGGCTAATTGGAGCCGATGGTGTCAGATTTGCATACCTATTCGCCATTTTGTTCTGCGCTCCCTTCTCCTTTATGCAAAGCATTAATCAAATCTACATAAGCTGGTACTTCTTTACCAGATAATTGAGCACGGCTTAAAAATTCCTGTAAAATTACAAATTGTTCTTCTGTTAGCTTTATATTTATCATTTTTCCTTTTCTAATTTCCGACATTTTAATTATCACCTCACACTAATCCATAACTATTTAAGGCATTTCGCAAATTATTAAGAGCATTTCTTATATTAATAACATCAGTCTTCAAATTGTTTAACATGTTTTGCTCATTAGAGCTATATGAACTTCCTGCCGATTGTGTTGTTACAATTGAAGACGGCTGAGAAACAGTAGTTCTTGAAGCAGGTGAATAACTAAAAAAGCCTAATCTACTTCCTCTATGCTGTAAATAACCGTTAAGTTCTAGCGTACCTGCCCAGTTACTTGGACCAATTGTGATGTAATTATAACTTAAATATAATCCTGATACATACGTTGAATCATCAATTCCATCATTCAATCCAATTGAATTACCACTTGGCATAAATATACCGCCATTAATTGTTAAGCCATTTGACCAAAATTTCAAGACTCTATTATTATTTCTACTCAAATAAAAATTGTCAGAATTATTCTCGAGTATTACATTTGATGATGAGCTACCAAGCTGGATTCGATCACCTACAACTGCATCAGTATCTACATTTATTGTTACTCCAGAAAGAGTACCCCCTTGAATTTTATCTGCTGTGATTGTAATAGCTTCTAGAGCGTTTGTCGTTATTTCACCATTGAATATGAATTTGCCTTTTGTTACATCAAAATAAAGCTGTTGTATTCCTCCAGCTTTGAATTCCAATTTGTCAGAATTAAGTGTTACTTCTGCTTGTCCATCAGAGCGCTTTATTTGTAAACCATTTTTCCTGCCAATCACAACTCCGTAATATGGAACATCCTTCTGCACCATTTTCTGAATCGTCCGTTTAAGTTGCCCTTCAAAAGGAAATTCACTTTCCTGCTCGGTATCTGAATCAGATAAGGACACCATTTTTAATCCACCACGGAAAGATGACCTATGTTCAAGAAGTATAGTAGTCAAGGTTGTGTTTCCATCCCAACGAAAGTTAGCATTCTGCCAAGGCATATTTGCATCTTCCCAGGCAAGAGTGTTCACTTCTTCGAGAGAGATCAAATCCCCGGGTTCGATAGCTGGATTTCCGCGCCAATCCAGAGATATAGGTAAATAGCTAAATCCATTTAACTGATTATAAATATCCGTGAGTATATCTTCGGTGATATACATATTTGTGAATTCCAATGTATTAGCTTCTGTGCCTTCGCCAATTTCCAAGTATTCACCTTCTGAATTGTATATACAACGTAGCTTTGTAATCGTCTTAATTGGGTTTGTTGGAGTTATCTTAGAATATAAATTCCTTCCTATTGTCACTGGAGTTTTAGCTTCGGCAGGCCTAATCATTTTTAATTTACCGTCTTTAGACATTTTGAAACAAGCTGCATGAGCTGACGCTATATATGAAAGCATCTCATTGATTGTTATTTCTTCATCTTTGTATGGCACATCATAATTAGGATTGATTACTACACTGTCGTCAGCTTCCATACCAAGAATAAGTAATATTTCATCCAATACTTGTTGCATACTTACTGGATAAGTTAAACTTGAATCAAATTTCTGATTGGCGTATATAAGTCTGTCATAAGCTGTAAATTCATAAACTCCTCTGTTTTTTATTCTTTTGTCAATATAGAATACTCCAAGTGGTACCCATTCTGTATCGCTATCTGAACCCGTCAACTGTATATAGGGTTTTATCTCAGCATTTGAAGCAATGATATCCTCTGTTTTGATTTGAATGGTAAGCTTTGATGAGACAACAGAGCCAATTGCAAAAATAGAATTTTCAGTTAAGGCATCTTCAAGTCCATATTGTATTATTCTCTTATCGTCATATTCAACACCGTTAATAATTGTCTTAACGCGAAATTCTCTATTGGGTGAGCTTATATATTCTTGAAAAAGTGGAGATGTTTCATACACGAACGATCACCCCTTATCTTTCTGTTAACGTAACCTTCAGTCCTTTCCATAACAGTTGTCCGTTCTTTTCTATTGCAACAGGTGCAGGTCTGTTGCCAACATAAAAAGTTTTAGTAATATACGTTCCTTCCTGTGGATCTGGATATTCTACTTCAAAAAAAACATCAGCCATTTGTCTGAGGATTAGTGATATTTCTGCAGGCTTAAGCAAATTCCAGGACATTTCTATTTGCCTTTTAACAACAATTCTGTCACGGTTTAGAGTACCATCTGCAGCTCTGCTTGTTGATTCTCCATTATCAATATCAAGAATTGTCACCTGAAATTCAGAAGGGGTGACAATAGCCACCCCGTTAATTTTTATTGTCATGCAAACCTCACCCCATTATAAACACACCATCATAAATTTAGTAACAATACTAATGACTTACCAGTTGCACGTTGATAAGCATTAAGAGCTTTTATAGTAGCTCTGCCTAATTCGTTTTCATTCATCTTTAAAACTATATCTCCTGAATTACTTTCAATAACACGCAAAATGCGATTTAGTACTTCTACAACCGCTTGGTTGCTACCTCCCATAATATCCTGGAGTTTTGACAGTGGAGAAATGACTTCCGGATCCGCAGCAGCTCTTGGATTGTCACCAATCACTGCAAGTGTGGGCCCATACGCTAAACCACCTTTTGCGAGTGCTGGTATTGATGCTAGTCCGCCTAAGGCAGCCCCTACATATGGTATTATTGCTGGTGCTGCTAAAGCCAATGTCCCCGCCCCTATTGCTACACCTGCCGCTATTGCTGTAGTGGTTATAACTTTTTTATTTGCACTAAACCAACCGCCTACTTTTTCTCCCATTGCAGATACCGCATTTTTAAAATTGTCCCATGCTGTTTGCAATCCGCTTACTATATTACTTACAAATCCTTTTGCAGCTTCTGCGGAAACTGCCAACATTCCTGTAGCAAAAGATTTTATAGCATCACCGGCTCCGTTAGCAAAAGCAACTATATTTTGGTGTGTGGTTGATAATCCTTCTTTGATATTGTTTGCCCAAGCTCTTGCTGTCTCCGCTGCAATAGAGCCAATATTGGAGCCAAATGATTGCAAATTGTTTTGTGCTGTTATTATGGTATTATTTATATTTCTACCTATAGTAGTTAAACCAGTATTTATATTTGCCACTAAAGTAGTTGATATTCCTGTGGCTATATTACCCAAATTTACTTTGTGAAGATTATAATTGTATTCTATAGTGTCCCATGCTACTTTTAACCCTAAATTAAGTTGTGTAGCGAATTCATTATATTTATTCTTTATCCAATCCAAGCCTTCTGCTGTTTTAAACTTTATTTTTTCTAGCGAAATATCATATTGAGTAGAATCTATAGGCTTAAATATTACTTGGGGAACTGACGGCGGCTCTAAGTTCCAATTAGGTTCATATATAGGGTTGGGTATCTCTGGAAATACTGGTTCTATTATTTCAGGCGTATCCAATCCCCAATCAGGCTTATATATAGGACTTGGAATTTTCGCAAACACTGGGGCTGGCACTACTATTGGCACGGCAAATGCTTGCTTTAGATTATTCCACCAATCGTTTATCTTGATAAAGAAGCCTTCCCATCTCTTTTTGCTTTCTTCTAAACCATCATCAACCTTAGTGGTTGTTAATGACGTATTTACTCCACCACTTTTTATGCCACCAAAAAGTCCACTTGAATCGCTACCATCTTTCAGATTATTTTGTATAGTATTTAACTCATCAAATGGGGCTAGCGCTTTCTTAGCCGCTTTTCCTGCTTTTTCTATCCCATCTGCCAGGTCAAATTCTGAATCTGTTGCATCACTAGCAGAATCTCCTATATCCATATTTGTTTCAGCAATAACTTCTTTACCCGTTATCATCGTGTAGATACTACCTATAGCTTTTGCAATGTTAATTAATAACTCTAATCCCCTATTCAAAAGTTTAACTATAGGCAAAAGGATCTCAATTAATGCTTTGCCAATTAGGCTCATGAACTCTTGCCATTGCTCTTTTAATAGTTTCACTTGGTTGGCCCAACTTCCACTATTACGTGCAAAATCTCCTTGTGCATCTCCTGTTACACTTAACAGATAATTATATCTGAGCAATGTTTGCTCTGCTTGAGTCATCTCTTTCCATTGCTTCTTGATACCTTGTGATAGCGCATAAGCTTGCATATTTGCGACTGACATATTGATACCAAGCTGTTTCAAAGGCTCTGTTTCTCCACTGATGCCTGCTCTAATTTTCTGGAAAGCTTCATCTGGCTTTAAATTATAAAAACTGGACATATCCGCAGCTAGCTTAGTTAATTCTATGGACATATCCTTAACAGCTTCACCAGTTATACCTGATGATTTAAGCATTGCACCCATAGTGGATGCAAATTGTTTTGCTGATAATTCGGATAAACCAAATTGTTTAGTAGCATTACTTGCAAATTCATTTATTTCACTTGCCATAAAACCAAAGGTTACATCTACAACGTTTTGCACTTCGGTAAGGTCAGATGCTACTTCAATTGCTTGCTTCCCAAAATCAACTAGCTTTTTAGTTGCAGCAGCAATCAATCCAACTTTAGTCAATTTTCCAAGATTTAATCCTAATCCTTGGGAAATACCGCTAAAAATACTATCTACATCACTTGCAAAACCTTTTAAATTCTTTTTTGTCTTATTTATCTCGTTTTGAATGCCCGAAAAATCAGCGCCACCACGTACTATAAAATTACTTTTTGCCATTATCTCACCTGCCTTTTATGGCATTAAAAAAGCACTTACTTTAAGTAAGCGCTAACTTATTCGTTGATAATTATATATCTGGCTTTTACCGAAGGAATTGTTATATTTCCACCTAGCACACTTGTGTAGGTTGTTACTCCTTCTAAATCGCCGTATATTTCTACAATATCATTTTCTAATACCCTTGGTTCCCCTTCTTGTCTTTTATATGTCACATATACTACATCATCAAAATCTCCTTTTGTTGCTACTCTATATACTACCGTATTAAAAGAACCTTCAGCTACTTGTATAACCTTTCCTCTAAATACTGCCGGCTTTCCTTTATATTGATCAGGATTTCTTTCAATATCCTTATAGTTATATTCTTGAGCAGATGCTATAAATTCATCTTTTGAAATCACTTCTTTATTAGACTCGTAACTTCCATTATCATTATCGCCAAATACACCAATTGCTAATATAATTACTAAAGCTATAAACCACCATCTTTTATAGAGCGGTTTCTTTGGCTTTTTCGGCTTCTCTTTTACGCTAGACAAATCTGTAGATAAATCAGGTGAACCATATACTCCCATATATTATTCCTCCTAAGAATATACTTGCCTTAATTTTACAGTATATTCTTAGGAACCGCAAGTTTTTATTTCTCCACCAAACAAAGCATTTAATACTTTCACTTGGGCCAGCATCTGCTCATCTGTCATTATCTTCTTTTCCTTTTCTTTATCAATTTCGTTTAATATTTCGTTAAGTGGTTTAGGATGTTGTGATTTCTTACCTAACCACTTAATAGTCCACATTGCGTTATAATACTCTAGTGATAACTTTTCTTTATAGTCATTTTTCTGTTTTTCAAAATATGCCTCTGCATATATGTTCAGCTCATATGGTGTCATTTCCCAGAATTCGCTAATCGGAATGCCTATTAAGGCAGCGAGCTTCATAGCTCCTTTAACTGTAAAAGGTACTTTCTCGCCGCCTTTTACTCGTTTTTTCCCTCTGTTTCCGATTCCTCTTCATTTGTTTTAAATACATCGTTTATGGCTTTCCACATTACCTTTGCTACCTCTACTATACTTGAATAAATGTCAATCAAATCCATCACTTTATCAGGAGTTAATTCTTTATCTTCGTGTTGCAGTCCTGCCCAAATAATTGTCGCATATTCTTCCATTGTCAGGTTGCCGTTATTAATACCTTCTATTTCCATGATAGGTTTACCAAACTTTTTTTCTATTAAGTCAATTGCTCTCATGCCATATTTCAGATTTCTCGTTTTATCAAGTTTTATAGGAAAATAACTCATATCAATCTCTCCTTTAATTTTTTATTTATTATATATAAGATTCTGTTTAATACCTTAATTACAGGTAATAACAGCCTTTCAGCCATATTAACCCCCCATAATAGAATTTATAAGGCTAAGATATAATCCTAGCCTTATGAACCTGCTCCTACTGTTAATGAAGGTTTACCGCTAACTTTTATAGTACAACTAAAAGATAATGGATCCTCCAAATCTGCACCTGTTCCAAACCCAGTAACTACACCTTTAAAATCCCAACTTCCCATATTGTTAGGGAATAAGATTTTAAAGTCTTCTGTATCTCCACTTTCAAATAAGTCATATAAGTCTTTTTGTCCTTTCCCTTCCTCTAGTTCTAAATATCCTTCTAAAGATACTTCCCCAGCATCTTTAAACCCAGCTATAAACTTTCTATAAGCTCCATCACTATCTAAAGTAGTAACGTCTATAGTATCAGCTGACAATTCAAGTCCGCCTATAGAAGTCAATCCTGCTACTGTAACAGGTGTATCTGCGCCTATTTGTAGTTTTGTACCTAATGCTCGTTCAGCCATCTATATTTCACTCCTTTAATAATAAATTGTGAAGTCAATGATTCCTCGATTGACTCCTAGTTCATGTTCGTATTGTTCTGTAATATTATTTATGTCAATATCTTCAATAAAGATTTTGGTTGTATTGCCTATTTCTCTATGTGGCATACCTTCAAGTAATTCTTCTACCTGTTTTCTTACTCTTACCATATCTGCATACTTCTTTGTCATTATTGAAAACATATAGCTTAAAGCCTGTTTACTCGTGTATCCTTCAAGTGTTTTTGTTTTTCTTGTAGTAATCCTAGCATAAACTAAATAAGGTCCTTTTGAGCCTTCTGGTGCATTTGTAGGGTAGATTCTGTCTTTCAATTCAGGAATATTAGTATTAATTTCATATCTTAGTGCTGTTTCCATTACTTCAACCCCACTTTCGCAATTTCCTGATCTATTTTTTTCTTCATTTCAGTCACTATGGTTCTTTCAACTTTGCCAGCATTATTTATCATGCTATCACTAATAAATCGATACCCGGGAATATATCTCCCATTACGTGCAAAGTATCCATATTCCTGAGAAACAGGATAGTAACCTGTAACTTTGCCTTCTTTGTTTTTCTTCTGAAAAATATCATTCTTAGCTCTGTCGAATACTATTCTATAAACTTTTTTTGCTTTAACTTTTGCTTTTTCTCCTGCCAAGATAATACCTTTTTTCAATTCACCAGTATCATATGGGGCATTAGCTTTTGACTCCTTAAGTACAATATTCATAGCTTTCTTAGCACTACTAGTTACATGCTTTTGTGGCACTTTGCCAAGCTTATCAAGAGACTTTTGTAATTCTTTCATGCCTTCGACTTTGAATTTAACTTTAGTCATCTCACTTCACCAGCCTACAATAGCAAAGTAATTCCCTATTTAACCCTTTTACATTTACAGGCTGTCCTATGATTTCATACACTTCTTCACCATGTTTAATTCTCATTTCTGATGTTATTCCGGGGATATATCTCATGTTGAACTTAACTTCTACTTTATTTTCTGTGGTTAAAGCTGAGAAAAACTCATTGCCTAGTAAAGGGTCTTTACTTGCCCATATACCACCCTTGAATATTGGCCAATCATCAATAGGTTCTCCATATTCATCTCGGCCTTTAACTCGGTGTAAAAAATCTATTTTATGCCTGTAATCTCTCATACTATATCACCTACTGTGTATTCAGTAGATAATGTTAAATGATGTTTAAGGCTTATATAAGACTGTTCAAATCTTGTTGCCATATTTACATCATCATATCCAAAGTTAGCTTTACAGTAGACGATTATGGCTCTTTTAATCAAAGGGTCTGTATCAATAACTTTATCTTTATTAACTCCACTAAGGATTAAATCTGCTTTAGCGCTTTCAATTAAGTCTAGTATTTCATTGTTCAAATCATCACCATTTACTCTAAGTGCATCTTTTATATCTTGTAACACCTCTACCACCTCAAATTAATAGAGGAGGTTATAACTCCTCCTCTATCCTTTCAATAATGTCCGCTTTTAACACTCGGTCATTTAGCCCCTCTATGCCTAGTTCGTCAGCATAGTCCAACAATTCTTTCTTTGTCATATTTTCTAGGTCCATAGAAGGTGCAGACATGCTAAATGCCTGCATTATTCCCCCGCTTTCTTTGTTATAGTTACTAGACTGTTCTTATCTACTACTTTACCATCTACTAACATAAGAGCTTTGGTTACTTGGTCATCTGTATCATTATCTTCATATCTCTTAACTGTAATATTATAGTTAGTGTTCAATACATAGTCTTTAAAGTTAAATAGAAAGGCTACAACTGTATCATCTTCTATTGGTGCTCCAAGGCTTGTCATGTAATCATTTAATACAACTGTTCTGCCTAATAACGTTCTTTCAGGTCTACCAGCAACCCCATAATTAACTCTAGCAATAGGTTGCCCGTTTTGGTCAGTCATTCCTATGAACTTCATAAATGTCTTTTTAGTCATACACCATACCGCTTCGGATTCGTATGCTAATGGTAAAGCTGCTTCTGCGTTAATTAATGTTTCGTAGTCAACATCAGCATCTGCTGCAATCTCAATATTTTGTCCTTCTGGAGCTGTTTCAGTTAAAATACCTGTAGGCTGACCTTCTCCACTTCCGGTAATAATAGCTTGCTCTAATGCTTTTGTCATGGCTTCAGCTATATTGTTAATTAAAGTGGTTTCAAATACTCCAAGTGTAACTACGCTTGTTTCAAAAGATAAAGATACTGCACATCTTAATTTATAGTAACTAAATACAATCTGTCCTGTAGGTTTCTTTTGTTTGTCGCTTCCTGCGCCCTCAGCTACCCAAGTAGCTACTGGTTTAACACTTGATGTAGGAATCGCTAAACCACCCTTGTAAGATGTCCTAGTCACAAGTGGTAAAATCATTCCTGTAGCTTCTAATTTTTCAACTATCTTTTCCAAAACTGTAGTAGGAATTACTGATCCAACATCAGTAGTTTTTGTATTAGCATCTGCATTTACGAACTTTTCAGGAATTGGAGTCCCTTTAATAACATTGTTCATAAATGCTTTTCTGTACTCAACAGAATCATAAACATCAATATCTGTTGCAATTGCACTTTTATCCAAAGTATCTACCACTACACCATCAACTCCTTTATCACCTGCTAAATTAGTAATGTCTAGTCCTTTGTTGCTGTCATTTAACGCATTTAGATTAGCTTGGGCTTTTGCTATTTCTTCCCATTGATTGTCTAATTTCTTTACTTCTTCCATTTTCGCATTAGCTTCTTCTATCTTGCCATTATTGATTAGTTTTTCTGCTTCATTAATTAAACCTTGCCTTTTTTCAAGATATTCCTTTTTATTCATTGATCATCTCTCCTTTTAATTTTAATAAATTTAATTTTGTCTTACTTTTTTGCATTAAAATATCCGAATCAATGTTCGGATTCTTTAATGTATTTCTTATTTTGTTTATTACCTCTGGCGGCAACATTCCTGAATAATCTGTACTTGCTACTAATTGTGAGTCACACTCAAACATGATTTCATCAACAAAACCTAGTTCTTTAGCTTTATCAGCTGTCATCCATGTTTCTTTATCCATTAATGCTAATAATTCTTCTTGTGCTTTTCCTGTTTTAATTCTATAAGCATTTGCTATTGTGTCATTTGCATTTCTTAGCACTTCAGCAGTATGTTCCATATCTCTATAGTCTCCACTGGCCCTAGAAGATACATTATGAATCATTATTTGAGCTGTTGGAGACATCATCACCTTATTACCTGCCATAGCTATAACACTTGCAGCACTAGCAGCTAATCCAACTATTTTTACTATTACATTCCCTTTGTAGGATTTTAAGGCTGTGTATATTTCACTTCCAGCAAATACACTCCCACCACCTGAGTTGATTTCTACTTCAATGTCTTCTCCATTAGCTTTTTCTAATGCATCATTTACCTTTTGTGGGCTTGTTGCTTCTATGCCAAACCACTCATAGATCCAAGCATCGCTATTACTTACAATAGGCCCTTTAATGTTTATTTTCTTTGCCACTTACTCACCTCCTATTCACTTGTTGGTCTTGTGTCAAGCCTTCTAACATATTCATCTCCACCATCTCGGGGTGCATAGTTCATTATTTCTCTAACTTCATTTGCACTAAATATGCCTAATTCTACGAATTTTGCTAAACCTAATTTGGTTTTCATACTTGCAAATGTTAGACTTGAACTTTCAAATATAATTTTATTGCCAAATCCTCTTTCCCTGCGCGTGAATAATTTTCTAGTATATTCATTAGCCATTTGTAAGGCATCAGGCTCAATCCTTGCTTCATAGTAACTTATCCACTCGTCCTCATTGTAACTAGATTGGACTATCTTCTTATTAGTGTTAAAGAATGAATATATTCTTTCTGTTGTTCTATCTGTTTGTGCTGCGTTTGGCACATAATCTTTAGGTTCTATTTGAGTAGCTTCTGCCTTTGCATCTACACCGGCAACACCAAAAGTGTCAGATTCTATACTTAGATAAGTATCTGCAAATTGTTTTACATTCTTTTCTATATCCTCTGGCCTTAAAGATTGCTGAAATTGTAGTAACCATCTAATGACACCACTATTTTTTATAGCTTTTACCATACCTTGGTCTATTGTTCCTACTACTTCCATTAAACTTGTTAAAGCTTCCCCTGGTGGATCTCCGAATATATCGTTATCGTTATAATCGTCTCTTAAATGAATTATGTCAGAATAAGGGAATGTTCCTGTTTTGCCATTCCTATAATAAAATTTTAAATACAAGTTGCCCGATTTATCATATATAGCTTCTGCTGTTAAACATGGTATTGGATAAAGTTCTGTAGGATAGCCATTTTCATCTCGGATAATTAATATGAAGGCATTACTATTTAACGCCAATTGAGTTGCGACTTTTTCTTGGAGCATTTGTCCCGACATATACGGATTTGGCTCTTCTAATAAAAATCTTATATATGGCTCTGGATTTATTTTCATCCCATCAGGGCCATTTCTTATATGCTTTGGGACTAGCTTACCTATTGCCTTAACCCTTGGCCTTATACAGGCTCTAACAATATCACTTTTATAAAGTTTTCCATCCCAAGCATAAAAACCATTACCTCTATCAGTAATCATTTTTACTCGACTTACTTTTGTAGCATTATTAAAAGTTCTTTTTAATTTATTTATTATTCCCAAGTACTCACCTCCTCTAAATCATGTTGATATAATCCTCGTAGTGATTTTCATAAACAATAAAAGCATCTAATAAAGATGCTACACCGTCAATTCTACGTCTTGGATTGCTTGTTTTAACTAGCATAATATTGTCATTGCTATCGGTTTTTATAGCTGCATTACTCAAATTCCATTTTAAAATCGGATTGTTGTTGTAATTTATTTTTTTTGCACCTAAATCAGCTTCAAATCTTTTCATAGGACTAGAAAATGTCTTTGCACCTTGTATTACCGCTTCGGTTACTGCATTACCAAAATTCTGTTTTAATTCATCTACAAAATATGTTGAACTCCAACTGTCATAGCCTATTTTGTAAATGTATATATCCATTTCATTTTGGACTTCTAATAGCCATTGAGTTACATCTTTGTAATTAACCTTGTTGCCTTCACTAACTCTTAACAACCCTTGATCTAACCAAGCATCATAAGGAATTTTGTCTTCCTTAGTTCTTTTGTCAAGTAAATCTCCAGGGAGCCAATACATCTGTTTAACATATAATATTTCATCATCAGGAATTCTAAATAAAATTGTAGCGCATGTTAAGTCGGTTGTTGCTCCTAAATCTATACCTGCTATGCAATATCTGGGTTTTAACTTTTGTATATCAAACGTTGCTGTATTGTTTAACACTTCAAATGGTAGCCATGCTTCGGAACTTGTTTCTCTAATATTAAATTCCTTACAAACAAAATTCTTTTCTAACTTTGGGTTTTCTGCTACCCTTTTAGCTTTATCCTGTAAAGCTCTTAATTTTTTTATAGTGCCTAGACCTGGGTTAGCTTTAACCCAATTATTTGCATCTCTCCATTCTTCTTTTTTGTCTAGCTCATAAATAAAAAACAAGGTTCTATCATCAACCTCGTTTCCTAATTTCATATTATTAAATTGTATCTCTGCCTCTTCGTATATTTCATCAAATATATCTTCTCTAATTGTTCCTGCTGTTGAAGTCATTATAATCAAAGGTTGTTCCCTGGCTGTGATACCATCGGCCATGATATCGTATAAAGCCCTGCCATTCTTCCACTGGTGCCACTCATCCATAATTACTACATGGATATTTAATCCATCTAAACTGTCTGCATCTGAAGCCAAAGCCTTAAATATACCATCATTGAATTCTGAAATAATATCATAGGATAATGTTTTAACCCTCTTCCTTAATACTGGGGATTTCTTAACCATCCTTTTGGCTTCTTGCCATACTATCTTGGCCTGATCCTTTTTGGTGGCTACACAATAGCATTCTGGGCCACCTTCACCATCAGCAACTAAGGCATACAGCCCCATAACAGAATCCAGTAAAGACTTCCCATTCTTTTTACCAACTATCAAGACAACTCTTTGATGTTTTCTATTACCTTCTATATCTATAAACCCATATACACTTGCTAAATATGCTTTTTCCCAAAGCTCTAATACTACCTTTTTGCCTGCCATTTTGCCCTTAGAGTGGCAACAAAAGTTTTCTGCAAACTCTATTATATGGTTCGCTCTTTCGGGAGAATAGTACCACTCTTTATAACCATCTTCTCTAATCCATCTTACTATTTCCTCATACTGTTGATAAACTTTTTTAGGTACTAATGTTTTACCAGTTTGTATTTGCTCCCAATATTCTAGTATAGGGTTATAATCTTTGGGATATCTTCTTAATCCTTTTTTAGTTATAGTTGGTTTTGTTTTTCCAAATACAATATCAGGATTATTTCTAGGATATTTAGTCGGTTCTAGAATTAATGAAGTCTTCAAAGCCGTCATCTTCCAGCACCACCTCTACATCTTTAGGTAGCAGGTCAGTCAACTGCTTCATTATTGCCATATGATTCTTTATCATAGTGTTATATATTTCTACTTCAGGTGATTTTTTAGTCCCCCATTGATTGGCTCCATTCTGATATTCTGATATTACACCTTCTCTATTTATAGTTGCTTGCAAGTCTTCTAGTGTTATAGCCATAAAGGCAGCATTTTCAATTAATGATTTAACTGCTTTTTTACTATCAGGATCCAATTCTTTGTATATTTTATTAAGTCGTCTTATTTCCTTTTTAACTCGCTCATCTTTAGTTAAATCTTTCTTAGTCTTTTTATTTCCCACTAAAAATCATCTTCTTTCTATTGTAATTTACACCACACCCCCTTAAGAGAAGTCCTTGCATGTTGCATGGAGGTGGGCACGTGGTATTCTTACAGCCTTTTCCTGTTTTATTTATAGGGGGGCTTTGACAGTACTTCTATCTTTGGATTGTTAGATAAAACAATAACTTCTATGTTATTAAGTCCTTGTTTCCTGAATATATTACTCCACGTATCTTTAATTTTTTGCTTGTCTTTTTCTGATAATAGGTATTCACATCTTAATATAACGATATCATTGTCTTTAATATTGAATACTTCTATATATTTAACGACATTGTTTTTCAACTAAATCGCCCTCCTTATTAAACATAACATCTTCTCTTAATGGACTATATTTTTCATTGTGCTCCTTACTATGACAAGCAGCACATAACAGCTCTAGGTTATCCCAATTCAATGTTACATGAGGATCATTGATGTTTTCTGGAGATAAATATATCTTATGATGTACCTCATCTCCAGGCTGTCCACATCTTTCGCATAATCCAAATTTAGATTGCTTATATGCTTCTCTACACTTCTTCCATGGCTTACTGTTATAAAACTTCTTTGCAAATTCTCTGGCCATTCAATCAACCCCAATAAAAAAGCACCTACCTAAGTAAGTGCTCATTTATTTATAATACTATTCACCTTTATATTATTCGCTCAATTTAAACCAAACTCCACCAGTACCATCATAAGACTGGCCAAAACCTAGTTTAGGTGTTAAATCATTAACCTTTACTTTATATGCTACCCATCCTTCTGTTTCCGCCCCAGTATATAAACTTGGTGCTTAGGCTTGGTTTAGGAGCAATTATAATAGAGTATTGATATTCTTCGCCTGAACCTGTGAAAACCTTAAAAATCGTAGAATTAATATCTACTTTCTTACCATCTTTAACCTCTATCGCTTTTACCTTTATCTTAGCAATTAAATATTCATATCCACTTTCAGGTTCATCATAGAATATCCCACTAGCTGCCTTTATAAGCTCTCTTGCTTTGGCTCCTCTGATAACCTCTTTAACTGTAATATCTAGTGTACTTTGTGCCATGAAGTTATCATAGAATACTGTCTGACTTTTTCCTATTGGTGCCGGATTAGTAAAATTGTATCCAGTAGTAATCTTTTTATCGTTTATTGAAGCTGTATTTATTTTCTCATCCCACTGTCCTTCTTTACCTAACATTTCAGATAATACACCAACCGGAACATATGCGGTACCATTATATATCAGGCTATCTATATTTGTCTTTTGGTCATTAATTACAATGTCAATCTTCTTCATGATTGCTTGAACATTTTGCTGATTAGTAGCTGATGCAATGCTAATAATAAGTACTACACATAGAGTAATGGCTATAAAAAGTTTGATTCTACTCTTCATGGAAACCCCTCCTATGTTTAATATTAATGTAAATATTCTCCATAGGAAGATGATTCCCTTCTTGATAATTATGATAATTAAAAAGCAATAGCAGCCGGGAGACCTCATCAACCCAAGCTGCTTAAACCTATACTTATTATCATAATACCATGAAAAACATATAAAAAAATCTTAGACTTTTAATAATCCTTCCTGAGCTGCATATATTGCTGCTGATAATATAATCTCTGTCCTCCAATTGAAGTATGTGGCTCTTTCTATATGGAGCTCCCTGCATATATGGACCTCTCCAAGCTCATCAAAATATTTCTTTTGCAGTAACTTTCCTTTGCCAGTACCTTTGTATTTCTCTATAACCCTCTCTACTACCTTTACCCATTTCTCTTCTTCTACTATGTTATCTTTGCAGAGTTTAATTGCTTTTGAAGCAGTTGGATCTGAGTGATAACTAATACCGCCTCCCCATTCTCCTATAGATGATCTTGATTCTTCTATTATGTCTTCTTTTCTATCATGCAACTCTCTCTTTATAGCATAATAATTATAAAAATAAAATTCTATTTTCTTATATGTCTTTCTATCTATAATACCCATGGCTCCCACCTCACTTGCATATATTCCCTGAATAACTTATAATGATAATAGAACACTTGTTTGGGCGGGAGCCCTCTTTTTTATTCTTTTGCTATTCTTTCTCAAACTCTCTTTCCCGTTGACAAAATAGTAGGTTTTTCTCCTTTCCGTTGCTTTTATTCTATTGCGTATAGTCGTTGTTATGTGTATTTAATATTCTATGGCGAACCCTAATATCACATATCCTTCTTTGCAATATTCAGGATTATCCAGTATATATCCTATTTTTCTTCGTTGATTTCTCCCTGTGTATTTTTTACCATCCCATTCTTTTAACTCAAGGGAATCTCCTACTTGAAAATCTCTATCATTTTTTCTTACTTCAAAATTTTTAATATCTTTTCTTACTAAATCAAAATATTCAGGTAATATTTTTAATTCATGTAATTTTCTAGCCATTTCAATCCTCCTAAATTTGTAATGTTCAACTATTCATTCTGGCAATCTTCGCATATATTAATCCATTCTCCATTTTCTTTCTTCTTTTCCCAACCCATGTCTTTAGCATAATCTAACGCATCTTCAAATGTATCAAAATTGGAATGATACCTTCCGCAGCAATCGCACTCTAAAGTATATTTTCCATATTCTTTACTTATCATCTCCAGCCCTCCTATTACACATAATTTTCATCATTTCATTGATTAGCCTTAAAAAATGCTTCTGCAAATTTCGCCGGCGTTATTGCTCTTAAATTCAATTTCCCTTTTAATTGGCACGCCCAAATAATCTTTAAACATGCATTGACTATTTCCATACCTGCCTCTAAATTTCTCGGTTTAGGTGAGCCGTTTTTTGCTAGGCTAAATTCTGTACATGGTGGTGCTGACAGAATTCCGTATACTTCTTCATAAAATACAATTAATGTATCTACATAAGGCACATCCTGCCTTATAAATTCCATTGAATAGTCATCAAATCTAACTTTTGTTACATCGAATTGAGGGAGAGTTATCAATTTTACATCATATCCAGCGTCTTTATACGGCTTGCTCCATGCTCCGGTACCTCCACATAAGTCTAAAATAACTTTACTTTTCATATCCCTTCCCCCCTACGTCGCATTATTTTCACTCTATACAATATCGTTGTAATGTGACTTAATCTTTATTGAAATTAAAAGCATCATCTTGTCTTGATTGCATAATGCCATTTCTATATCTATCTTTACCTTCTGTCCATTCTTCTTTAACTCTGGCAGTAGCTCCACATTTAATACATTCGTATTCGGCATTATATATATGCTCTTCTTCCGATTTATTTAGAATACGAATTCTTACCCCTGTGCAATAGTGGCATCCTTCTACTAACAAACCTTCCTTAAAGTTTAAGAGTATATACCAACATATTTTTAATTTAATCCATAGAGTTGCTTGTTTTTTCATATTTCCACCCTTTTTTCTTAATTTTTTCTTAATTTTTTCTTAATTCACAATATTTTCACTCTATACAATATCGTTGGAATGTGTAACTATATAGGGCATTTATCGTATCCAAAAATACATTGCTTTTTATTACATTCTTCTTCGCAATATTCAATCATTTCATCTATTGCTTCATCAAACTTTATAAAGTCAGGCTTATTTTCTTCTTTCATTATTTCACCTCACTTAGTACACAATATTTTCACTCTATACAATATTGTTGATCTGTATATTTTTAGATGCTTGTAAATTTTCCCCTTATTACAATATTATTGTACTACTTCTTACTTCAACTCAAAACAATTCCCGGTTCTAATACTTTGAGCAATTAACCTCACAAGTTCATTAATTACGTTGTATTGGCATTTTTTATCCTTGCAGAATGATTCAACTTTACCTTTGTCATATGAAATATTCACATCATCAAGAAATTTTGTAACCATCATTGTCATTTCTGACTCCGAGAATCTTTTAACTTCGTGCCTAATAGTAAATCTCCTAAGAAGTGCATCATCAATCATATCAATACGGTTTGTTGCTCCGATTATAATAGTGTCATTTCTCACACAGTCCAAAGCTTGCATAAGTGATATTACAATCCTTGCCATTTCTCCTACATCTTCAGTTCCACGCTTCATTCCTATTGCATCGACTTCATCTACCATAAACACGCATTTATGCTTTTCTATAAAGGAAAATGCTTTTGCTATGTTCTTGGCTGTACTGCCGAGGTAGCTACTTATTGCATTGGCAAAATTCATATATACAAATGGTAAGCCAAGTTTATATGCTATATATCTGCCAAATAGTGTTTTACCTGTACCACTTTCTCCATGCAATAAGAGAGAATTAAGGTATTGTATGCCCATTTCGGATAGCTTTAAGCTGGTTTGATACATTCCAACAACCTCATCAAAGACAGCTTTTTCCCTCTCTGATAGGTAATATCTGTTTTCGTTAAAAGATACTGAAACATCTTCCATGTGAAGAATATCTCTGACATCATGAGGCAATTCCAAAAGATTCATAGAAGAGGCCTGAAGCTTACGCCTTATGCTTTCACAAAAGCTTTTATTGGCTTTCGTCTTGTCATCATCAATTATTAGTTTTACATACTGTTTGGCTTTTTGGAGGTCATTGTCTGCTACAGCACTTATAATACCTTTCAGTTTATCGTTCATATTTTCAACTCCTTATCTTTGGAATGTGAATTAACTATCAAGTTCTTTTTGAAATTCTTTCACTTCCTGATAAGTGATTTCATCTAAATATTTGCCATGTGGCTTGTAATGTTGGCAATTATTATGATGAATACCATCCGCCATAATCGCTAAATTAAAGCTTGTATGACAACAATCCATGATATGTTTTATTTCTTGTTGCTCTTTCTGGTTTTCCGCAAGATTACTACAGAAAGCATCTTTTTCCTCCTTTGCAATTTCTATATTCTTCAGGTGTTCAATATAGTCGTTATCATTGTTTTTATTAAAAACGCATTTATTGCAATCACTATCATACTCTCCATACCATTTTATTGTCATTGTACTATCGGTATGTTTTTCAAGAGACTTTCTTAGCTTATCGAGGAAGTGATTTATAATAACCTTGATTTTTCCTCCTGCTAATTCAGCCCAAGTCCTATTATTTTCAATGTTAATTTCTATTAATAACTTCATAACAAATTCCTCCATTTCTTATGCGTTCACTCGACGCATTTTTCACTCTATACAATATCGTTGTAATGTGTAATTAATAACTAATCTTTTGTGCACAGTTAGGGCAATAATTCCAACTAACATTATGATGACACACAGGACAGGCTTGACTACTTTTTTCAGTTTTAATCACTTTTTGAGGTATTTGCTTTTTAACAGCTTCCAGGGCAATTAACATTGCTTCTTTTTGTTCACTTGTCCAATTAGCCCATGCCATTCCTGCCTGTATGATTTCTACAACCCTCTTGTTTTCCAAATTCCAAACCCCCTTAAAACAGTTGGAATGTTCACCAAAATCCCCATTCTCGCCTTGTAATTTCGTTATACAAGTCATACAGCTTTTCGTTCCAGTCTGGGCACTCTGGGTCAGGTATAAAATTTTCCGTTACTTCACGATACTTTTCTGGTTCTATAATGAAACAAATAATGTCATCAGCAGATTTGCCATCCTTTGACCTAAGCCCCCGTTCACCGCCGTGGTCAATATCGCTATCCCTAAATGGCTCCATTAATGCATTAAGCACATCCTTATTCAATAGACCAGCGTCATAAAGAGTGATAACCTGCTGTTCCATAATCGTGTAGCCCTCATTCCATCCCATCAAAAGCTCCCTCCTTCGTAATATTTTCACTCTATACAATATTTTCAGAACATGTACTATCTCCACTCAGCTATAGCCACTAACCGACCAGGAGACATTTCGCATTTGCGTTCATGTACTGGTACCAATATCGCCTTAGGTTGCTTTATTTTTAACCTTTTTATCTTTGGTCTTGGTCTTGCATTCTGATTCTTCCTAGGTATTACGATACCTCCTCGCTTCTGCCTTGTACCAGCTCTATAAATTCTTGATATGGCATTATTACTATCCAACCATCCTTGTCCCCGTCTTCCCTGAAAAATATGTAGTTGCTATTGTCATCTTCATCCATCCATTTTTGTATTGTCTTCATTCCTGACTTTCTACGCTTAACTTCTATTCTCTTACCATTTGATAGGACTACATCACAACTGTATTTTTCACTTTTGAGTGCTCCTGATAATGGTACTCTCTCTGCATCTATTCCAAACTTCTTCAGGAGTTCTACAACTTCTCTTTCTCCATCATAACCCTTTCTCTTTGACCTCTTACCTATCTTGCTTGCATTGCTTTCTTTTTTCATCTTCTTCGCCAATTTTCTTTCCTCTCTTTCCCGGACCTGTCTTTTGCACAGGATTCTTTTATCTTCCGGCCAATACAGACTATAGTCATTGCAGCACCAGCACTTATCATGCTCGTAACTTTTACAGTTTTCAATTACCTCACATTCTTTCACTGCTTTCACCAACCTTAAATAATACTTAACTGCTCAATAATACTTGGTTTATAATTCATAAGTATCAATTCAGTACGAATTGGACATTTCTCTCCGTCCTCTCTTACTTGTATCTGGCTGGATGTTCTGTATTCAACTCTATGCCAATCAGAATAAAGTTCATCGATAAGAGCATTAGGATAATAACATACCATTGCTTTTCCCTTAATTTTGTCTAATCGTTTTCTAAGTCTAATATGATCTTCTCTATTAAAACCTCCGGCATATATATCTTCATAGCCTACATATGGAGGATCTAAGAAAAATAAAGTATTCTTAGTATCGTAAAAATCTATAATCTCTTCAAAATCTCTGCAGAGTATATGCCATTTTTTAATTAACTGCTCCATAGTATGCATTAACTCAACTGAATTTCTATATGTCTTTGCTTTGTTCTGAGTTTTAGAGAGTCCAAGACCATTTTTATATTTGTGTCCACCTCCTGAGAATGTTAAGCGCATTATATAGAAAAATCTAACTGCTCTATCTATCGGGTCCTCAGGTTCAGTTTCCCATTTAAACTTCTCGTATAGTCTTTCAGAATATGGTAGAGCTTCGCAGCGTTTATATAGTTCATCTTTATTTCTCTGAAGGACCTGAAGATAATTAATTAGCTTATCATTTTTATCATTTGCTATTGTGATAGAGGCTGGGTTCACTATTTCTTTATAAAATGTAACTGCACCACTTCCAAAGAAACAATCTGCAAATATCCTATGTTCAGGCATAAGCTCAATGTATCGTTCTTCTTTTCCGTGCTTACCACCAATCCATTTGATGTTACTGAGGTTTTTTAGCTTCATCAGGACCCCACCGCCTTTTTAAGAAGCTCTACACAATCTAGCTTTCTGGCTGCTTCCCATATTGCATGTACATATTCCATATCCCTTTCCTCGATGTACTCATGTGCCAGTTTTATCACTTCATCAAGCATATTTTGTGCATTGCTGCATGGAATTCCACAACAAACATTACTTGTGTTGCTCTGGCATCCTGTTTTATCGCATTTAATTAAGTTCATGAACATGCCCCCTCTTTTTCCACTTTTTCTTTAATCTCTCTAACTAACTTTGCTAGTTCCCACTCAGGACTACCCCAGGCATTTGGATTATATTTCAGCCCCAAGCCTTCGCATATATCTTGCCGTACCATTTCTATCAGACTTTCATGTGGAACATCTAAAAAACCAGTTCCTTTGCAATCGGCCAGATCCTCAGCAAGTTCGTTGTGTTCCCACTTTTTCACAACTACACCCCCTAGATAACTCTTTTCTTCCTATAATCCTCTATTCTCCTATAGGTTTGACTCTCGCTCAATCCGTAACACTTACCTATAGCTTTATAGGTCATGCCGCTATCCCGCATTTTTAGCATATCTAATATGTCTCCATCGGTTAATTTTGTGTATTTATGCGATTTATTCTCAAGCTTTCGGAATGCTTGTTCCGGTGTCATGTTTTGAAATATGCTAAGAAGTAGAGCTGTAAGTCCGTAATCGTCTACATACATAACTCTTCCTCCTCACTTATTGGCCTTTCCGTTCTGCTTCCATCAACCCTTCTAAAATGCCAATGTTGATTTTGCAGCTATATATTTTCTGTAAACATGTCTCCCACATAGTCTCTGCTATATCCCTCTTCATCTTCAGATCCGCAATTTCTTCTTTCCCCCGGCAGACATCACTGATGATGGTCACTGGCATACCTGCATCCCTCTGGATAAGAATTTCTTTTGCCAAAGCTACTCTATAATTTCGTTCTGCCTCAGCTTTCTCTTTGCCCCTTGTTACCAGTGCGGATATAGCTCTATCCAGTGTTTTTCTCTGCCTGTTTAGTTCATTGAGTAGATCCTGCATATATCATTTCCTACCCCCTTCTATCAACCGAAGACCAAATTTCTTGCTAAGCTGCTTGATTTCATCCTGCATAGCCGGCGGCAAAAGCTTTTTTTCTTGCTCCCGATTGGCAATCTGCTCATACATTTTTAAAAATTGACCTCGCACAACTCCTGTATCTTTATCTTCGCTCATACATATCTCTCTCCAGCCCATATATCTAACTACCTGAGCTGTAGTAGGTGACATGCTTGCCAAGGCTTCGCCTTCTCGGTAATAGCCATAATTCCTAATTGCACTAGTGACTTCTCCCCAAGCCTCAGAACTTGTCAAGTTTTCCGGATTAGTTAATTCAGCAGCTGCCTTCCTCACCTCGGCAATAGCCGGTGGAAATGTATTCTGCATAATCAGTTTTTTAACTGCCATGTTAGCCACTGCATAGTCTAGATCTCCAAGCATTTCATGCCATACCTGAACCTTTAAGTCATCAACTTCAAACTTGGGATAAGCTGCAGCAAGCACCGCCAGAATTTTAGCTACTTCACCTTTAGTCAAGGTTAATCACCTTCCTGTGCATATTTTTCTACCAGTCGTAGTGCATTGGCCACGTTTTTGGACATAGTGGGATGTCCTCTATTCTTCGAGGTGCTTCGTCGCATTTGGTTTTCAAGTTGGACACACTTCTCCCTTAGTTTGCTGGCAGAAAGGATATTTGCTCGCCAGAATTCGTCGTCTTGGGAAAAATCTATTAATTGCCGGATTTCAGACCAACTATAGCCTTGGTTTCCTCCTGGCGGGCCAATACGATTTAATCGGTCCATCTCTTCCGACCATTTTTGCATGAGCTTATCTTTAGGATCATCAGTTGGCACCCTAGCCCTTGGATTGTTTGTAAGAATACGATTACGCAAATACACTGCGGCCAGATAAGCTGGACTGTTTTCGGTATACTTTTGCTCTTCCTCGTTGCCATCTTCATGGTTGTCAAACTGCTGGGATTCTTGCGGTGTGTCCGGACTTTGTTCGGACGAAGATATATTCTCCGAAGGTGAAGGTGAAGGTGAAGGTGAAGGTGAAGGTATGCAATTGCACTCATTTGCACTATCTTGCGCGCAAGTGCGTGCATTTGCGTGCTGATTATTCCCTGTAGACGCTTCTGCACTATATTCCGCGCTTTCCCATGGTGGATTAGGCGGAGGAGGACAGTTAGAGCTGTCAATCTCACGCTTATTACCACGGATATAAGTTTGATATTTGTAATACTTTTCAGGTTCTATGGCTATATATTCCTTGCCATCAACTTCGTATTTATGTACTATTCCATATTTGTTATATAAATTTATTGCTTCATCTATATCTTTAGGCGTATATGGAAATGCCGGAAAAATACTCAATTTGATTTTCACCGACACTGCCTCCATTCGCCCCCAATCATCAAATCCTGTGATGAACCATGGCCACATTAAAGCAGCTACAGGATTTTCTACCGCAATACTGGCAATTCGTTCATCTATACTCATGTCACTTGTTATAAATCTTTTCCTCGCCATTCCGACCCCTCCACCTTCACAATTTCATATATCTTTCTACTTGTATAACAGAGTTTTGCTATCTTTTCCGCTTCTTCATAGGATTCAAATTTATAAACTCTACCATCAGAACATCTTACGTGTTTACCTGAATGTTTTAATTTTATGGCATACTTTGTTTTTGACATTATCCCGCCTCACATTTCGCACTGGACATCAATCTTGGATTTCTACTCTCAAGTAGTAGGCAGGCTGTTAACCTGCCTATATTTTATTTCCAGGGCAGACCGTCCTCTTCGTCTGGATCTATTTCAAAATCAGCTGGGTCCATATCTACTTCTGATTGTTTTTGCTCTGATGCCGGCTTATCCTTTTTGCCTTTAGTAGTAGTAGACTTTTTATTATTCGCTTCTGTCGCATTATCTTCAGCACTTAGTAGCTCAAAGCATGCCTTTCTCATGACTGGATCATTAGCTTTTTGAGACAGCCATTCTATATAGCTCCTGTCTTCTTTCATGATCTCTCCTAAGGTTTTCCCCTTATGTTTGCTGCCAAATGTAACTTTAATATTCTTTGCGTCAACTTCTGACATATTGTCTATCTGTTCATTTTGCAGAAATTCCCTCATATCTTCGATATCCTGAGTAAAGACTTCACTTAATGATGCAACTGTCAAAACTGCATCTATCTGAGCTCTTTTTTTCGCCATCTTGAGTACTGTATTTGCTAAGGTATACGGGTCATCATTTTCTATCTTGTATTCCGTATATGGTCCATATTTACCCTCAATAGTCCTAGATACCAAAGTCTCTTTTACTACTCCATCAGGCAGTTTCTTTTCTGGTACCCATCTCCAACGGTACCTTCCCTCCATAGTATTTGCTTGACCAACACCCTCTGTGATTTTCTGGCCATTCTTAGAAAGGACACATTTTAGAGTATAGGCAAAGAAGCCTTTCTCAAAGTCCTCAACTCTATCTAGGAATTCATATTCAGAAGTTAATCCGAACATCATAAGTATCTTTTCCGCTCCAGGCTTCAAGAGTGTAGGCTTTACCGTCCCAGGGATAACCCCAAAGTCATGATCCTTTTTCAATGTACCTTGCACCACTGCTTGAAGCTGAGTTATTTTTTGCATTGTCTTTTGAATGCCAGTAATATCAACTTGCTCAATTATACTTAATGTTGCTGCTTGATAATTTGTTAATTCTTCCATTTGCTACACCTCCACAATAAATTCTTCAGGCTTTTCATGTATTCCTAAGCCCTCTATGCTGAGTATTTCGCCTGTCTCTTTATTGACTATGGATCTCTCTTTTGTTTTTATGTCTTCTCTAATCTCTAAAACCTTCTTAAATTCAGCCCACTTAAATTCTTTTACAATCTTTATATAATCGTCCAAGCTTTGGTTTTCTGCGTAATCTAGTAGTTTATCTTTGTCATATTCAAATGTAACAGTAGATTTCTTAAGTTTTAATACACCGCTCGGCAGCTTATAAGACCTTTGTGTCTTTGTGTCTTTTGCATTTGCCTTAACCTTTTCAAAATACTCTCTTAGCTTGCCTTCAAAGAATCCAGTCTCCCTCTCCATCTTCTCTTTTTCTCTCTTTAGTGCCATTTCTATTTGGAATATTTTCTCTTTAGCAACCATTTCAAATCTGTTATATTCTGCTTTGCACTCTCGGATTTTATCTAAACACCAATCTGCCTCTACATCGTCTTTTACTTTCCAGACTTCCTTCTCTTCCTCTTTTATATTTAGGAATTCATTTATCAGATCCAATGCATTCATCATGCTATCTTCTCCTCTCTCATTCTTAAGTTTTTTATTTCATTCCTGAGTTTTTCGTTCTCTTTTTCAAGCTCTTCATTAACTGCTTCCAGTGTTTCTACTCTTGACATGACTTCTTTAAGCAACCCTAAGATATCATCTTGATCCAGATATGTTTTACTGCAGTAGATTTTCATTTTTCCTATACCCCCTATGCTTTGCCTTGGTTGCCATGCCACCCCTTATATGTCTCTCTGCTTTGTTTGTGTCAATGATTTGCTTAACCTGATGTGCCATATATGGATTAATTTTAGGTAGTCTTTCGGTTAAATCCTTATGAATTGTACTCTTACTTGCTCCGAATATTTTTGCTGTATCTCTGATTGTAGTCCTGCTGCTTATAATATACTTTGCTGATTCTATGACTCTTTCTTCTATCCAATCATTCATAACTGTATAACCTCCTCACTTCTTTGCTCTTGGTTCTGAAACAAGCGCTCTTGAACCCCATTCAAGAGTCCTTTCAAGCGGTTCTAGTACACTCTTCCGTCACCGCCCTATTGATTTAAAAAGCAATCTTATGCTATACTTGAGGTACGAACATTTGTTTAAACATTATCTTGGCTGCTTATATGGCAGCTCTTTTTTATTGGCATTTTGCATATTTGATTATCCTTTGGCTATTAGTTAATCTGTGTACTATGTGCATCTCTGTACTTGTGTGTTTTGTAACAAGCCAATTATCTGGATTTAATCTCCATTTAGATATGAGCTTTTTCTGTGCTACTGTAGGTCTTTTGCCATGTTTCATATATCCAACCTCCTCAACATGTCCCATATCACCTTGAAAAAATAACTGCCAATGCAGCTCCTGCCATCTCATAAATCTCTTTTGTTATATTTCTCCATATTGGCTCCTCATGGTCATGGATTACTCCATCGCAAGCTATATCAATCATGTCTCTATTTACATTATCCAGGTCGCTAACTTCCTTCTGGAGCCTGAGGACAGACTTTGCTAAATCTGTGCATTCAATATCTGGTAAATACTTTTGTCCTACTAATGTAGATTGCTTTAAGTGCTGGTACCCTAACCATTCTGTTCCATATACTTCAATCATGTTGCATACTATGTCATCAGCTGGAACTGTTTTACCTGATTCATAATCACATAAAGACCTAGGGCTAATGTGTAATAACTCGGCTGCTTGTTGTTGTGTTAAGTTCGCACCTTTTCTGGCATTCTGATATATGTTTTCGCAGCACCTACTCATTCAATATTCACCTCCCCTCTGATATGATGAAGGTAAAGCAAATCATATGTAGTCATTTCTATATAGCCTCATCTTTCGTCATGTCTTGTCTTGGGAGCGTCCTTTGCTCCCGGTTGACTTGTTATCGTTGAATTACGCAATATCTAATTCAAGATACTTACAGAGACATGAATAACAATCTGCTTCAAATTCCTCACATAAGATTGACATAGTTTCTTTATTAATAATTTTAAATTCATCATTCATATCACAAGGTATACACCTGTATGCATACATCCAATCACGCACTTTTTCTAAAGTATCAAGCTTATAGTTTTGCTTTTCAGCTTCAATCTTTATCTTTTCCCATACCTTCATAGAATCACTTCCTTATTTCGCAATATTTTCAGATAACCGATTTGCCATTAACTTATTTACAATTGAGATAATGTCATCTACTACCTGAGGTTCCCACTTGCTCAACCATTTAATTGTCTTTAGTTCAGATAATGTAAGGTTTATATCCTTTGTCAGCTCCTGTAGTTTTGCTAAGTTCTCCTCGGCCATCCCCATTACTTTTCCTCCTTCTTCTCTGAATCAACTCCAAAGCCTTTCCACATTCCGTCATTACAAATGCTGTAGTATCCCTTCTCTGCATACTTGATTGCTTCTTCAATTGTCATTGCCACTTGCTTTCACCTCTCTTTCTCTCATTGCTTCATTCGCGCCCTTCGTAAAGGCTTTCCCAGATAGACATCGAAATGTTTTTATTCTTTCCCTGAGTTCTTCAAGAGTAATTTTTAAAGGACCACCTTTCGTAACTGTCATACCATCTATTATTTCTACTGTCTTACCATCCATAGAACTCCCTCCTAACCTATTTACTTGCCTCGCTCTCCCCTCAATGGTAAAATTTGCTTTAAGGGGGAGGTGTGCGATATTGACTGAAAAAGATTTTTTAGAATTCTTTGATTTAATTGATGAAAACATTTTAAAATTAATAATTGACGATTCTTACAAACAAGGTCAAAAGCATTATAATAATTTGATACTTGAAGGCTGGTCTCAAGATGAAGCTCTTTATGATGTAATCATGAAAACTTCTTATCGAACCTTGAAATATGCAGTAATGACAGCCCTTTACTTTTCAAGTAATATTGACCCTGAAAGACCTAAAACCAAAGAAGAATTGAAGAAGCTATTTAAAGTAATTAAGCAATCTCCTAGTTAATTTAGGCTTTAGAAGTTTTGGTTTATCAAAGCTTATTGCGTATTCGTTCTTTTGATTTAGTTGTTCTTTTACTATTTCATCTAATGACTTTCCCATTGGCTGTTCTGGAACTTGCCCTTCCAGAGCAGCAACCCTCTTTTCTAGTTCCTCAATCCGCTGTTCTAATGTCTTTGCCACTCTCCTCACCTCCTACTAACCAACTTGTTTATCATGCTCAATGTCGCTTTTTGGGACATTATAGATTAAAAAAATATCATCATCTTGATAATCTAATATTTGCTTTATCTTTATAGCGACTCTTAACGATGGATTTTTTTCGCCCAACTCTATATTTGTATATGTTGTACGAGCTATCGGAATAAGCTTTGCTATTTTTTCTTGTGTCAATCCAGCTTTTTCTCTTATTTCTTTTAGCTTTAGTCTCATTGTTTCACCTCCTAAAGTCTCTAATAGAAACATCTTAATTATATAATAGTCGCTTTTAGAAACATTGTCAACCCTTTTTTGAAATTATTTTCTATTTTGTTTCTTTTAGTGTCATTTGTTTATAATGGAAACATTTGCATGTATAATTTTATTAAGGAGTGGTGCAAATGAACTTTTCTGAGAAATTACGAATGTTAAGGGATAAAAATAATATTACTCAAAGTGATTTAGCTCAAGTGCTAAATAAAACTCGATCTGCAATTGCAGGTTATGAATCAGAAGGAAAAGAACCAGATTTTGAAGCATTAAGAAAGCTTTCTAATTATTTTGGTGTTTCAATAGATTATTTGCTAGATAACGATGAATTCATTAAGGGTAAAAAGCTTATCCCCATCCTTGGCACCATCCGTGCCGGTCTTCCTCTCCTAGCAGAGGATAATTGGGAAAGCACAATAGAGATATCAGATGAGATAAAAGCAGATTTTGCTCTCCGTGTAGTCGGTGATTCTATGAGCTGGGTAGGTATACATGAAGGAGACCTGGCATTATTACAGCAGACTAATATAGCTCAAAACGGCCAGATTGTAGCTGCAGGCGTAATAGATGTTACTTGGGAAGCTACTCTCAAGTTTTATGTCTCAACTAACAGTCACTATGTACTAAGAGCTGCTAATCCTGACTACCAAGATATTTTATTTACTAAAAATCATAGAATTATTGGTACAGTAGTAAAAATCATAAAAGAAACACCTTCTATTTTTACATATAGAGATTTTCTTGCGGCTAAGGATATACACGATGAGGATTGGATTGATACTATCGAAAAAGCTGCCTCTTATGGCCTAGGACCCAAAGATGTGGCTCAATACATTGAGATGTTGTCTAAAATGATTAAGCAAATAGAAAAATAGTTCCTTTTGGAATTATTTTTTTACCCATGCAAGGTAGAATTTTGTAAATATGTATTATCTCAGCTAATATCGAATATTAAAGAAAGGGGTTTTTCTATGAAGGGTAAGAAATGGCTTATTGCCCTCTTAATTACGGTTCTTATATTCTCCAATAGCTTTGTTCTTGCTGCTGATACGAATACAAATCCAGTACCTGCTCCCTCCCCTTCCACTACTGAAACTCAACAACTAGAAGTACACTTCCTCGATGTGGGACAGGCTGATAGCACTCTAATTCAACTTCCAAACAACCAAATTATTCTCATCGATGGCGGCAATTCCTCCGATGCTGAATTTATTTGTAAATACATTCAGGACCATAAGATAAAGAAAATAGATTATCTCATAGGTACACATCCGCATGAGGACCACATAGGAGGGCTAGAAGCAATTATAAAAACCTTTGATATAGGTAAAATCTATATGCCTAAGGTAGCACATACAACAGAAACATATAAGAACTTGCTGCTAACCATCAAAGATAAAAAACTGAGCATCCAGGACCCAGTGGTCGGCACAAATATAATAGATGAAGCAGATATAAAATTCAAAATTCTAGCTCCTAATTCATCGCAGTATAAAGACCTAAACGATTATTCTATTGTAACCAAGCTCACATATAAAAAGAACTCTTTCCTCTTCACCGGGGATGCCGAGAAAGTGTCTGAAGATGAAATATTGGCAAAGAAATTTGTTGTAAAAGCTGATGTATTGAAAGTCGGCCACCATGGCAGCACCTCTTCCACCTCGCCAGCATTTGTTAAAGCAGTATCGCCCAAATACAGTATTATTTCAGTAGGCAAGGACAATAGTTATAATCATCCGGATAATATCATCATAAACAGATTAAAGCTATATGGTGAAGTCTTCAGGACGGATCTTGATGGCACTGTGATAATAACATCTGATGGAGAACATCTCACTATAGGAAAACAGATAAAAGCAGCTCCTACAGAGCAAAAGGAAGTATCACAGACAGTATATATTTCAAAAACCGGAACTAAGTATCACAAGGAGAATTGCTCTTATCTAAGCAATAGTAAAATACCTATTAGCTTAGATGATGCAAAAGCTAAAGGATACACACCATGTTCTAGATGTAAACCATAAGAGGTGAATATATGAACATAAGCCCTAAGACTGCAAAAATATTATTCTCTATATACGGTATTATAACTGCAATAATATATTTATTTTGGTTAAAACTGGAAAGTATTTCACTACTAATGGTTTTTAGCTCTATGTTGATGGTCCTTTATATTTGGGTATTTGTAAAAGCCAGATATTTTTTAATCTTGGTTAAGAATAGTACAAACATTAAGAGTATCGAAATAAACCTATTGAAGGCTTTAAGTATTATTCTAATTTGCTCAAATTGTTATGTGATATATATAAATATAATGCTATATTAAAAATGTGTATAGGAGGGTATAAAATGTCATATCGATTAGAAAAATTCACACGTGCTATAGAAGATCTAATTGGTTTAGGAAGCATTCAAGAAAGATTATATAGAGCTTTCACATACAACTTATTGCAATTACATCAAGATGACTTTCCAGAAGAGCATTTAAGACAACGCTTCGAAAACTTAACAGATTCTTTAACCTGTCGTGAAGCAATTGGTGATGAAGGTACTGCTTGGGCAACTATAAGCGTAATGACAGATGAGGAATGCTTAACCTATGCTCAGCGTATATTTAATTTATTCTTAGAATTCTCTGAAAGAGATAATTAAAGTTAATGCCTTAGGGCATTTTCTTTTACCTTCACTAACGAACATTTGTTTGTTATACTATTATTTGAGGTGATGCTAATTATGCCTACTGCTGCTATCTATGCTAGAAAATCAGTGGAAACAGACAAAGGCGAATCAATAGAAAATCAAATAAATAGAGGTATTGCTCTATGCCAACTTAATGGCTGGGATTATATCATATATCAGGACTATGGCATATCCGGAAAGACTCTTGACCGCCCTGATTTTGAACGCATGATGAAAGATGCACATGCTGGGAAATTTCAATATTTAGTATGTTACAAAATAGATAGAGTCTCCAGAAGTGTTTCAGACTTCTCTTCTCTCATTGATGAGCTCATTAGTCTAGATATAGGTTTTATTTGTATAAAGGATAATTTTGATACTACCACTCCTATGGGCAGA
>Ga0134091_1000467_pt1 | contig 38140 bp, 28 predicted proteins | sample 2_5taG_FD_94451 | JGI IMG/M metagenome (GOLD analysis project Ga0134091, IMG submission 94451) | Switchgrass degrading microbial communities from high solid loading bioreactors in New Hampshire, USA - 2_5_20_6_A2 metaG | ecosystem: Engineered > Bioreactor > Semi-continuous > Anaerobic >...
AAATCCTTTTCCTTAACGGGGAAGTTAAGGAAAAGGATTTTGTGTGCCCTGCGGACAAGCGCACATATATTTATGACGTTACCGTCAACAACGGGGAAATTACAGTTGACGTATTGCGCAGCGAAAAGAGCACAAACAATTCCCACGCGCCGTTGGTAAGCTTTATCATGATAGGCAAATAACAAAAAGAGAAAGGATTGTTTAGATATATGGGGATGGCAAAACAATACGAACCTCAAAAAGTTGAAGAAAGGATATATGATAATTGGCTGAAAAAAGGATATTTCCACGCAAAGGTTGACCCGGACAAAGAGCCTTTTACCATAGTTATCCCGCCCCCAAATGTTACAGGGCAGCTTCACATGGGGCATGCTTTGGACGAAACATTGCAGGATATCTTAATCAGGTATAAACGCATGAGGGGATTTTCCACCCTCTGGGTGCCGGGCACCGACCATGCGGGGATTGCGACACAAATTAAGGTTGAAGAGGTTTTAAGGAAAGAAGAAGGCTTAACCCGCTACGATTTAGGCAGGGAAAAGTTTTTAGAAAGAGTATGGGACTGGAAAAACAAATACGGCTCCAGGATTATTGAACAGCTTAAAAAACTGGGCTGTTCCTGCGACTGGGACAGGCTCCGCTTTACCATGGACGAAGGCTGTTCCAGGGCGGTTAGGGAAGTTTTTGTAAACCTTTATGAAAAAGGCTTGATATACAGGGGAAACCGCATTATAAACTGGTGCCCCAGCTGTAAAACCGCCCTGTCCGACGCGGAAGTCGACTATGAAGAAAAAAGCGGCCATTTTTGGCATATTAAATACCCCGTAAAAGACAGCGGTGAGTATGTGGTAATTGCCACAACCCGCCCTGAGACCATGCTCGGGGACACCGCGGTGGCAGTAAACCCCGGGGATGAAAGGTATACCCACTTAATCGGCAAAACCCTGATTTTGCCCCTTGTAGGGCGGGAAATCCCAATTATAGCGGACAGTTATGTTGACATGGAATTTGGCACGGGCTGTGTAAAAATCACCCCAAGCCATGACCCCAACGACTTTGAAGTAGGAAAACGCCACAACCTGCCTGAAATCAAGGTAATGAACGACGACGCCACAATCAACGAAAACGGCGGGAAATACCAAGGATTAGACAGGTACGAGGCAAGAAAGAGGATTGTGGAGGATTTAGAAAAAGAGGGGCTTTTAGTAAAGGTTGAAGACCACAGCCACAATGTGGGCCAGTGCTACCGCTGCGGCACCACTGTTGAGCCAATTACCTCAAGGCAGTGGTTCGTTAAAATGGAGCCTCTGGCAAAACCCGCGTTGGAAGCTGTAAAAAGCGGCGAAATTTCCTTTATCCCCGACAGGTTTTCAAAAATTTATATAAACTGGATGGAAAATGTCCACGACTGGTGCATATCCCGCCAGCTTTGGTGGGGTCATAGGATCCCTGCCTTTTACTGCGACGACTGCGGGAAAATGCACGTTTCAAAAGTGGACTTGGAAGCTTGCCCCGACTGCGGAGGCAGTGTTTATCAGGAAGAAGACGTGTTAGACACTTGGTTTTCTTCCGCCCTTTGGCCCTTTTCCACTTTGGGCTGGCCCGATGAAACCGAGGATTTAAAATACTTCTACCCCACAAGCGTTTTGGTTACAGGGTATGACATCATCTTTTTCTGGGTTGCGAGAATGATTTTCTCAGGCTTGGAGCACACAGGAAAAATCCCCTTCAAGCATGTCCTAATCCATGGCTTAGTGCGGGACTCCCAGGGAAGGAAGATGAGTAAATCCTTGGGTAACGGCATAGACCCATTGGAAATTGTTGAAAAGTACGGGGCCGACGCCTTAAGGTTTACTTTGGCCACCAACAACTCCCCCGGGAACGACATGCGCTTTTACATGGAAAGGGTGGAAGCCAGCCGCAACTTTACAAACAAAATCTGGAACGCGGCAAGGTTTATCCTGATGAATTTGACAATTTCCGACACCTCTCTGCCGCAGGACCTTGAAATTGAGGACAAGTGGATTTTAAGCTTGTATAATACTTTGGTAAAAGAAGTGACTGAAAATTTGGAAAAATACGAACTAGGGATTGCCCTTGGAAAAGTTTATGACTTTATTTGGGACAGGTTCTGCGACTGGTACATTGAGCTTGTAAAACCAAGGCTTTACGGGGAAGATGTGGCAAAGAAGGAAAGCGCGCAAAAAGTTTTGGTATATGTACTAAAGAACACCTTAAAGCTTTTGCACCCCTTCATGCCCTTTATAACCGAAGAAATTTATCAAGCCCTTCCCCACAAAAGCGAAAGCATTATGATTGCGCCCTGGCCAGAATATAAGAAGGAATTTGAATTCTTTGAAGAAGAAAAGCACATGGACATAATCTGCGAAGCAATAAAAGGCATAAGGAACACCCGCGCGCAGATGAACGTTCCCCCTTCAAAGAAGGCCAATATGATAATTGTTACCGATGAAGTGGCGCTTTATGAAAAGACTTCCTACTTCTTTGAAAAGCTGGCGGGGGCGTCAAAGGTTGTGGTTCAAAAAGAAGAATATGACAAACCTGAAAATGCCGCAAGCGAAATCACCGTAAACGCGAAAATCTATATACCATTGGATGAGCTTGTGGACAAAGAAAAGGAAATCGCAAGGCTTCAAAAAGAAAAGGAAACCATTGAGGCTGAAATCAAGAGGGCAAAGGGCAAACTTGAAAATGAGGGCTTTGTGAAAAAAGCGCCCGCAAAATTAATTGAAGAGGAAAAAGAAAAGCTTGCCCGATACACCCAAATGCTTGAAAAGGTTGAAGAACAGCTAAAAGGGCTATTATAAAAAAAGAAAGCTGACCGAAAGGTCAGCTTTCTTTTTTTAAGATAATTGGTTTGAGAACCAAAAACATGCCACATTTAATGTTATGGTTTTATTCTAAAACAGTTCCGGCAGCGGGTACATCTATAATTGCAAATCCGCTGACTTCGCTGGTTTTTATTGGGGGAAATAAAATTATTAGCTTAATCTGGTAATAGACCAGTAAATACCGGTGTTATTTGCGCCGAGGTCTAAGGTTAAAGTTAAGCCGTCAGCTTCATAGAATAGACCCACAGTATCACCCGCATTTAGCTCAACTTCGCCTGCTAAGGTAATTGAGCCATTTCCTAAAATTACCCTTACGGGCAAAAGTCCTACGATGTTAATGCTTAATAACGGGATAAAACCTATGATGAGGTCGGTTAGAACCGGAGATGTCCTTCTTACCACAAAGTATGGGTCAATATTGCCGCCTACACTTGCGGTAAGAGTTCCGGCTGAATAGTTAATCGTTGCTTCAATCAAATAGGTGCCGGTTTCAGGAGCAACGAATAAACCTGTTACCGGGTCAAAGGAAGTGTTATTGAAATACGGGGATGTTACTGACCAGCCTGTCAATAGGGTTGTGGCGTTTACAGAAAGGGTTGGCAAGAAAGCAGAGAAGCCTTCATCAGTTACACCAACACCAGTGGGACCAGTCGGGCCAGTGGGGCCAGTAGGACCTGTTGGGCCTGTTGCGCCATCAGCACCTGTCGGACCAGTAGGACCCGTTGCACCGTCAGCACCTGTCGGACCAGTAGGACCCGTTGCACCAGTCGGGCCTGTCGCTGCTTCGTCATCACTTAGTATCATTAATGAAGCCTTAACCGGAACCGTTTGAGCCAAGAATACGGACGCGCCGCTTCTGTTAATTAATTCTAAAACAGTTCCGGCAGCAGGTACATCTATAATTGCAAATCCGCTGACTTCGCTGGTTTTAATCGGGGAATTGCCCGCGATTACTTCGGTTGCAGGAGTTGTTTCAATTTCAAAAATGGGGAATTTGTTGTTTGAAGCGGATTGAACCGCTACAAACCAATTTATTGTATACCTGCCAGGTTCGTTAAAAGTGATTACACCTGTCATATTATCAAAAGAAATATTGCCATTTTGAATAACTAAATTGTCAAATTCAACCCTTTGGTCATTTAATATTTCGGTATCGGCAAGTTTTTCAACTTGTAATGCAATATTAGCCATATTATCCTCCCATATAACATTAAACTTGCAAGGAGTTTAGCATTACTATCTAAATTTATCAGCTTAATCTGGTGATGGACCAGAAAATACCTTTATCAATTGAACCCAAGTTCAAACCCAATGTCATGGTATCGTCTTCATAGAATAATCCTACAATATCACCCGCGTTTAGCTCAACTTCCCCTGCCAGGGTAACTTCGCTATTGGCTAAAATAACCCTTGTTGTCAATGTCCCGGCTAAGTCCACTTCAAATACTGGCAACTCACCGGAAATTAGTTCGGTAACTACCGGCGATGTCCTTCTTACCACAAAATAAGGGGTAACTCCAGGCGCTAGGGCTGAGTCAATGGTCCCATCCACTTCGTAGTTAATCGTTGCAGTTATCAAATAGGTGCCGGTTTCAGGAACTTCAAATTCACCAGTTGCCGGGTCAAAGGTAGTGTTATTGAAATATGGTGGGGTTACTGTCCAGCCAGTTAATTGAGTGGATGAAGTTGCAAGCACGTTTTGTATAAATGCCGAGAAGCCTTCATCAGTTACACCAACACCAGTGGGACCAGTTGGACCAGTAGCACCATCCGCACCAGTCGGGCCAGTAGGACCTGTTGCACCAGTTGCACCAGTCGGACCATCAGCGCCAGTCGGGCCAGTAGGACCAGTCGGACCATCAGCACCAGTAGGGCCAGTAGGACCAGTTGCACCATCCGCACCAGTGGGGCCAGTAGGACCAGTCGGACCATCAGCACCAGTAGGGCCTGTCGGACCAGTTGCACCGTCAGCGCCTGTCGGGCCAGTTGGGCCTGTCGCACCGTCAGCACCAGTCGGACCAGTAGGACCTGTTGCACCATCAGCACCAGTGGGACCATCAGCACCAGTCGGGCCTGTCGGGCCTGTTGCGCCATCAGCACCAGTCGGGCCAGTGGGACCATCAGCACCAGTCGGGCCTGTCGGGCCAGTTGCACCAGTTGCACCAGTCGGGCCAGTGGGACCAGTCGGACCATCAGCGCCAGTCGGGCCTGTAGGACCAGTCGGGCCATCCGCACCAGTAGGACCTGTCGGTCCAGTAGCACCGTCGGCGCCTGTCGGACCTGTTGGGCCTGTTGCACCGTCAGCGCCTGTCGGACCATCAGCACCAGTCGGGCCTGTCGGGCCAGTTGCACCGTCAGCGCCTGTCGGGCCAGTTGGGCCTGTCGCACCGTCAGCACCTGTCGGACCAGTAGGACCTGTTGCACCATCAGCACCAGTGGGACCAGTCGGGCCTGTCGGGCCAGTTGCACCAGTTGCACCAGTCGGGCCTGTCGCTGCTTCGTCATCACTTAGTATCATTAATGAAGCCTTAACGGGAACTGTTTGAGCCAAGTACACGGTTGCGCCGCTTCTATTTATTAATTCAAGCACTGTGCCTGCGGCGGGTACATCTATAATAGCAAATCCGCTGACTTCGGTTGTTTTAACCGGGGAATTTCCGGCAACAACCTCAGTTGGTGGCGTGGTTTCAATTTCAAAAACAGGGAATTTGCTGCTTGAAACGGATTGTACCGCTACAAACCAGTTTATTGTATACCTTCCAGGCTCGTTAATAGTTATTACTCCAGTGGTGTTATCAAAAGTAATATTGCCATTTTGGATAACCAGAGTATCAAATTCGACTCTTTGGTCATTTAATATCTCGGTACCGGCAAGCATTTCAACCTGCAAAGCAATATTTGCTGCCATATTATCCTCCCTCTTGAGAATTTAAATCCATATAGGGCTTTTGTGCTTTGTCCATTTTATGAATAAAAAACACCTGTTGTATCTCTTTTATATAATATGAAAATTTCTACTTTAGGTGACAAATTAATACAAAAAACACCAACCTGTTTACATAAAATTTTCAAAAAAATTTTTAAAAATTTTTTTAGAATATATTGACATATTTTTAGCAATAGTGTACTATATTAAATAATACAGATAGTACACTTCATACACTTATACAAAAAAGGAGGTAAGAAGGTGTTTACGCTTGATTTTAGCGACAGGCGCCCCATATACGAGCAGATAAAAGACAATATAAAAGAAATGATACTGCGGGGCATATTAAAGGAAAACGAAAAAATTCCTTCAGTAAGGGAGCTGGCGGTTATGCTTACGATAAATCCAAACACCATACAAAAAGCGTACCGGGACTTGGAAAACGAAGGATATATCCACACGGTAAAGGGGCGTGGGAGTTTTGTGACAAGCCATGCCCATAACCTAACAAAGCTAAAGGTGCTTGAAGTTAAGAAGGAATTTGAAAAGAGCGCAAAAACACTAAAAGAGCTAGGCGAAGAAGAAGAAAGCCTGATCTTAATGGTAAGAAATATCTACCATGGGGAGGAAGAAAAATGATAAGAGTTTCAAATCTTACTAAAAGATACGGAAAAAGCGTTGTTTTAGATAATTTGTCAATGAATGTGCCCAAAGGGGCGGTGTATGGGTTGGTAGGCCCAAACGGAGCGGGAAAAACCACCCTGCTAAAACACTTATCCGGGGTTTTTATGCAGGAAGAAGGGGAGTGCCTGATTGACGGGCAAAACGTCTATGAAAACCCTCAAATTAAAAAGAGAATGATATTCATCCCCGACGATTTATACTTTTTCCAAACCTTTAACACCGAGGACATGGTAAAGCTTTATAAAAACGTTTACCCCAAATTTAACATGGAGCGCTTTTTAAAGCTGAAAGAAGTCTTTCCCATTGACACCAAAAAGAAAATATCAAAGCTTTCAAAAGGCATGCAAAAGCAGGTGGCCTTCTGGCTTGGGATTTGCGCCATGCCCGATGTGTTAATTTTGGATGAGCCGGTGGACGGCCTTGACCCGGTTATGAGAAGAAAGGTTTGGAATTTGATTGTGCAGGACATCACCGAACGAAATACCACCGTCGTGGTATCCAGCCACAATTTAAGGGAACTTGAGGATATCTGCGACCATGTGGGGATTTTGCACGGGGGAAAAATCATCATTGAAAAGGCGCTGGATGATGTAAAAAGCGACATTCACAAAGTCCAGGTGGCATTCAGGCAGGAATTCCCGCAAGAAATTTCAAACGAGCTTAAGGTTTTGCACCATCAGTCAATTGGAAGCGTTAATATGCTCATCATAAAAGGCGAAATGGAAAAAATAAGGGAAGTTATGTCAAAACACGATCCTTTAATTTTTGATATAATTCCGCTTTCTTTAGAAGAAGTATTCATTTATGAAATGGGGGATAAGGGATATGAAATCACAAACGTCATTATTTAACAAGGGCTTGTTTTCAAGCGTGATAAAAAGATACTGGTGGATATCCTTTTTATACTTTGCCACTCAGTTTGTAACGCTTCCTATGGTGCTAATGTTAAAAAAACCCGACTATATCCAGCAATACAGCAGGAATTATGATTTATCAAGGGCTTTTTCAAACACAGCCATGTTTACCATTGCCCTTTTATATATAGTCCCCATCTTTTTGGCGGTATTTATTATGCGGTATCTGCAGACAACCAAATCCGCCACGATGATTCATTCCATGCCGTTTACCCGGGGACAAATCCTGTTTAACATGACTTTGTCAGGCTTTTTGCTATTTTCCGCGCCAATTTTATTAAACGCCCTTGCGCTTTTGTATGTTAAAAATGTAAGCGGTCTTTCTTTCTTGTTTAAACAAGGCGACATCCTATATTGGCTTGGGTTTTCAATTTTAATGGGATTTTTAAACTATATGATATGCGTGTTTGTGGGCATGTTTTCAGGAAGTTCCGTTGCCCAGGGCATATTGACATACATATTTAATTTGCTCCCCTTTGCGTTTTATCTTATATACGTATATTTTTGCGATTATTTTCTCTACGGGTTTGAGGCGTACTTTGACGAGTCCATCTTTTCATGGCTTCCCTTTGTAAAAATTACGGAATTTTACACGGGAAGGTTTACATGGGTGGAAGTTACATGCTACATTTTGGCGATTATTGTTTTTTACATGTTAAGCTATATCGCGTATAAGTACCGAAAACTTGAATGGGCGCAGGAAATTATCACCTTCCCCTTTATGCGCCAGATTTTTAAATACGGCTTTACATTTTGCGTCTCCACCTTTGGAACCATGTACATTATGGAAATGAAGGGCGACAGCTACATCTGGGTTTCCTTAATCCTTTGGGCGCTATTGGGCTATGTGGCGGCTGAAATGATGCTTAGGAAAAGCTTTAAGGTTTTTGATTCCTACAAAGGCTTTTTAGGCTATGTTTTAGCAATGGCTTTGGTGGTGGCGTTTATTGAGTTTGACATTATCGGGTTTGAAAAAAGGGTTCCAAAGCCGGATGATGTGGCAAGGATTTATTACAATGACTCAATTTACACCGTCAGGATAAAAGAAGCGGGCAAATATGATTATGACATATTGGATATGGAAACTAAAATCGAGGGGCGCGAAAATATTGAGGCAATAATTAATTACCACAAGGAAATCATTAAAAACCGTGACCCTGAAGATGAAACCACAAAGCATGATACCATCATTTATATCTTAAAAAACGGCAGGATGATGGCAAGAAGTTATAGGGTTGACTATGAAAAGTATTTGGAAATCATAAAACCCCTTTTGGAAAGCGAAGAATACAAGAAAAATATCTATCCCGTATACCGGGATATTGACCCGTCATACATTACGGAGATTACACTTTCACTCAATGATGGCTCATCCTATACTTTGCACAACACAACTTTGATTTCGGAAATAATTTTTGCGGCAAAAGAACAAATCGCGGGATACAGCTATAAAGATGTGGGATTGAACCCGTCGGGGAATTATATCTCAGTCCGCTTTGAACACCTTAAAAAAGATAATAAAACCGGCAGGATAAAAGAACACCGCACCACACTAATGGATGTTTACAGCAAAAGCGACCCCTTGTATAAATATTTTGAAGAAAAAGGCCTGTTGGAAAATGTAATGCAGGAATTAACAGGCATTGATGAAATAAGGTATGAAATTTACAACCAGGTAACTAATGAAACAAAGGAAACCGTTGTAAAAGACAAAGATGAAATTGAAAAAATCATAAAAGAAATTTTTGATCTTCATGAAAACAGGGTTTATTACAATTATAATAATGTAAAAGAACCTACCAACAAAAGGATTTATATAACCTTTAGAAAAGGAGGGAAAATTATTAGGGATTATACAGAATATTATTTTTATGAAAATGAGTTGCCATCATTTATTAAATAACCCTTCCTGTTATTTATAAATAAAAAGTGAAGCGCAATGCTTCACTTTTTTTCTTTATATGACAAATTATTCAATATTAAACGAAGAATATTGTTAAAATATACATAAATTGAAAACATATTGCAATTATTCAAAAAGTGTGATATAAAATAAATTACCCATAGGAATTAAATAGAAATGTTGAAAAATTGTTGCAATGGTTTGCGGCAGGTGGGGGTATTATGGCAGAAAGGCAAAAAGTGCTCATTATTGATGACTCACCTCTTACAGTCAGGCTTTTGGCAGACATCCTTCAAAATGATTATGAAATAATAAAAGCATATTCGGGAACAGAGGGTATTGAGGCGGCATGGCGTCATGAACCCGACATTATTATTTTAGATGTGGTTATGCGCGGGCTTGACGGTTATGAGGTCTGTAAAATCCTAAAATCCAATGACATAACTAAAAACATTCCCATTATTTTCATAACGTCGTTAGGGGATTCTGAAGACGAGCGCAAAGGGTTGGAAGCAGGCGCCATTGACTACATTACCAAACCCTTTAGTGAGCCCATTGTAAAAATCAGGGTTAAAAACCATTTGGAATTAAAAAGGCACAGGGATTTTTTGTCCCAACTTTCCGCCATAGACGGCCTTACGGGAATTTATAACCGAAGGTATTTTGACAATGAGGCAAAAAAGCTTTGGGACAGGGCGGTGTTAAACCAGGAACCTTTTTCCCTTTTAATGTTTGATATTGACCATTTTAAAAAATATAACGACACCTACGGCCACGTTATGGGGGATGAGTGCTTAAAGAAGGTTGCCATAAATATCGGTGAAATTTTGTCAGCAGAACACGGGGTTGCCGCGCGCTACGGCGGTGAGGAGTTTTCCTGCCTTCTGTATGGCAAAAGTTTTGATGAAACCGTAAATATCGCCAAAAAAGTGTTTGCCCAAATAAAGGAACTAAACATCCCCCACAGCAAAAGCGTATATAAAACCGTTACTTTAAGCTGCGGCGTGGGAAGTGTGGTGCCCGGCAAAGACATTATATTAGAAGGCTTTATCCACTTTGTGGACTCCCTTTTGTATAAGGCGAAAAACGAGGGGAGAAACCGCTTTTTCGCGGCGGATTTAAAAGATAATCATGAAATAATAAATGATTTTAGCAAAATAGGTTTGGTAAAGATTTATGAAAGCTGAAAGCGCCGTTTTGAAAAGATAAAACGGCGCGTTTTTTTGCCTTATGACAGGAATAATTTGTTTTTTTCAATCCATATCTCATTGTATTGAATGTTAAAATATGATATAATGAATTATTAATTGATACTAAAGGGGGAATGGTAATGGAGGACAGCATTTGGATTTACCTTGATGAAAACATTGACAAAAATTTTTTATACGTCCTATCTAAAGCTTTTAAAATTTCCCCTGTTACTGCTACTGTGATGATAAATAGAGGAATTACAGATGTTGTTTTGGCAAAAGAGTATCTGGATTGTGAGATTGCCCCCCTTTTTGACCCCTTTTTGCTAAAAGACATGGACAAGGCGGTGGGCCGTATAAAATCGGCAATAGAAAAGAGGGAAAAAATCACAATTTACGGCGATTATGACGTGGACGGAATTACTGCCACCGCTCTTTTGACCTCTTTTTTAAAAAGCATAAACGCAAATGTGGAATACTATATCCCTCAAAGACAAAACGAGGGGTATGGCTTAAATAAAGAGGCGCTTTTTAAAATCAAAGAATCAGGCACCGATTTGGTCGTTACCGTGGATGTAGGAGTAACAGCGGTTGAGGAAGCGCAGTACTGCAAGGAAATCGGCCTTGATTTGATTATAACCGATCACCACCAGTTAAAAGAAGAAATCCCCGACGCTATTGCCATCATAAACCCAAAGCGGGAGGATTGCGGATATCCCTTCAAGCATCTGGCGGGAGTCGGCGTTGCGTATAAGCTTTTTTGCGCGTTAAAAGAAGAGCTTGGCTTAAATTTTGACGATGAAAAATATCTGGACTTGGTGGCTTTAGGCACCATTGCCGACGTTGTGCCCCTAATCCGAGAAAACAGGACCATGGTGGCAAGGGGGCTAAAGCTTATCCGCCAAAATAAATCCCCCGGCATTGAGGCGTTAATAAACGTGGCGTCAAAAACCAAAAAAGAAATTGACACCGTGTTTATTTCCTTCACCCTCTCCCCCCGCATTAACGCGGCGGGAAGGATGGGGGTTGCAAAAACCGCCGTTGAGCTTTTATTGGAAGAGGACTATGAAAAAGCGTACTCTTTAGCAGTATACTTGGACAGGGAAAACTTATTAAGACAGGAAGAAGAGGCAAAAATCATTGAAGAAGCCAATGAAATGATAAAAAAAATGGGCCATAAAAACAAAAAGGTGCTGATTTTATCAAAAGAAGGCTGGCATCAGGGGATTATCGGCATTGTGGCAAGCAGGTTGGTGGAAAAATACAATAAAAGCTGCATTTTAATTTCCCTAGACGAAGATATCGGCAAGGGCTCAGGCAGGGCCATTTCATCTTTTAACATTTTTGAGGGGCTTTCCCACTGCAGCAACCTGCTGGTAAAATTCGGCGGCCATTCTTTAGCCGCGGGGCTTTCCATCGCAAAGGAAAATTTAGAGGAGTTTGACCGGGAAATTAACCGCTACGCCGATTTAACCCTGACAAGCGAGGATATGACCAAAAAGGTTTATATTGACACCGAAATTTCCGATGAAGATATAAATTTAGTTACCATAAAAGAGCTGCAAAGGCTTGAGCCATACGGCATGGGCAATTCCGTCCCCGTTTTTGCGCTAAAGGGTTTAAAAGTTTTAGACATAAGGACTTTAAGCGGGGGAAAACACATAAAGCTGTTGTGCCAGGGAAAACACAACAAAATTGAAATCATCGGCTTTAACATGGGCTCATTGAAGTCTAAATTTATTGCGGGGGACACCGTTGACGCCGCAGGCACGCTTGGCGTAAACATATATAACGGTGAAACCAGGATACAGCTTCATTTGAAGGATTTAAAGCTGTCAGAAAAAATCGGAAGCGGCGTGATTCCCGACTATGACGATTTCAAAACTGTGTTTTACTATATAAAATCAAGGGCAAGGGACAATGTTTTTTCTGATTACTTTGCGCCGCTTTACAGGAGAATTTCATATGTAACAAATAAAACAATCAGCGAAGAAAAACTTTCAGCGATACTAAAAATTTTCAAAGAGGCAAAAATTATAAACTATAAAAAGGAAGAAGGCTTAATTATCATAAATTTATTGGAAACCAAAGGGAAGGTGGACTTAAAGAAAACCGAGACCTACAAAAAGATTTCTTCTGATTTTGAGGTTGTTTCCGGGAGGTAGATTATGGACTGGGATTGTGCTTTTGACGGCTTGATTGAAAAAATACAAAAATATAATCCCCAGGCGGATGTGGCGCTTTTGAAGAAAGCGTTCACATGGGCGTGCAATGCCCACAAAAACCAAATGAGGAATTCCGGGGAACCCTATATTGTGCACCCTTTGGAAGTTGCCAATATCCTTGCCGACATTGAGCTTGACACAGAATCCATTGTGGCGGGGCTTTTGCACGACGTAATTGAGGACACCAATGTTTCCTTTGAGGAAATAAAGCAGGAGTTCGGCGAGGAAATCGCAAACCTTGTGGAAGGGGTAACAAAGCTAGACAATATCAAATACACCACAAGGGAAGAAACCCAGATTGAAAATTTGAGAAAAATGTTTTTGGCCATGGCAAAGGATATCAGGGTTATATTGATTAAGCTTGCCGACAGGCTGCACAATATGAGAACCTTAAAAAGCATGCCTCCTGAAAAACAACTGGAAAAAGCAAGGGAAACCCTGGAAGTGTATGCCCCCCTTGCCCACAGGCTCGGTATTTCTAAAATCAAGTGGGAACTTGAGGACCTTTCCTTAAAATATTTGGACTCCGTGGCTTATTATGAAATCGCCGAAGGTATAAATAAAAAGCAAAAGGAAAGGCTTGCGTATATTGAGTCCATTATTGAGGTTTTACAAAAAAAGCTTGCGGAAATCAACATAAAGGCCAATATTTCAGGCCGGCCCAAACATTTTTACAGCATTTTCAGGAAAATGTACACCCAAAATAAGACCTTGGATGAAATATATGATTTGTTCGCGGTCAGAATTATCGTGGACACGGTAAACGACTGCTACGCGGTGTTGGGATTAGTCCATGAATTATACAAACCCATGCCGGGAAGGTTTAAGGACTATATAGCAATGCCAAAGCCCAATATGTACCAATCCCTTCACACAACGGTAATAGGCACCGACGGGCAGCCCTTTGAAATCCAAATCAGGACATGGGAAATGCACCAGGTGGCAGAATACGGGGTTGCGGCCCATTGGAAATATAAAGAGGGTAAAACCTCAAAAACCGACCTTGACCAAAAACTTGCGTGGGTAAGGCAGCTTTTGGAAATTCAAAAAGACGTCACCGACACGGAAGAATTCATGCAGACGTTAAAGATTGACCTTTTTGCCGACGAAGTGTTTGTGTTCACCCCCAAAGGGGACGTCATAAACCTTCCAAGCGGCGCCACCCCTGTGGATTTCGCCTTCGCGATTCACTCCGCGGTGGGCTACCGCATGATAGGGGCAAAAGTAAATTCAAAAATCGTGCCGCTGGATTATACCTTGCAAAACGGCGACATAGTTGAAATTCTGACTTCCGCCACAACCCACGGGCCTTCCATGGACTGGCTAAAAATTGTAAAGACCAGCCAGGCCAGAAACAAGATAAACGCGTGGTTTAAAAAGGAATACCGCGAAGAAAACATCTTAAAAGGAAAAGACGCCTTTGAAAAGGAATGTAAGCGCGAGGCCCTAAACCCGGCGACACTCCTTAAGCCGGAATACCTTGAGCCAGCTCTAAAAAGATATGGATTTAACAACCTTGACGATATGTACGCCGCCATAGGATACGGCGGGCTTACCGCCCACAAGGTTGTGACAAGGCTACGCGAAATTTGGAAGGAAAGCACAAAAACCCAGGAAGAACAAGTCCCGCAGGTGCAAGAGCCAAAGAAAAAGAAAAATTACCACGGCGGCGTCGTGGTAAAAGGCGTGGACAATGTGTTAGTAAGGCTTTCCCGCTGCTGCAACCCTGTACCCGGAGATGAAATCGTCGGGTTTATCACAAAAGGCCGCGGGGTTTCCGTTCACAGGGCGGACTGTGTGAATATTGCCCCCGAGGCGTTAACCGATGAGATGAAAAACAGGATAATTGAGTGCACATGGGCGGACGAGCAAAAACAGGTTTATCTTTCCGACTTGCAAATTGAGGCAAGCGACAGAACAGGCCTTCTTGCTGAAATCACCAATGCGATTAGCGATATGAAAATACCCCTTGTGGCAATTTCCGCAAGGACGAACAAGGAAAAGCTTGCCTTTATAAACATTACTTTGGAAATCAGCGATATAACCCAAATGGAAATGGTTATAAAAAGGCTGCACCGGGTTCCCGGGATTTTGGAAATCACAAGAAGCCGCAATTAAAAGAAGGTGTTTTATGCTTACAGACTATCATGTTCATTCAAAATACTCTTTCGACAGCGAAGCTGAGATTGACAAAATCATTGAAAGCGCAATAAATAAGGGGATTGGCAAAATCGCCATAACCGACCACTTTGACCCCTATGAAAAGGACAGGACCTATGAGGTCTATGACAGATTAGCCTGCAAGGAAGAAATTTTTTTGGCAAAAGAAAAATACAGGGGGAAAATTGATATAATTTATGGGATTGAGCTTGGACAAGTCCACACCTATGAAAAGGAATGCACGGACTTGTTAAACAAAATGGGCTATGAGTTTATTATCTGTTCCCTCCACAATTTAAGGGGGGATTTGGACTTGTACTATTTGGAATACACACAGGACAATTACAAAACCTATATGGACAATTACATGTCGGAACTTTTGGAAACCGCCAATTTCCACGACTATGACGTTTTGGCCCATTTGGATTTGCCAAAGCGCTATGTAAAGCCTTTTGCTTTTGATATTTTGGACTACCCCGTAATACTGGACAAAGTTTTAAAAACCGCGATTGAAAAAGGGCGGGGGATTGAGCTTAATTTGTCAGGCTTAAGACAGGGTTTAGGCGAACCTTTGCCCAAAATTGAAGTGTTAAAAAGGTATAAAGAACTGGGCGGGGAAATAATAACTTTAGGCTCCGACGCCCACTACCCCGGACATGTGGGGGCAAATTTGGAAGATGGCTTTGAAATCTTAAAAGAAGCAGGGTTTAAATATTTTACTGTGTATGAAAATAGAAAACCGCAATTTATTAAAATATAAGAAAGGGATTAAAGTATGCTTTTTAAAAAGATAGTGGTAGGGGCTTTAGGGACTTGCTGCTATGTTTTAGGCGACGAGGAAAACGTGATTGTAGTGGACCCCGGGGATGAGGGGGAAAGGATATATGACTACATTGTCAAAAAGGATTTAAACGTAACTGAAATCGTCCTAACCCATGGCCATTTTGACCATATCGGGGCGGTGGGGTTTTTAAAGGAAAAAACCAACGCCACCGTTTCAATCCATGAGGCGGATAGTGAAATGCTTTCTAACACCAATAAAAATTTAGCAGCAAATTTTACAGGGGAAAATATCACCGCGCCAAAGGCGGATAGGTTTTTGCATGACGGGGATATTGTAAAGGCGGGGAAATATGAGCTTACCGTAATACACACCCCCGGACATTCCCCAGGGGGGATTTGCCTTTTTGGAAACAAAATTTTAATTTCAGGGGACACTTTGTTTAAAGGCACTATCGGAAGGTATGACTTTGGGAACTTCAGGGAACTTTTGCAATCCGTAGGAAAGCTTATGAAACTTCCAAAAGACACCCGGGTTTTCCCCGGTCATGGAGAGGAAACCACCATAATGGACGAAATATTGTTTAACCCCTACTTAAGGAATGAATTGTATGGATATTAAAATATACGGGCATAATGAGGAAAACGCCGTCAGGGAAGTCATTATGTCCTTTTTTACCAATTTGGAAGGGATAAGCGTTGAAAGCAGCCTTACACAAAATGACGGCAGGGTTTTGGTTTTTACAAAAATAAAAATCGGGGAAAACGAATGGGAAGAAAACTACACCCAAAGGGCGGAAGATGACAGGCAAATTAGAAACGCCATTAAAAAATCCGCGTTTTTGTGTGCGAAAAAGATTTCAAAAAACCCCGTGCCGTGGGGCATATTGACGGGGATAAGGCCAGTTAAGGCGGCCTTTAATTATTTTAAGGAAGGCTATAGTAAAGAAGAAGTTAAAGAAGTTTTTAAAAATGAATACTTTGTTTCTGATGAAAAAACTGATTTGGTTTTAAAGATTTATGAAAAGGAAAAGGAAATAATAAAAAACATGAACAATTCCGCGGTAAGCCTTTATATCGGTATCCCCTTCTGCCCGTCCCGCTGCGTTTACTGCTCCTTTTTGTCCTCTTCCTCCTTTACAAAAGGCATTTTTCAAGACTACTTAAACGCCTTAATCAAGGAAATCGGCCTTGTGACAAAACACATTTCGGACTTGGGGAAAAGGGTTGAAACCATTTATTTTGGCGGGGGAACGCCAACCGTTGCCACAAGCAGTGACTTTAAGCGGATTTTTGACGCCCTTTATAAAAACATAAAACCAGACGGGATTAAAGAAATCACCGTTGAGGCGGGGCGGCCTGACACCATTGATTATGAAAAGCTAAAAACCTTAAAAGAGCTAGGCACCACAAGGATTGGCATAAATCCCCAGAGCATGAACGATGAAACCTTAAAAACCATAGGAAGGCACCATACAAGGGAAGATATATTAAAAGCCTTTGAAATTGCAAGGGAAGCCCAAATCCCATGCATTAACTCCGACATTATCGCGGGGCTGCCCAATGAAACCTTGGATGATTTCAAAAGGACTTTGGACGAGGTAATATCCCTCTCCCCTGAAAATATAAGCGTTCATACCATGTATATAAAAAGGGCCTCAAAGCTAAAAGAGGAAATCACGGACATCTCAATGGATTACCACAAGGAAGTAACAAATATGATACATTATGCTTATAATAGATTATCCGAAAGTTTCTATGAACCCTACTACATGTATAAGCAAAAACGGACGGTGGGGAATTTAGAAAACATAGGTTTTTCAAAAGAAGGCTTTGAGTGCTTATATAATATCTACATGATGGAGGAATTCCAAACCGTAATCGGGCTCGGTGCCGGTTCCACCACAAAAATACTTTACGGCGACAGGCACGAGAGGTTTTATAACGTCAAAGAGGTAAGGGAGTATATTTTAAGGTTAGATGAACAAATATCCAAAAAGCTTGTAAGCTTTTAACCCTCAAAAGATGGAGATGAGTAAAATGACCGTGCTTTTCAATAACCGGGAAGTGGAAATTGACAAAAACTATACCGTATTAGAGTTTTTAAAAAAGCAAAACGCTGATTTAAAAAAAGTTTTGGCGGTTAAAGCCAACAATGAGTTTTGCGGCATTGACTACCGCGTAAATGACGGCGACAAGTTAAAAACCGTTGAATTGACTTCCGAAGAAGGGTATAAGATTTACCGCCACAGCCTGATTTTTATTTTTATAACCAGCGCCCTAAAGGTTTATCCCGGCTGCAAGCTTGACATAAAGCAGTCGGTGGGAAAATCCACCTACTGCCAGATACTAAATACCCCCGATGAGCCGGGCGTGGTTTTAGAAAATATTAAGGCGCAAATGGATGAAATAATAAATAAAAATATCATATTTGAAGTAAAGGAATTTTCAAAGGAAGAAGCGGCAAAAATCCTAAACGGCCAGGGCCAGGCGGAACTTGCCCGAAATATTTTGGAATACCCGAAAAACACAATTAAGATGTGCAAAGTCAATGAAGCGGGGTACCATCCGGTTTTTGACAGGCTGTGCATTTTTTCATCATCCGTATCGGAGTACACATTAACCGAATATGAAGAAGGGATTTTGCTATCATACCCTTCAAATTATGAAAACATAAAAAACGTCAGCCTTGCAAGCAAGCGCTTGATAGAGACCCTTTTCAGCTACCGCTCATGGGGGGATTTTTTAGGATTAGGAAACGTAAAAGACCTAAACCGGGCAATCCGCGCGGGGAAGGCAAACGAAGTCGTAAATTTGGCGGAACGGCTTCATGAGCAGCGGATTTCCGAAATTGTGCTAAACATAAAAAGGAATTTGTCGGATTTAAAAGTTATCCTAATCTCCGGCCCGTCTTCCAGCGGCAAAACCACCTTTGGAAAAAGGCTAAACCTTGCCCTGAAAGTCATGGGCGTAATCCCCATTACCATATCTTTAGACGACTACTACCACACAAAGGAGCAAATCCCCTTAGATGATGAGGGGAACTACGACTTTGAGTCGGTGGAAGCAATAGATTACCAGCTTTTTAATAAGCATTTGACAAAACTAATAAACGGCGAGGAGGTTTATCTTCCTCACTATGATTTTCAAACAGGGGTAAAGACACATAACGCCCAAAAGGTAAGGCTTATGAGAAACCAGGTTTTAATCGTGGAAGGGATACATGCCCTAAACAATAAACTCACCTTTTCAATCCCGCAAAAGAATAAATATAAGATTTACTGCACCCCGCTTACCGCTTTGAGCTTTGACGAATACAATTCCATATCCCCTTCTGACACAAGGCTTTTGAGGCGGATTGTGAGAGATTTTGAATTCAGGAACACCGACGCATTAGGCACGCTTAAAATGTGGCCCTCGGTAAGGCGGGGGGAAAGGTCAAACATTTTTCCCTACGAAGAAACAGCGGATGAGATTTTTAATTCATCGCTGATTTACGAATTCTGCGCGCTAAAAAATCTTGGGGAAATGCTTTTAAAAAAGGTGGGAAAGGACGCGGAAGAATATACCCAGGCACAAAGGCTGCTTGAGCTTTTAAGCTACTTTCTCCCGATTGATTTGGACCTAATCCCGAAAACCTCCATAATCCGCGAATTCATTGGCGGAAGCACTTTGTAAAAACGCAAACAAAAAATGGGAGTATGTTTTTTAAAAAAAGTATGCTATAATAAAATATAAGTTTAAAGGGGTGGTGAAAATATGGATATTTTTGACCAATTGAAGGAAAAAATTTCCGAAGGGGCAGCCATGGCTGCGAAAAAGGGAAGCGAAGTAATCGAAAGCACTAAGATAAATATCGAATTAGTGGCAAAAGAACAGGACTTAAAAAAGCTATATACCCAGATAGGGAAAATGGCTTATCAGGCATACAAAAACGACGGGCAGGTGGATTTTGAGCTAAACGAAATGTTTAATAAAGTTGATGACTTGATTGATGAAATTGACGCCCTAAAGGCAAAGCTAGGGAAGATAAAAAACGTGGTAAAATGCCCAAACTGTGAAAACATATCGCAAAAAGAAGATGTATACTGCTCAAAATGCGGCTATAAATTAAGGGACGAGGACTAAAAGTTCGGGAATTTTCCCGAACTTTTGGTTATTTTATAACGAAAAAAGCGGGACAAGCTGTCTTTTAGAATATTAATTATAATTGCCAAAAACATTACATAAAATTTGTTTGTGGCAAAAAATACATAAAAATTAACGATTTGTTCACATTTCGGAAACTAATTTAACATAAGAATAGTTTATAATGTGGTTTAGGCATCAAATAAAGCGTTTAAGGAGGAAACTATGTGGAAAAAATAAAGGGATTTTTAAAAAGCAAATGGGCAAAACGCATATTGGCCGTTGTTTTAATTTTTGCGGTAGGGTTTGGCATATTCCAATACATATCCAAAAAGAAAAAAAGCGAAGCCTCAACCAATGAGGAAACTGTGCAAACAGCAACGGTTATTAAAAGCTCAATCAGAAACACCATATCAGGCTCAGGCACCGTTTCCCCCATTGAAAGGTATGACATTGTGCCGTTAGTCCGCGGCGACATCTTAAAGTCCCCTTTTGATGTGGGGGATTATGTGAAAAAAGATGATTTGCTGTATGAAATAGACCACGAGGATGCGGATATCAACATTGAAAAAATGCAAAACAATATTAAAAACCAAAGGATTGCGCTGGAAGAAACCCTAAAGGATATCAGGAACCTAACCATATACGCCCCCGCCAGCGGCCAGCTTACGGACTTTACCCTAAAAGTAGGGGAACAGGCGGGGAAATCAAAAATAGGGAAAATCACCGATGTAAATACCTTAATAGCAAAGGTTCCCTTTAACAGCTCGCAAATTTCCCATATAAAGGAAGGCCAAAAAGCAACCATCGGCATTGAAAAATTCATGATGAACGTGGAAGGGACTGTTGTGTCCAAAAGCTCGGTATCCCAGGCCCAATCATTAGGAGCTGCCCTTTATGAAGTGGAAATTAAGCTTTCAAACCCTGGGGCAATCCCTGTGGGTACTATGGTTACCGCAACGGTGCATACCCCGTCAGGGGACATGGTATCCCCCGCCGCGGGGGCTATTGAATACCCCGAACCAGTGAGCTTAATGAGCGAATCCTCAGGAACCGTTAAAAAGGTTTATGTTAAAAACAATGACTGGGTTGAAAAAGGCCAAAAAATTGCGGAACTTGAAAACGACTCTTTGATAAATTCCTATGAAAGGGCCCAGATTTCCCTTCGGGACAGCGAGTTAAACTTGGAATCCAGCAAAAAGAGCCTTGATAACTACTACATAAAATCCCCCATCGACGGAGTGGTGATTACCAAAAACTATAAAGCGGGGGACACCATTGAAGGGACACAGTCCACCACCTTGATGGTTGTGGCCGATATGTCCAAAATGATTTTTACAATTAATGTTGACGAATTAGATATTGCCAAAATAAAGCTTGAACAAAAGGTGGAAGTTGAAGCCGACGCCTTGCCGGATGAAAAATTTGAAGGCAGGGTTACCAAAATCGCCAGCGAAGGCGTATCCCAAAACGGGGTTACCACATACGCGGTGGAAGTAACCATTGACGAGCCCGGGGATTTATTGCCCGGAATGAATGTATCCGCTGAAATTATCATTGAAGAAAGCTTTGACACTTTAGTTCTTCCGATTGAAGCGGTTGGCAATATCCAAGACGGGTACGGCATAGTGTATGTAAAATCAGACGGCACCCAGACGGAAGGCCAGCCCGGTGGCCCCTCCTTTGACGGCCAGGGCCCAAGAGGGCAAAGGAACGAAGGCCAGGTACAAGACGGGACAGGCCGCCAGGGACGGGGCAATCTGCCCGGCGGGTTTGGGAATTTCCCTGAAGGCACAGTGCCAAAGAGGGTTAAAGTGGGCATAAAGAACGACTCCCAAATTGAAATTTTAGAAGGCCTCTCCGAGGGGGATGAAGTTTACTACTTTGCAAACAGGGCTTCAAACTTTAACCAAATGCCGTTTATGGCGCCCGGCGGAATGGGCGGCGGTGGCGCGAGAATGCAGGTTAACGGCCCACCGGCAGGCGGTCCCAGGTTTTAGTGGGAGGTTTTAAAATTGATCAGGATTGAAAACATGTATAAAATCTACAAAATGGGAAGCGTTGAAGTCCGCGCATTAAACGGCATAAACTTACACATAAGGCCCAAGGAATTTGTGTCAATAATCGGGCCATCAGGCTCGGGGAAATCAACCCTAATGAACATGATAGGCTGCCTTGATACGCCCACCAGCGGGAAATACTATATTGAGGGACAGGAGGTCAGCAAGCTTTCAGAAAATGAACTGGCCTATATAAGGAACAAAAAAATAGGCTTTATATTCCAAGGCTTTAACCTTTTAAATAAACTCACCGCCATTGAAAATGTGGAACTCCCCCTTATATACCAAGGGGTGGGATCCTCAAAAAGAAGGGAACTTGCAAGGATGGCCCTAGAGCGGGTAGGGCTTGGCAACAGGCTTCATCACAAGCCCACGGAGCTTTCCGGCGGCCAGCAGCAGCGTGTGGCCATAGCCCGGGCCCTGGCTGGCGCCCCGTCAATAATATTGGCGGATGAACCAACGGGGAATTTGGACTCAAAAAGCGGCGAGGAAGTAATGCAAATGCTAAAGGAACTCCACCAGGAAGGAAGGACTATTGTTTTAATCACCCATGACGCGGACGTAGCCAAACAGGCCCAAAGGATTATAAGGATAGCTGACGGGGTAATTACCTCCGATTCAGCGCCGACTGATGAGGTGAAGTGCGAATGAGTATATGGATGGCTTTTAAAATGGCGTGGAGTTCAATTATCTCAAACAAAATGAGAACCTTTTTAACAATGTTAGGCGTAATAATCGGCGTTGCTTCCGTAATTATGCTGGTTAGCCTTATGCAGGGGGCGACCAATGAAATAACCGAGCAGTTTGAGTCAATGGGAACCAATTTAATCACGGTAAACTTACCCAGAAACGGCCGCGGAAGGACTTTATACATGGAGGATTTAGAGGAATTCGTGCAAAAAAATGAAAACCTTTTTGCGGGCGTGGCGCCAAACGTGAACGGGTCTGCTAAAATTAAATATGAAACGGAAAGCCACGATACTTCCCTTCTTGGCACAAACAGCATATACAGCACAGCCACCAACACACCTGCTGAATTTGGAAGGTTTATAAATGACACGGACGTGGAAAACCGCTCAAAAGTCGCGGTAATCGGCACCTATATCGCAAAGGAAATTTTGGGTGAGGGCGGTAATGTGGAAAACGCTTTGGGCAAAAAAATCAAAATAAACGGAGTGTATTTTACGGTTGTAGGCATTTTGGAAGAAAAGCAGGAAGGCGAAAAAGGCACCGCCGACGACTGGGTAATTATCCCCTATACCACAGCCCAAAGGCTTATAAAAAATAAAATTGTGAATACATTTTCATTCCAAGGGGCTTCCAAAGATACTGTAAGTGAAGCCACAAGTGAGTTAAAAAATTATCTTTTGAAGTTTTTTGGGAATGAAAACGCCTACAGGGTAACCAGCCAGCAGGAAATACTTGATACCATGAATGAAATGCTTGGTATGATGACCATGGTGCTTGCTGGCATTGCCGGAATTTCCCTTGTTGTTGGCGGAATTGGGATTATGAACATAATGCTTGTATCGGTTACCGAAAGAACCAGGGAAATTGGCATAAGAAAAGCAATCGGGGCTAAAAGGCGGAATATTTTAGTCCAGTTTTTAATAGAGTCCGTCGTTGTAAGCTGCCTAGGAGGCGTTATCGGGCTTATAACGGGGGTTCAGGGGGCAAAGACCTTGGGCAATATGATTGATGTAAAAGTTGCCTACACCCCCTCGGTATTTATGTTAGCTTTTGGATTTTCCGTGTTTGTGGGGATATTCTTTGGGATATATCCCGCAAACAAAGCCTCAAAGCTCAACCCGATTGAGGCGTTGCGATTTGAATAATCCGCTTTACATATGGAGGTTAATTATGAAAAAATCAGTTTTATGCACAAGGGTTTTGTTAATTGCGCTTATGTTTTTACTAATAAGCCAAATAGCTTTTGCTTCCCCCTTTTATGACATAGATGAAACCGACCCCTTTTACCCCGCGGTGGAAAGGCTTTCAAAACTGGGGATTTTAGGGGGCTATGGGGACGGGAGTTTTGGGCCCTGTGACTATATAACCCGCGCCCAGTTGGCGAAAATCGCGGTAACCGCCCTTGGTAAAAGCGCAAGCGCCATAAACGGGGCAAACGCAAGCCTGTTTACAGATGTCCCGAACAACCACTGGGCATTGGGATACATAAACTATGCGGCAAACTCAGGGCTTATCACCGGCCTTCCTGACGGGACATACCGTCCTGATGAGTATGTAAACTACGGGCAGGCCTTAACAATAATTGTGAGAATGTTAGGGTATACCGCGGAAGACGTGGGATACCACTGGCCCCAAAGCTATATTGAAAAGGCAAGGGCGCTGGGGCTTATTAACAACTTAAAGTTTAACGCAGATTACTACATTGACAGGAAAACCGTGGCTTATATTTTGGATAACGCCCTATTTACCGACATGAAAAGTACGGACGCAAGAAAGGCAAAACTTATAACTATGATGGAACTGTCCTATTTTGAGGACGCAGTAATTTATGCCAACCAGGATGTTGACAAATCCTTGGAGTCAAACCAGGTGGCAACCACAAGCGGCACCTTCAAAAAGGGCTCATCCGGCGTGGATGGCTTCATAGGGAGAAAGGCAGATTTAGTCGTTGACAAAAACAATGAAATAGTTTTGGTAATCCCAAAAGAACAAAACATTAAAAACTATATTGTGGACAGCATTATTGATGATGAAGTAACCCTTATTTCCGACGACGGGAAAACCCAGGTTTTAGAATTTGAAAAAAGCGTAACTTTCTACAAGGAAGGCCAGAAAAGCTCCTTTGGCGCGTTGAAATCTTCCATTGTGGAAGGGGATAAGATTACCATATATTCAAATGACGGCAAAAACATTGACTATGCCTTCCTGTTCCCATACACCATGGAAGGGCCTTACACAATTTATACAGATTACAACGAGCTATACCAAAAGATAAGCATAAATCCAAACACCAAAGTTTACAGGGACGGTTTGCTTTCATCAATAACTGACCTTCAAAAATTTGACGTGGTTTACTATTCAAGCCCCACAAACACAATTTACGCCTACAAGGACAAAGTAACGGGGGTATATGAAAAGGCATACCCAATAAAAGCGAACGTAACCAGCGTTTCAGTTTCCGGAATAACCTACCAGCTTGCCACAAAGCAGGCTATAAACAAACTAAACGAAAGCCCCGGGGCCTTTAAGATTGGCGACAAAGTAACCCTTCTATTAGGGAAAGACGGCCAAGTTGTGGACGTTGTGGACATGGGACAGGGAAATATCCAAAGCTATGGGGTAATTATTGACTCCTATGAAGCGGTTTCAACCGATGAGGACACAAAAGGGGCAAACGAATACAGAACCGACGTATTTATGGCCGACGGCACAACGGTGTCGCTTAAAACGGACAAACTCTATGAAAACCACCGTTCAAAACTAGTGGAAATCGACTATAAAGACGGGCTTGCGGTTTTGAATGTTTTGCCTGAAAAGAAGGTAACAGGCATAATCAACCGCAATGATAACACCATCGGCGGGCACAAATTCGCAAAGGACTACGCCATAATCGAACTTGTGTCAAAAGCCGCAAACAATGTCCCCACATTGAGAAAAATTGAAATGAGCGATATTTCAACAAACGAGCTTTCCACAAAAGACGTTATAAACACAGCCTTTGCTAACGAATTTGACGATATCCTGATTTTATATGTAAACGACGTTTCAAAGTCCACTTACCAGTACGGGATTTTAACCGATGTAGTGTATAATAAGCTTGACGCCTTTTCAACAGCAAGGTATGGCATAATCACAGGGGGCGTTGAAAAAACCTATATTTCAGACGGCTACTTTACGGGCCTTTCAAAATACCAGCCGGTAATGTTTAAACTATCCGGCAACACTATTGAGAGGATTTCAAATCTGGTGCAGGTGGGAAGCGGCACAAAACTTCAAAGCGTGGCCGACGGCAGGATAAAAATAAATGACACTGTGTATGAAATGGATTTGGATGTCCAGGTCTATGAAAAAAGCGATATTACCACTTTTAAGGCAATAAACAAAAACTCGCTGAAGGATTATTCAAACTTTGAGCTTTATTCCGACACATCACTTAGAAACGGCGGGAAGGTCAGGGTAATTATCGTAACTAAATAAAAAAAGCCGGAAAGCTGCGCTTTCCGGCTTTTTGCATTTATGGTTGACCGGGGGGTTTTTGTTTGTTAAAATACCATATAGTAAAAAATATTGGTAATAATTTTTTATTTATGCAGAAAATATATATAAAGAAAGAGGTATTGGTATGACAAAAATAAAATTTGAGTATGAAAACGCCCTACCCATTGTAAAAAAACATGAAATTGACGCGCTTGCGCCCCACATTCTTGCGGCGCATAAAACTTTAACCGAAAAAACAGGCGCCGGCGCCGACTTTTTGGGTTGGGTTGATTTGCCCATAAATTATGACAAGGAAGAATTTGAAAGGATAAAGCGCGCGGCGGAAAAAATCAGGAAAAATTCCGACGTGCTGATTGTAATCGGCATTGGCGGATCATATTTAGGCGCGAAAATGGCAATCGACGCGCTAAATAACCCCTTTAGCGCGTATTTGCCTAAAGAAAAAAGAAAAAACCCCCATGTGATTTTTGCGGGCTGCAATTTAAGTTCAACCTACATGGCGGAACTTGTTGACTATGTAAAAGATTTGGACTTTTCCATAAACGTTATTTCCAAAAGCGGCACAACCACCGAGCCCGCGGTGGCATTCAGGGTGTTTAAGGAGCTTTTAGAGCAAAAATACGGCGAAGAAGGGGCAAAAGAAAGGATTTTTGCCACCACCGACAAGGAAAAAGGGGCGCTTTTAAAACTTGCCCGCGCGAAGGGGTATGAAACCTTTGTTGTGCCCGACGACGTAGGGGGAAGGTATTCGGTGCTAACCGCGGTGGGTCTTTTGCCAATTGCGGTTAGCGGAGCGGACATTGACCTTCTTATGAAAGGCGCGCAGGACGCAAGGGAAGCTTATCTAAATCCTGATTTATATAATAACGACTGCTACTTATACGCGGCTTTCAGAAACGCGCTATACAGAAAAGGCAAAACCACGGAAATTTTGGTAAACTATGAGCCCCAGCTTCATTATTTTGCCGAATGGTGGAAACAGCTCTTTGGCGAAAGCGAAGGCAAGGACAACAAAGGGATTTTCCCCGCCTCTGTTGACAACACCAGCGACTTACACTCCATGGGCCAATATATCCAGGAAGGCTTGAGGAATTTGTTTGAAACCGTAATTTATGTGGAAAACCCAAAGCGGGACATAACATTAAAGGAAGAAGCGGAAGATATTGACGGGCTAAACTTCCTAAAAGGCAAAACCGTAAGCTTTGTAAACCAGCAGGCCTTTTTGGGAACCCTTCTTGCCCACACCGACGGGGGCGTTGCAAACCTTGTAATAAAGGTTGAAAAATTGGATGAGTACTGCCTTGGAAACCTGATTTACTTCTTTGAAAAAGCCTGCGGCATTTCAGGGTATTTGCTCGGGGTTAACCCCTTTGACCAGCCGGGGGTTGAGGCTTACAAGAAAAATATGTTCGCCCTTTTAGGGAAACCGGGCTATGAAAAAGAAGGGGAAGCGTTAAGGGCAAGGTTTGGAAAATAGTTTTTTTGCATATTTCATAAAAACAGTTGATATAAATCAATTGTTATAGTATAATATTAATAAATATAGCCGGCTCATTGCAGGAATTAAAAAATAAATATCTTGAGGAGGAATTTCTTATGGTGAAGGTAATTTTTGGCGAAAAAGGTACCGGAAAGACCAAAACTCTTCTTGCGAAGGTTGACGAAGCGGTAAACGCGGAAAAAGGCTCCGTTGTGTTTATCAACAACGGCAAGCGCCACCTTTATGACTTGAGTTACAAAGTCAGGTTAGTGGATACCTCGGATTTTGAAATTAAGGATTACTCCGCGCTTTATGGTTTGCTATGTGGTGTTATATCAAGCGATTTTGATATCTCCAACATATTTATCGACAGCCTAACCAAGATTGTGAAGGAATCGGACAATGAAGGCCTCGAGAGGTTCCTGCAAGATGTGGACGCCTTATGCGACAAGTTCGGCGTTGAGCTTTTATTGACTATTTCGGCAAGCGAAGAATCGCTCCCAAGCCTTGTGAAAAAATACGCTTAAAGTTGAAAATTACCGGGAAAATCCATTGGGTTTTCCCGTTTTTGTTTGCATAAAAATTTTAGTAGCTTTATATTATTTTATAAAAAACCAAACGGGGGCATGGGGGGATTTTTGTGAAGGGCGAAATTGATTTGTCCGAAACCCTTTATGAGATATACATAAAAAACCCTGAGTTTTTGGACGTGCTGCGCGACCTTGGGTATAATGTGGATTTGAGGATGATTGAAACTTTAGGAAGGCTGCTTTCCCTTCCCAAGGACGGGAAAAACTGCCCGATTGACGTGGATAAAATAAAAAAAGAATTAATAAAGCGTGGGTACATAGTTTATGGCTAAAAAATCCGCAAAAGAAGCGGGTTTTTTTGTTGATGGGATTTTTCAAATTGTTTATAATTTAATTATAAATTTTCGGAGGTTTGCTATGAAGTATTTAAAGGATTTTGTAAACAGGGTAAAAAGCGAAAACCTAGGCGTTAAAAATGTATGCGTAAGGCAAAAAGGGGAACTGCTTGAAAGCTATGATTTCGTAGAGCCAAAACGGATACAAACTTTTTCCGCAAGCAAAACCTTCACCGCAATGGCCGCAGGTATTGCCATAGGCGAGGGGCTTTTTAAAATAACCGACAAAATGGTGGATATTTTAGAAGATGAATTGCCAGAAGAATTACCGCAAGGCTTTGAGGAAATAACCGTATGGAACCTCCTTACCATGACTACGGGCCACAGCGAATGCCCCATTTTTAAAATGCAGGGGGAAATGAGGGAAAAAGGGATTAAGGGCGCCCATTTTACAGATTTTTGGCAGGACGCTTTTTTAAATATGCCCCTTACATACTCCCCTCATGACAAAAAATTTGCCTACAATAACGGGGCTAGCTATATGCTTTCAAAAATCGTGGGGAAAAAGTCGGGCCGGAATTTGCGGGATTATTTAACCCCAAGGCTTTTTGAGCCGCTAAAAATCCAAAACCCCCAGTGGGATACGGACTCTTTTGGGAATTCTTTAGGGGCGATAGGGCTTTATTTAACAGCAGAAGAACTCTCAAAGGCGGGGGAGGTGCTTTTAAACTGCGGGGAATATGAAGGAAAACAACTTATACCTTCCGGTTTTGTTTTAGATATGACTAAAAAACAAGTGGAAACGGACGGGCACGACAGTGAAATGCGTTGCGGGTACGGCTATCAGGTGTGGATGTGCACGTATCCTGGCGCTTACCGCATGGACGGCATGTTTGCCCAGTTTTGCGTGGTTGTGCCTGATTACAAGGCGGTTGTGGCCATAACCTCCCATGAGGAAAAAAGGGGATACGATATCTTAAGGCTTGTGTGGGATGAAATCCTCCCAAGTTTGGAAAAATAAAAAATGCGGCAAAATAAATGCCGCAAAGATGGGTTGTTTTAATAATGCTTTTTGTTGATAAATCCCCAAGTGAGATGGGTTTGAATTAGCACAATTTTTATATATTATGTTATGCCATAAAATCCATAAAATTCAAACAGGGAGAATAAAAAACTGCACCGCATGGTGCAGTTTTTTGCTTTAGCTTTTAATTTACTTTTACAAGTTCCCAGGTGGTGGGTATTACATGGCTTCCCGGGAAGGACTCAAAGGCGTGTATTGACAAGTTATAAAACTTGCTTGTGAAAGTAACCTTATTGCCTTCGCCATAGATTGCGAACTGTTCGTTCATTGACCAAGTGCCGCCGTATTGAACCATTGGCTTTCCGCACATTGCGCTGGTATTTAGCTGCAAGGGCGAGCCGCTCTTTTTATTTATGATTTTTACAAATTTGCCCACGGTTTCAAAGGAAAAGTGCTGGCTGTCATCCCCGGTGTAGTCGGCAAGGATTATTCTTGCATTGTTGTCGGTGGAGCCGTTTTCAACGGTCATGACTTTTCCGGTTTTTGTGTCAACAATCTTATAAACCGCGTCTTTTTCCACTAAAGACGGGTTTGAGTCCTGACCGAAGGATTTTACCATTTGGTAAAATTCTTCAAGTTTATCGGAATACTCTTTATAATGGGCAAAGTAAACATTGTCCGCCCTGTAAAGCATACCCTTTAGCACCATTGAGCGGTAGGGGTACACTTTTTCAACTTCGCTTTCGGTATCCCTGCCTAAATTGAAGAGGAAGAGCCTGTTGAATTCCGCTAAATCCTCGTCCTGATTTGATGAGCCGTAGGAAGAAATGGGCACCGCGTCTAGCGCCGCCGCCCAAAGCCATGTGTCAAAGCTTGGGCAGGTTTTGTCATCTAATACGTGCCCTAGTTCATGGGCAAAGGTGTTTATAATCGCGTCTTCGCTTGGCTCATAATTTAACCTGATCCAAATAGAGTCCCCGCCGCCGTTATAGCTGTTGGCGGTGTCCCCCGCCTTCCAGTAAAGCTTTTTAATATACTGCCTGATTGCGTACGGGAAGACGCCGATTGCCCTTATCCCTTTTTCCACAACGGGGGAGTCCTCTTCATTGGATATAAATGTGAACTTGTGGACTTGGCCTTCCACGTCCCCTTCCATTACCACTTCGTATAGCCAGCAGGGCATTCTGTGCCCCCGCCAAATGTCGTATTCGGGGTCAAAGGTCTTGCTTACGATTTCATATTTCGGCTGTAATTTCACCAAAGGCTGACCGCCGATTTGGCCTGTTGCGGTAAAGGAAAGGGTATCTATAATTAAATACTGCTGTTTTTCAATATCCTGGTTAAAATAGTCGTTTGAAGCTAAATAAACTTCTGCCCGGTTTGCCACTGTAATTGAGATGGGAAGCTTTGAGAACATATAAGTTTCAAATCCCCTCTGAAGCTGTTGGGGCAAAGCCTTAAACCCTTCAGAGGAAAGAACCTTTACTAAAACGGAGTCTTCCACATACTCAATGGTCCATTTTTGGTAGTCGGAATTATCCTTTTCCCTTTGCCTTACCACATCTTCGCTGGCGTCAAGGTATAATCCCGAATGGGCTGCCTGAATGGTGTAGATACCATCTTCCACTTCGGTGAAAATCCATTTTTGGTTAAGGTTGTTGTTTGAGTCATACTGGATAATGTCTTTGCCCGCGTCCCTGCTTGCGCCGGGTACGTCAAGGGCTTTACCGCTTCCCTTTACAAATAGGCTGTAGTAGTTGTCGGAAGTTTTTGCAATCCTTATGGATTGAAACGGCGTGTCTTCAATATCCGCAACCACTATCTGGGCGGAGTTTTGGTTGGATTTATCCTTTGGCATAAGGGCTTTTTTTGTTTTAACATTTATGATTTTATAATATTTCCCCGCGATTTCACCGTCATCTTTTTGGCTTTCCAAGTACACGGTTCTGGTTGCGCCGTCCCATGTAACCTTTTTACCGAAAGCCTCGCCGATGGCCCTCACTGGAAGATATGTAGTCCCGTCTTTAATAACCGGGTACACCCTGTTTCCGTTTGCGTCTTTTGCGATAAATTCCTTCCCGTCAATAAAGATGTTGACATATGCGCCTAACTGAGCCACGCCTTTAATTTCCCCGATAAACACCGTCTTTGTGGCGTCGTCCCATGAGATTTCAAGGCCTAAATTTTCGCTTATGGCTCTTACAGGAAGATATGTGGTGCCGTCTATTATAAAGGGCATTACAATATTTCCGTTTGCGTCTTTAGGCTGGATGGCTTTCCCGTCAATTACAATGCTTATTTCATCCTGCGCGCTGATGGTTACAGAAAAAAGCGCAAGCAGTAATGAAAAAACCAAAAACAGCGAAACTGCTTTTTTCATTTTCAAAAGACCTCCTAAAAAGTTAATTGGGTACAGCTAATTATATCATATTTTAATTTAAAGGTAAATTAATTTGTTGACTTCTACTTTTAAATTTTGTATACTAATTCAAAAATTTTAGAATGGGTGAAATGATGGAAAAATCACTTGGAGCGGTTAAGATTTCCCATGAAGTCATAAAAAGGTTTGTAAAAGAAGGGGACATTTGCATTGACGCCACCGCAGGGCGGGGCAATGACACCGCGTTTTTGTGCTCTTTAGTAAAAGAAACGGGGAAAGTCCTTGCCTTTGACATTCAAAAAGAGGCGGTTAAAAGCACAAAGGAAAGGCTTGAAAACGAGGGGTACTCCCAAATTGGCGAGGTTTTTTGCGAGTCCCATGAAAATATGGATAAATACGCAGGGGAAAACACCGTATCCTGCATAACCTTTAATTTGGGATGGCTCCCCGGCGGCGACCACAGCATTTGCACAAGGGCTGAAAGCACAATTTCAGCTATAGAAAAAGGGTTAAAGTTATTAAAAAGCGGGGGTATCATTTCCATTTGCATTTACTATGGCAAGGACAACGGATTTAGCGAAAAGGACGCGGTGATTGGGTATTTAAAGACCATAGACTTTAGGCAGTACAGCGTGTTTTTGGGGGATTTTATAAACCGCCCCAATAACCCCCCCATAGTGGCGTTTGTGGTAAAAAATATGTGAAAAAGGCTTAAGGAAAATCCTTAAGCCTTTTTTTATATAAGGAGAGGGGATAGCTAATTGAGCGGTTATTGCAGGCTAATCCTTGACACTTCTTCCAATGTGCCCAAATCATGGGCGGATATTGCGTTTTGTGAAATCGCGTAAAGGGTGTCGCCGATATAAATTAGCCTTTCAATTAAATATCTATTAACATAGTAATATTTTCGTTCTCTAATATCATCATGGGCAATCCTGCCCTTTAGGGTAAAGCCGCTATCCAGATTAAAGTCATACACCAACGCCCCGCAAAATGTGGGCACGCCTGTGGTTGTTATGGTTGCTTTTTCCCTTTTTTCGGGCGGAATTTCGCAAATTAGAACGGGAAAGGCAATGATGCCTTTTTCCTTGCTTTCCAAAAGCGCTTTGTGGTTTGAAAGCACAGGGGAATCCGTGCCCCTGTCGCCGATATATTCCGTAAAAATTTCTTTTGGGTTTTCAAAATCCGATACATCAAAAACGGATATCTTCATGCCTTGGTAATACGCGTTATCCCCGTTTGGGTTGTCAATGGCGTCTTTCCCAAACCCGATTATGTGGTTTTCGTCATAGGGGTGGAGATAATCGCTGTAACCCGGGATTTTTAACTCGCCAAGAATTTTTGGGTCATACGGGTCGGATAAGTCAAACACAAATAGGGGGTCAACCTTTTTAAAGGTCACAACATAGCCTTTGTCACCTAAAAACCTGGCAGAATAAATTTTTTCGCCTTCCGCCAGCCCTTCAAGTATTCCCGCCACATTCATGTTCGGGTCAAAAGTCACAATCCCGTTGGTGCTGTCCTTCATAAAGGTGCCTTTTGTAAAAGCAACCCGCAAATAACCTTCATATTCGTCCATGGAAAATTGGTTTAAGAGGCTTCCCTCAAACTCGCCGCAGGCTAAATAAGTTACCTTTCCTTTTTGCAAGCTGAATTTATAAATTGATGTATTGCGCGTCTTTGGGTTATTTACCGCCACATACAAATTCTCAAGTGAGGCATAAATTTCTTCCCCCGCCCCTAAATAGGTTTCATAGTACAGGGGCTCATCTTTTGACAAGTCAATTGCCCCAATGGTCAAAAAGTTTCGGACGGTAAAATTGGGGAAGTATTTTAAGTTTTCAACCGTGCAGCCCGATTTTCCGAATTTGTCGTCGTAAATTTCGGGCAATTTTATATTATCAATATCATATATTGATTGATTTGCCAATACATAAAGGGAACTGTCAATTTTTCTCGAGTTAAGGTAGTGTCCTTCAATGGAAAAATGCCTTGTTATTTCGATTGAGTCCTTGTTTTTAATATCAAATACGAAAACTTCGGTTTCGGCAGTATACTGCAAGCTGTTAGCCGGTTTTATGCCGATTAAAACAAGGTTTTCTTCATCAACATATATTTCTTCGGGGAAAAAGCTTTTTTCAAAGGGGTATTCATAAATAATTTCCATGCTTTGCGCGGGATAGGCTTTAACTATGAAAAGCTTATCATATTGCACCTTGTAGATGTACTCCCCGTCGCATTTTACAATATCCCCTTCGTCAACGCCTTCGACTTGGACATTGGTTTTTGAGTAGTCCGCAACATTGCTTGTTGTGCCTTCGGATTGGAGCAGGGCTTTGGTTGTCCCGTCGGCTGCTTTATACAATATCCCGTAATTTGCGTTTGATACATCCACCAATAAAGCTTTAAGGTTTTCCATAGTACCTGCGACGGGGAGGGAGGAAGTAAGAATTGAGCGGTAATTGTTGTTGGTATCATTGTCTAATTCAATTTTATCGGTGTCTAAAACAATTAAATTGTCATCATAAAAAATATTGATAGAAAGGCTTTCGGCCACTGCGCGGATTGGGACAAAGACCCTGCCGGATTTTAGTTCAGGCGCCTGTGTAAAAGTTTTCTTTTCGCCGTTTACAAAAAAGTCACGTTTCCCAACAAAGATTTTAATTTCCTTTCCCGCGCCTTTTATATCCACGGAATAGTCGGCCTCATTGAAGGAAACTTCCATTCCTAAATTTTCGGCGATAAAGCGTATGGGGACAAAAGTGGTGCCGTTTTTGATATACGGGGGCGCGTCATGAACGGATAAGGAATTGTTTTTCAGGTATTTTTCGCTTCCTATGTAAAAGACAACCCGCATGTTCTGCGCTTTTAACGATACCGACGAGGTAATTAACAAAGATATAATTATCATTAAAACAAACAGCTTTCTCACAAGGACCACCACCTTTTTTTAGTTTACACCTATAATATATGACGTGTATGTTTTATAAAAGTTTCAAGGAATTTACAATTATTTTATAAAGTGAGGCGGTTGATTTTTGATTGGGTTGTGGTAAAATATAACTAAATTTTTTTTCAAAGGTAATAAAATGGTAGAAATGTTGTGGAAATTTGCGGCCTTTTCCTGGATTTGGGTTATTGTTATAATTTTATTGGTAATTATATACTTTGTATACGGCATGCTTGACAAATATGAAAAGTCGGGATACAAAAAGGTTAGCGGCAACGGATTTTTTAAGACCCTGTTTAACTTGGGGGTTGGCGGGGAATTTCGGACATATTACAAATTGTGGCAGATGGGTGAAAAATACATCCTGACAAATGTGTATCTGCCTAAAGAAGACAATTCCACATCGGAGTCGGATATTATAGTTATAAACGAGTACGGGATTTTTGTTTTTGAATCTAAAAATTACAGCGGCTTTATCTATGGAGGGGAAAACTCAAAAACATGTACCCAAAGCTTTGGGAAGTTTAAAAAATTTAAATTCCTAAACCCCATTTTGCAAAATAAGGGTCATATAAAGTCAATAGATGAATATTTGGATAACAAATACACCGGCAAGTTTTATTCCTTTATAGTGTTTAGCGAAAGGTGCAGCTTAAAAAAAATAAAATTGAGCGGAAAAAATGTTTTTGTGATAAAAAGGAATAAATTAGAGTCAGAATATAAAAAGCTTTTGAAAAGGGAAACAAAAAAGCTTTCCCCAAGCGAAGTCCGTGAAATTTACGCGGTATTAAAAACAAAGTCAAATGTGGGGGAAGATATAAAGAAAAAGCATATTGAAAATATACAAAAAAAGCTAAACGCCTAGCGTTTAGCTTTTTTTATAATAGCTAACATACCATTTCGCAAACTCATAAAGCCCGTCTTCAATTTTGGTTTTTGGCCTAAAGCCGATTTTTTCATAAAGCTTTCCTATATCAGCGTAAGTTTTTGTAACATCCCCGGGCTTTAAGGGCTCATAAACTTTCTTAAACTCCACTTTCCTTCCTAGCGCCCGTGAGAGGGCGTTTTCCAAAGCGAAAATAAAATCCATGAGTTTTTCAGGCTGGTTGTTCCCGATATTGTATATTTCATGGGGCGGCGAATTTTTTGGGGGCAGGGACAAAAGCTTATACATGGAGTTGGTTATATCGTCAATATATGTAAAATCCCTGTATAGGTCATGTTCAAAATCCCCGTTATTGAAAATGCGGATTTCTTCCCCCCTAAAGTACCTGTCGGTAAAATTAAAATACGCCATGTCGGGCCTGCCGAATGGCCCGTATACGGTGAAAAACCTCAAGCCCGTTGCGGGTATATTAAATAAGTGGCTGTAAGTATACGCGAAAAGCTCGTTGGATTTTTTGGTTGCCGCGTAAAGTGAGGCAGGATTGTCCACAAAATCGGTTTCCGAAAAGGGGACTTTTTTGTTGTTCCCGTAAACCGAACTTGACGAGGCGTAAAGCAGGTGCTTTATTTTTTTATCCCTGCAGCCTTCTAAAATATTGAAAAAGCCATATATATTGGAGTCAATGTAGGCGCGGGGTTTTTCGAAGGAATACCTTACCCCTGCCTGCGCCGCAAGGTGGACAATGATTTCAAAGTCATAACCTGAAAAGACTTTATTTATAAAATCCCTGCAGGATATGTCCCCTTTTATGAATGTAAAGTTTTCATGTTCTAAATTTTTAAGCCTGTCGAGTTTTAAATTTACGTCGTAGTAGTCATTCAAATTGTCAATGCCTAAAACCTTATATCCTTTACTTAACAAAAGCTTGGAAAAATGAAAGCCGATAAATCCCGCGCACCCTGTGATTAAAATGGGTATATCTTTTCTAATCTCCATATTACAACAATCTTTCTGCCGGCATCCTACCAACGGAATAGTATTCAATTCCCGCTTCTTTCATGGCTTTTACAGGATAAAGGTTTCTTCCGTCATATACTAAAGGAGTGCGCATGAGGGCTTTATATTCACCAGGCTTAATGTTTTTAATTTCCTGCCATTCGGTAAACACGAAACAAACATTTGCGGACTTTAGCGCCTCTTTGTAGTCCGCGCAGAAGGTTAGCGACCCGTTTTTTTGCCTGCCTTCCTTATAGATTTTTTTGAAATTTTCCAACCCAACAGGGTCATAGACGTATACATCTGCGCCGTTTTCCAAAAGAAGAGGGATATTTTCTAAGGCCGGGGCTTCCCTCAAATCGTCGGTCCCCGCTTTAAAAGTCAATCCCAACACTGCCACTTTTAAGCCTTCAAAGGTAATAAGGCGGTTTTTAGCTTTTTTAAAGAGTATGGTTTTTTGGTCGGAATTCACTTCTATCGCGGCTTTTACGGTTTTTAGCTCATAGCCGTGCTGTTTTGCAAGGTAAAATAACGCCTTTGTGTCCTTGGGAAAACATGACCCGCCAAAACCCACCCCTGCGTTTAGGTGGCGCTTTCCAATCCTTTCGTCATAGCTCATGCCGAGGGCAACTTCTTCAATATCAGCCCCCACCAGTTCGCACAAATTTGCGATATCGTTCATATATGAAATTTTTAAAGCCAGAAAGTCGTTTGAAGCGTATTTAATCATTTCGGCGGACCGCCTTGAAACGGAAACGATGGGAAGGTTGAAGGGCTTATATATTTCTAAAAGCTTTTCTTCCGCCCATTTTGAGTTTGTGCCAATAACTATTCTTGCGGCGTGCAAGGTGTCGTGGACCGCGGAGCCCTGCGCCAAAAATTCAGGGTTTGACGCCACTTCAACTTTGACGTCATTAATTAGGAAATCCTTTATAAACTGCTCCACCTTGTCGTTGGTCCCGACGGGAACGGTGGATTTTACCACAACCAGGCAGTCCTTTACAATGGATTCGGCGATTTGGCGCGCAACTTTTGCGATGTAGTTTAAATTAGCCGAGCCGTCCGGCATTTCCGGGGTTCCAACCCCTATAAAAATCACGTCGGCTTCGCTGTATGCTTTTTTGTAATCGGTGGTGAAAAAGAGCCTGTCCTTTTTTAAGTTTTCCTGCATTAATTCCTCTAATCCGTCCTCATAAATGGGGCTTTTACCCTGCTGCATAAGCTTTATTTTTTCCTCGTCAATATCCACGCAGGTCACCGTATGGCCCACATGGGCAAAGCACACAGCCGCAACAAGGCCAACATATCCCGTGCCAGCCACAGCTATTTTAGTCATACAATCAATCCTTCCTCGCTTTATTATTCATTTGGGAACTGTTGTTATTATAACATATTTGTATTTTAGATTAAACTTTAAAAAGCAATCTGTTTCTGTCAAGTAATCGTTGGCAACTTTTTTTCTATACAAAACAACTGCAATAATGTTTGTACAAAATTTACCGCATTTATTCCACGTTCCTATTGACACGGGGTCCCCTGCACCCTCTGG
>Ga0134091_1000527_pt1 | contig 35711 bp, 32 predicted proteins | sample 2_5taG_FD_94451 | JGI IMG/M metagenome (GOLD analysis project Ga0134091, IMG submission 94451) | Switchgrass degrading microbial communities from high solid loading bioreactors in New Hampshire, USA - 2_5_20_6_A2 metaG | ecosystem: Engineered > Bioreactor > Semi-continuous > Anaerobic >...
CCTAGGGGATGGCACATAGAAGTGCTTGATGTTTAGAAAAGCAACAAATATGACATTATGTTAACAGGGTCGAACAGTGGCAAAAGTCACTGATGAAATAACAATATTAATTGTACAAGGATGTATTGATAAACTTACTGCTGCTTGGTTTTCAGGTAGTACATTGGTTCAATCCGGCAATGTGGTATTGCTTTAAATGCATTCGGCAGGATATGGAGGCCGCTACTGACGAAAGGGTGCTTTCAATATTGGAGCATACCGAACACAAAGACTATGGAAGGTCACTTATTGCAATTCTTGAAAATTTCACGCAGCCGCTGCTTGCTCCAAGATTGCTTGGTATGGTTAATGATAGGAATAGTATGGAGAGGAGGATTAGAATGATTAAGATGGCGGAAATTTTTAAAAGAAAAAGGAACATTACAATAATTGTAGGTATAGCATGTATATTGGTTCTGGGGGGAGTACTCCTAACCAATGGTATAAGTGCGGAAATAAAGGATGATAACAATAATGTTAATAAAAATGTTGGTTCTATAAACAAAGGGGATGATCAAAACATACAAGAGGATACTCAAAAGCCCAAGATCCTTGAGGAGGCTATAAGTGATGCAATTAAAGAGCAAGGCAAATCTTACTTACCGGGTGAGCTTGTAACTGAGGGACATATCATCCTGGATAAAGAGGAAAAGGATGGAGAAGTGAAAGTATATACTTTATCCAGTGTAGGATGGTTTAGCTTTGAAGACGGTATATTTAGAAAGATTAGCGGCAGCGGTGCGATTCCAACGGTTATGACCTTTGCAGTCAGCGAAAACGGTGGGTTTACTCTTATTGAGTACAGAGAACCGGAAGACGGAGAGGGTTATATGGAATCAATTTACGAGATGTTTCCGGAAAAATTGTATGATGCGGTTAGGTCATCCCATGAGAGATATCCGGAACTTTTAAAGCAGCAGGAAGAGCAGGCTGAAAATTATCTTAAGAGTATAGGGAGAAAAGCAGATGTTGATTCGAAATATGTAAATAAAACTCCGGTCGATATTGATAGTGAAGCCAGAGGTATTCTTTTTGCCATATACAATAAATTTGATACTTTTCTCAATACTTGCCCTGACTGGATAGGCTCAAAGGAGTATGTTGAAGACGGGATAAGGTATATATATGAGACTTTACAAGGTAAGACCGATGACGGGTATGACCTGATAACTTTTAAAAAGACCAAGGAAGACGGTACTTTGATTGAAGAGAGGAAATACAAAATTGTCGGAAGCTTGGTGTATTTAGAGGACTATACTTCGGAAAGCGAAAAGAAGGTTGATTTGCCGAAAGAAGATAAAATAAAAGCCTTTGATGTTATCTCAAGGTATTTTTATGCTTTCGGTCAAAATGATTTTGATGAAATGAGAAGTCTTTCTACAGACCGTCACAATGAAGAATATATGCATGACGAAGATGTTTGGGGCATAAAATGGGCTTTGGTAAGAGAAATAAAAATGGTTGCAGATGTTGAATTTTTAAAAAGTGAAAGCTTAAAACCGATAATTGTATTTGATATTTCTGCGTATATACAGCCGGTTGAGAATTCAGCCTTGTATCCTTCTACTGAGGCATCTTTTTATGTTATTCTTGAAAAGGGCGGGGATGGAGTATGGAGAGTGGATCGGTATTCAAAAAAGTAAAGAAAGATTTCGCCCGGTTAATTATGTAATAAAACCTCCATTTATCGAAGATTTACTTTATAGTCGATAAATGGGGGTATTTTATTATTTATTGGGATTTTTAATTATTTTATGTATCAAATTTATATGATATATTTATGTATATATTTTTAATTATATTTAATGAAAGCTTAGCCTTAATATTGAAAAAAATCACTGGTTTTATTAATAATACCTGTTTGGAGATGTAGATTTAAGCTGGAATTTGATATAATAATAAAAAAATCTACATATTACGATAAACCGACAAAATTTTCGTAAGGTTTATTGTACAATATGTAGCGGCTTAGTTTATTGAAACGGCTTTGAGGTGGACGGATGAACGTACTTGTGAGTTTTTCAGACCTAATTAAATTATTTAAAAGATATATTGATTTCAAACATTTTAATAAAGTAATCAGGATTATTGAGTTTATTTTTCTTGTAGCATTGTATGTTGCCATAGCTATAACACTTTCGACTAAGGTAATACCCGATGACTTGGTATCTATTGTAGGACAGATCCAGTCATTTATAGCTCTTTATATCGCATTTCGATTCCGCTACTTTGGTTTCATATTTATAGTTGTTTTTAACCTTACCGAAGGTTCTTTACTTTTTACCAGGTACATGTCGAACCACAGTACAAGCGATTCTGCAGCATTGACTTCAAAAGTCCTTACTATTGTTTCTTCATTTATTGTTGCTGCATTGTCAAATAGCCAGGAAAGGCAAAAGAGAAAGCTGCAGATGCAAAAGAGAAGACTGGAGCAAATAGCTGTAACGGACGGATTGACAGATGTTTATAACCAAAGATTTTTTAATATGGTTCTTGACAGAGAAATCGACAAGACTGAAAAAAGTCACGGAAGTCTTGGACTGCTACTAATTGATATAGACAATTTTAAAACGTGCAATGATTTATACGGGCATGATTTTGGAGATAATGTTTTAAAGATTACAGCGTCAGTACTGAAGTCAGCTTCAGGACCAAACAATATTGTATGCAGATATGGGGGAGATGAATTTGCTGTTATACTTCCCGAGTGTGATTTGGAGTCGGCAAAAGAGATAGCTCACAATATCAAGTTACAATTTGAGGAGTTCAGGTTTGGTTATTACGAAAATATTCCCCTTAACAAAGTAACATTGTCAATGGGCTTATCGGTATATCCAAGTATGGCAAGAGACAAGGATGAGCTCATTTCCCAAGCCGATATGGCTCTTTATCATTCGAAAAACCTTGGGAAAAACAAAATTCAGTTTTATCAGAATATAATTCAGCAGCTACGCAAAAGCATCAGTTCAGACCATCAGCAACTTATAGGAGTATTCAAAACTTTGCTGAGTACAATATCCATTAAGGACAAATATACTTTGGGACATTGTGAACGCGTATCAACCTATGCTGTTATGATAGGAAAAGAACTGAATCTTGACATAAAAGATATTATGTCCCTGCAGTATGCGGGACTCTTGCACGATATCGGAAAAGTTGAAATACCTAAGTCAATACTTAATAAAAACAGTCTTTTGACGGAGGACGAGTGCGAAATTATAAAAAAGCATCCTATTTACAGTGCCAATATACTTGAACCCCTTGACGGTATGGATCAGTTGATTGACTATGTTATTCATCATCATGAAAGGTATGACGGAAAAGGATATCCCCATGGGCTTTCAGGTGAACAAATCAGCCTGGGCGCAAGAATATTGTGTGTGGCGGACTCTTTTGATGCCATGCTTTCGGAGCGACCTTACAGTAAAGCCAGCATGGTGGAAGAAGCTTTTGTTGAGCTTGAACAGTGTGCAGGGGCACAATTTGATCCCGTAGTTGTAAAGGCTTTCATATCGTCTATGAAAAAGATGTCAAATTCCGATGCTCTAAATCTATATTGAATTATTTCCAATAGCTTTGGAATTATTAATGTTTGAGGTCACATTTTGATATGAGGCGTATAAATAATTTATATAGGTGGGGGATTTGGCGATGCAAAAAAATGCTATAACGAACCTTTGCAAGGTGACATTGTCCATTTTAACGGGTTTTATTGTTTTTTCGGTAGTTATTTTTCTGTGTTTTATAAGTAATTGGCCCGTTGATTCGGCAAATAAATTTCAGCTTGTTGAGCTTGCTACTTCCTACGGAATGGTTCTTTTAATCATTGGTTTAATAATAGGTGCGGGTGTATTTTTAGTTTACTGGGTTGTATTTAGATTTTTATTAAAAAATAAAAAAGTTGTAGTACCTTTAGCGGTTTCGATATCCGTGGCTTTATCCATTATTTTAATTCCGTTATCATTTTCAGTTGTCGCATGGCAGATAGATAAAAAACAGATAGTACCGTTAATCATGGAAATCTCCGGATTGCCGGATATCCCTAAATCGGCTTACGATATAAAATACGGTAAGGGCGGTAATCTTTTTGCACGAAAGAGTTATTTAAAGTTTTGTGATTCAAAAGAATCTATAGAAGCTTATATTGACGGTTCCGATATATTAAAAGGATTGGAGATACAAGAAATAGACATTAAGGAAGAGGATTATACACCTTATAAAAGTTATGGAAATTTTACTTGGTTTAATCCGTATGAAGTTCTGAAAGGAAGGAAGTTTTCGTATGAGAATGACGACTGGAATATAATAATAACAATTGATGATGATCATAATATAGTTTATGTTGAAATTTATAGCAGTTAAAAATGTGAAAAGTAGCAGCGTGTATATGAATTTCTGAGATGTGCCTTATATCATTGCAGGTATGATGTGGATATAGTAAAATATGATTATCGGAAAATGCGGTCTTAGAAAGGACACATGGGATGAATCGGTTTAAAAGGATAGCATTGAAAACTTTGTCTTTTGGCACCAGAAACCTGAAAAGGTATTACAAAGTTCAACGCAAGCTGATAAATGTTATAAAAATTTTTATAAAATACAGATACAAGGTTGTGGACCGTAAAATATCCGTGGGTGACAGGAAAATCCCTGTGCGTTTTTTCTATCCCAAAAGGAATCCAACCTCCGGCATTATGGTTTTCTTTCATGGAGGCGGGTGGGTGACGGGAAATGTTGATTCATATACCCGTGTTTGTTCCAATATGGCAAATCAAACCAGGAATACCGTTATTTCCGTAGATTATCGTTTAGCACCGGAATATCCCTTTCCTGCAGGGCTTGAGGATTGTTACAATGTAACGAGGGAGATATTCAGAAATATCGATAAGCTGAATTGTAAAGCGGAAGATATTACATTGATAGGAGACAGTGCCGGGGGAAATTTGGCTGCTGCAGTCTCTTTGATGGCAAGGGACCGAGGCGAGTTTTTACCTAAAAGGCAGATATTAATATATCCGTCTACATATAATGATCACTCGGAAAACTCCCCATTTCCTTCAATAAAGGAGAATGGTACGGATTTTTTGCTGACCTCTAAAAAAATACAGGATTATATGGATATGTATGCCCCAAATAAAGAAGACAGGGAAAGCCCTTATCTTGCACCGCTTTTGGCACAAGACCTGTCGTCGCAGCCGGATACCTTGATTATTACTGCTGAATATGATCCCCTTCGGGATGAGGGGGAGGCTTATGGAATGCGGTTGAAGGAATTCGGAAACAATGTGAAGATGTATCGAATGAAAGATGCTGTCCATGGTTTCTTTTCCTTGCCATGGAAATCGGAATATGTTATTAGAAGCTATGAGATCATCAATTGGTTTTTAAGTAGCTACAACGGTCAAAGTGAGGAATTGATATGAATAATCAAAAAAAAGTCGAATGGAGCAAGCTGGATAATGCCTCAAAATATTTTCCGGCGACATGTGATGAGAAGGACCCAAAGGTATTCCGTATTGCATGTGAGCTGTTTGAAGACGTAGAACCGGAAATTTTACAAAAAGCACTGGATATAACCATTGAACAATTTCCGTCGTATAAGTCTGTTTTGAGAAGAGGAATATTCTGGTATTATTATGAAAGCAGTGATATTCGTCCGACAGTTGAAAGGGAGGATAAGCCGGTTTGTGCTCCGATCTATAGAAAAAACGAGAAAAATTTATTGTTTAGGGTTATTTATAATAAAAAAAGAATAAATATTGAAGTATTTCACGCTTTATCCGATGGAACAGGTGCTCTTTGGTTTATGATGACACTTTTATACCATTATTTATTAATTAAATACAAGGATGATTTTTTAGAGAAGAAACCCGAATTGAACTATAATGCATCGATCAGTCAGAAAAAGGATGACAGCTTCAGCAGGTATTATCAAGGGAGACATTATAGAAAGCAAGCAAAAACTAAAAAAGAGAATAAAAATCCCGGTAAAGTGTACATTATTCGGGGAACAAGACTTGAAGAAAACAGAATCAAAGTAATTGAAGGTACAATGTCTGCGAAAGCCGTCTTGGAGGAGGCTCATAAATATAACACCACATTAACCGTATTTTTGTCGGCATTATTGCTTCTTTCAATATATAAGGACATGCCTGTACGTAAGAGAGGGAACACATTGGTATTAGCAGTGCCTATAAATCTTCGGCAGTTTTTTAAATCGGAGACATCAAGCAATTTTTTCAGCATTATGAATATTCCTTATACTTTTGACGATGGAAATACTGAGCTTAAGGACGTAATAGGTAAGCTTGACGAGAGCTTTCGCAAAGAATTAACGGAAGAAAGAATATATCAACATCTTCATTGGTTAATGTCTTTTGAGAGGAATCCCTTTACAAGGATAGCTCCTTTGCCGTTGAAAAACCTGTCTCTTAGGATCGCAAATGCAATAGCGGACTTGGGTGTAACTACATCTATATCCAATCTGGGTAAAATTAAAACACCTCCGGAATTTGACAGGTACATCCGGCAGTTCAGTGTTATTCCTAATGTTAGAAGGCCTCAGATGGCAATTTGCACCTATGGAGATCGTTTGGTAATAAATTTTGCGTCACCCTTTCGGGAAACCGAAATACAAAGGTTTTTCTTTGAATCCCTTGCAAATATGGGGATTAAAATAGAGATTGCGTCAAATTAGGAGTTGATAGAATGATATTTTGTAACCATTGCAAGGTTTATATACGAGACGGTAAAGAAACATGCCCTCTTTGCGGAAATATCCTTTCGGATAATAACAACGGTGTAAAAGGGGAGGAGATTTATCCCGAAATACCCCTTACTTATAACAGACATATGGTTATTCGCATTTTGGTGTTTATATCTGTTGTTGCAATGGTGGTGAGCTGTACAGTCTATAAAATGGTACCTGTTAATGTCAATTGGCCGGGACTTGTCTTCTTGGGTTTGGTAAGCGTATGGCTCAGTCTTATTAATGTTTTACGCAAGAGGCACAATATTACAAAGTCTATTATGTGGCAGGTAATCATTGTATCGGGGCTCACTGTTTTTTGGGATTGGAGAATAGGTTGGAGGGGCTGGTCGTTGGATTTTGCCATTCCGATTTTGTGTATAGCAGCGATGCTTGCTATGTATATAACGGCCAAAGTAATGAAGCTCAGTGCAAGAGATTATATTTCATACTTTTTGTTGGGAGGGTTATTCGGTATAGTTCCTGTTTTATTCATTTTGTTCGATCTTGTTAATGTTGACCTTCCGTCCGTTATCTCGGTAGCTGCCAGCTTAGTGTTTTTATCTGCCATTATAATTTTTCACGGTGAAAGCATTAAAGCTGAGCTGCAAAAAAGGATGCATATATAAGACGGGACATTTTTACATGAAGAAAAATGCGAAAGAAACATGAATTTTCATTCCCATTTTTCTTCATGTTTTATTATTTGGGTATTTAACTAACTTTTTTAGGTTAATATTTTCCGAATTCGTTGTCCGACAGATCAATTCGGGCTAGAGGCGGAGAATCCGGTTTTTTCTTTTCCGGCAGACTTTCGAGGGTATTTAAAACATCCGGATCAATGCTTTTGAGATACTCGTTGGATGAAGGTTTATTGTTCATAAGGACAAATTTGCTGACTTGTTCCTTAAGGGTTTCTGCTTGACTCATTAGCTCTTGGCTGGCTGCTGCACTTTCCTGTGAAGCTGTGGAATTTGTTTGGACAACTTGGGATACTTGGACGATGGCCTGGTTGACCTGTTCAATTCCTGTTGCCTGTTCATTGGAAGCAACGGCTATGTCCTTCACAAGATTTGCTACTTTAGAGATGCTTTCAACAATACTGTCCAAGGCTTCAGCGGTTTTGTTGGCTATTTTGGTTCCGCCTTCAACACTTTTAATGGAATTTTCAATCATTTCGGTTGTTTCCTTGGCTGCATTAGCTGAGCGCATTGCCAGATTTCTTACTTCTTCTGCGACAACTGCAAAACCTTTGCCGTACTGGCCTGCTCTTGCAGCTTCCACAGCAGCATTAAGTGCTAAAATGTTGGTTTGGAAGGCAATTTCATCGATTACCTTTATGATTTTTGAGATGTTGTTGGATGACTTGTTGATTTCTTCCATTGATCCGAGCATTTCTTTCATCTGCTTGTTTCCGGTCATGGCGTTGGACTTGGCAAATTCGGCAAGTTCATTTGCTTCATTGGCACTTTTTGCATTTTGCTTTGTCTGTATGGAAATTTCTTCGAGTGTAGCTGTTAGCTCTTCAATGGAACTTGCTTGCTCGGAAGCACCTTGGGACAAGCCTATACTGGAAGCCGACAATTGATTTGAGCCTGCTGCAACTTGTTTTGCAGCTATATTTATGCTGTTTAGTACTTCATTGAGTTTTCTAGTCATTTTGTTAAAGCTTCTACACAAGGTTCCGATTTCGTCATTACTTTTAAAATCAATATTTACATTCAGATTTCCGTCAGCGATTTTTTCAGCAGCTGAAACAACTTGGAATAACGGTTTTGATACACTTCTATTTATATAGAAGTATATAAAAGCCGAAAGAAGAAAAATTATCAGGATAGATATCACCAACAGCAAAGAAATAGTTTTGTTTCTGGCAGCAATAACTTCACTTATTGACTGACCTGCAAACACTACGCCTATTGCTTGATTATCGGAATTTAACAGCGGCATGTAGGCACAGATATATGGAATACCTAATATCTCTGCATTTCCAATATATTTCTCTTTTCTATTCAACACAATATCGGCTATTTTAGAGTCAAGTTTCGTTCCCACAAGCCTGCTTCCGTTTTGAACTATAGTTGTGTTGTATCTTACGTCGCCTAAGAATAACGTTAAGTCAGTTTTGTAAATTTGCTTTAGTTTGTCCATTATTTCAACTTTATCAAGCAAAAAGCCGGTGGATATGGTTCCTATAACTGTACCGGCTTCGTTTTTTAAGGGTACTCCGGATTTGGCGGAAAGACCTACGATTTCATCGGTCTCAACGGTTGAAAAGTCATTGCCTCTGAGGGCCGTTTGAATGCCGGATTGACTCGAAATACTGTTTCCCTTTATATTTGTGTCATAGGTGTGGGCTAAAATTGAACCGTTTGAATCTGTTACAATGATATAGTCTATTTTGGATTGTTTTGCTATAGAACTGACTATATTATAAATACCGTTATAGTCTTTATTTTCCACGGCATTGATTAGTTCACGATTTAGGGACAGCATTTTTGCATTTCTCAGGGATTCTTCCTTATAGTCTTCTATTAATGTGTTTAAACCTTCCATCCCTTTAATTGCTTCTTCCCTGCTAACAGAGTCGTTGAAACTGTTGAACTGAATCAGTGCAGTAGATACTATTAGAGAAATTCCGATCAAAACCGATACTACAGTGAAAAGCAGTAGCTTAATGCCGATACCCAACCTCTTTAAATTATTCACAGTATAAAACACCTCCGATTGTTATTGCTGTATGCTTACGATATATTAAATATCGGAATTTTATGTTTACTGCTTAAGCTATTCTTTGGTACATTGTTGAATCAAAGTAAAGGAAAATATACAATAGAAACAGAATACACAAACTATATGTAAATAAAAATGTGTAGAGGGGAGGGGGTCTTAAATGAATTTGAAATCACAAAAATATACAATAATAATTTTAATAATTTGCGGTATTTTACTTTAGGTGTTTTATTCATGGATGTATTTTGTTTGATGGGGATTACTATTTTTCTAGACTTATACTTAATTTTAGCAATACCGTTTTTGTTGATTTTATCAATAATAAGTATAATTGTATTGGTTATAAAAAGAAATTTCAATTTACGGGGCTTCATACCCTTGATTATTATTGTTTCAACAGTTTTTATCGTGTTGGTTAATTTTTGTTTAGCTCCAGGTACTATTTTATCACATGAAATCAGTTTATACTTTTTCTCAAAAAAACTGTTTAATTGTCCTTTACCTCCTGACAGCGAATTGATTTTAAAGGGAAGTGAACACGGCAATGGTTCCGGAAGCGGGAACCACTGAGAAAATCTTACGTATATTGCTATTTCTTCTAATAGCGATATTGATGAAATAACAGGTTATTATAAAAGTAAATTGTCAAATAGGACCGGAGGGGGCAATCTATATATCTATTTGTTTGATAAAGACGAAAGATGTCCCTTTAAATACCAATATATTCTTTTCCGTTTTACCGAAGACGAAAAAAAACAATTAATACAAGCAGAAGGGAAGAAAAAGGCAATATATTTAGTAACAGTAGTTGAGGGTTGCAGTCCCACGTGTCTTTCGGGGCATTAGTGAATCTAAATGGAGTTTTCTATGGCTGTTTAAAAAATATACAGTTTGTTTTATTGGTTCTATCTTTAAATTAAAGGCAATAGATTAATAGTATGAAACTATAAATCTATTGGGGGGTTTTTATGATTAATAAGACAGGACAAACAGCGAAAAGCATATTAACTGAACATTCCAACATAGTGACTATAATTATGGGGATACTTGTATCCTATGCCATTACACTGCCCATTGCTGCGGTTCTTGCTTATCTTTTAATGTTCACTGATTTTCCTCAGAAGTATATGCCTACAGCTGTAATAATCACAACTTTACTCAGTATTGTAATAGCGGGATGGGTGTCGACAAAAAACGTGAAAAGCAAAGGATGGTTAAACGGCGGAATTGTAGGCATTGTATATGTTCTGATTCTTTATTTGGCCAGCAGCATAGTATACAGGGACTTTTCCATTGATGTGAATGTTATTGTCAAGTTTTTGATAGGGATTTTGACAGGATGTATAGGCGGAATACTGGGCATCAATTTGAGAAGGGAACCCCGCACAAGCACCAGAAGCAGAAAATGAATCGCTGGGTTAAAAGTACATAAAAAAATAAAATTGGATTAAGAATACGTAAAAATAATTAAAAAATGTAAGGACAACAAACTTGCATTGTATTAACATAACCCCAAAAACGTGCTAAACTTATAACTTGTAGTTTAGCACTTTCTTATTCGGGGCTCATTGAAGATATTTTGCCAATGAATTATTTTGATGTGTAATACCCTATTGTGCAATATCATATTTATAAATTTTGGATTTTTATGTTTAAATTTTATCTTTTTATGTTGATTGTTGCGGCTTTTTTTCGTACAATATAATTAAGTTATTTTTTTTGATGAGGAGAGTTGAGAAAGATGAGTAAAAAGGATGTTACCAAGGTAGTTCTAGACGAGGCGGATATTCCAAAGCAATGGTACAATATTTTGGCAGACATGTCCAGCAAACCTGCACCTTACATAAGTTCAAGAACCGGTAAATCGGTTACTCTCGATGAACTTCAGGCAATCTTCCCATTAGAGCTGATTCAACAGGAAAATTCACAGGAGAGATGGATTGACATTCCTGAGGAAGTAAGGGATATGTACCGTCAATGGAGACCAAGTCCGTTATACAGGGCAAAAAGCCTTGAAAAGCATTTGGGTACTCCTGCGAGAATTTACTACAAGTATGAAGGTACAAACGCTACCGGAAGCCACAAGCTTAATACATCACTGCCTCAGGCTTACTATAACAAGATTGCCGGAATAAAAAGACTTTCCACGGAGACCGGCGCCGGACAGTGGGGAAGTGCACTCAGCCTTGCATGCAGTCATTTCGGGCTTGAATGTACAGTCTATATGGTTAAGGTGAGTTATGAGCAAAAGCCTTACAGACGTTCCTTTATGAAAACTTTTGGTGCGGATGTGTATGCAAGTCCGACCAATCTTACCGAAAGCGGCAGGGCAATTTTGGAGAATGATCCCAATTGTACGGGAAGTCTGGGTATTGCAATAAGTGAAGCTGTGGAAGATGCAGCCACTCATGCGGATACAAATTATGCATTGGGAAGTGTTTTAAATCATGTATGCCTGCACCAGACCATTATAGGACTCGAGGCAAAGAAGCAGCTGGAGTATCTGGATGAATATCCGGATGTGGTATTTGCTTGCTGCGGAGGAGGGTCAAACTTTGCCGGAATAGCTTTTCCGTTCCTGATGGACAAGTTTAAAGGATCAAAGGTGAGAGCCGTAGCCGTTGAACCGACTGCCTGCCCGACTCTTACAAAAGGTGTGTATGCTTATGATTATTCCGATACAGGAAAGATGGGACCGTTGGCAAAAATGTACACATTGGGTCATAACTTTGTACCTGCCGGTATACATGCAGGCGGACTTAGATATCACGGAGTTTCTCCGATAATCAGTGAGCTTTATAAAAACAATCTGATTGAAGCCAAAGCTTATGGTCAGAGTTCAGTTTTTGAAGCGGCTGTTACTTTTGCAAGAACTGAGGGAATTATTCCTGCTCCGGAGTCTTCCCATGCAATAAAGGCTGCTATTGACGAAGCCTTGTTATGCAAGGAGTCGGGAGAGTCAAAAGTAATTCTGTTTAATCTGAGCGGACACGGGTATTTTGACATGGTTGCCTATGACAACTACTTTACCGGAAAGCTTAGCGATATAGATTATTCGGAGGAAGCAATTTCGAAGAGTATGAACAGCCTGCCGAAGGTTGAGTAAAAGGTTGATTGATTTAGAAAGTTTTGGATATAATTTGAGTAAAATTTGGAAAATAACCCCTGTTTTCAAAAGAAACAAGGGGTTTTTTATATTTGGTCTTTTAGAGTGAGAGGATTGTTTTACCTTGGCTGAAGCCTCAATTCCATCCAGTCAAAAGCAATCCAGTCATTTGGACCTGTATTTGAAGTATTCTCAATTACAACTCTGTTATTGCTTCTCAGATTCGGCACATTAAAGGTGAGAGACCTCCAGTTGTTGAAACGCTGCCCGGCAGGTGAACCGTGAACAAAAGGAAGTCTGCCTGTATGGACAACGGTACCGTTTATTGTTATTCTGGCAGAATAGTTTGATGTGGGAACATTTGTGTGGTCGTCAAGCACACCTCGTATTACCAGCTGCGCACTCAAGTTGCTCTGTACAAGCAAGAAGGGCTGTATATTAAAGGTCCATGCACCGCGGTTTCCTGTATATAAAATGTCTGCGTTACCGCTGGGGTTTCCGTAGTTTGGGTAGCCGGTAAGTTCCTTGAAAAGCACGACGGAAATCTGAGCCGGTCTGTCAGTTAGTACCGGTTGGGGCTGCCTTTCTGTAGCAGGAACGGAGTACAAGTATGATTCATCGGTATTCTGAGACTGCCATGCATATTGTGAATATGCGCCGTATGGATCATATACAAAAGGACAGCAGTAGTAATCCATAATGATTTCTCCTTTCATATTAAATAGATTTCTACTTAAAATAGCTTTCTACTATACATAATATGAGAAAAAGAAGAGTTATGTTACCGCTGAGTAAAAGATTGCATCGATATGATTCCGAAGGATGTGAAGGGTATCCCATAAAAGGGTTGCAGAATCTGTTTTCAATGAGCTTTTGGCATTACTTATCGATAAAATTTTGCAGTCGTTTGACAAATCGAGGTATTTTGAAAAAGTAAATTGAATAAATATAAAAAATGTATAGACAACAGACTTTCATTGTGATAATATAAGAAAGAACTGAAAAATGTACCTTTAATTAAGTCCGGAGAGACTCAAAAGGTAAGATGTATTTTTGATGGGCAAATAACTATGCGTTTATTGCTTCTTACCTTTATGGTAAGAAGCTTTTTTGATGGAGTTTTATAAACTGAAGCAGCCAAAATTAAAACGGAGCGTAAATATTATGGTTGATAAAGCTGAGATAATGGATGAAAGTGGTATATTTAGGGCCGTAACAAGAATATCTCACGAAATAATTGAGAAGAATAAGGGTGTGGAGGATCTCGTCCTTATTGGTATTCAAAGGCGAGGTGTGCCCCTTGCAAAGCTGATATCCGAAAAGATTAAGGGAGTTGAAGGCAAGGCGGTTCCTGTGGGCATCCTTGATATAACCTTTTATAGAGATGACTTGAGCTTGCTTTCGGAGCATCCGATAATAAACGGTACGGAGATAAACTTCTCTATAAGCGGTAAAAAAGTAGTTCTTGTTGATGATGTTCTTTATACCGGAAGGACTGTAAGAGCAGCCATTGATGCTTTGATGGACATAGGAAGGCCTAAGGCGATACAACTGGCGGTGCTGATTGACAGAGGACATAGAGAGTTGCCCATTCGGCCGGATTACGTCGGTAAAAACGTTCCGACCTCGAAGTTTGAGGTAGTAAATGTGAAGCTTTTTGAGATTGACGGAGTAAACTCGGTTACAATAAGTGACCTGGAAAAAGGAATAAGCCATTAGCTTGGGTTAATTAATAGATATACAATTTATGGAGAGGGTTTAAAATGAGAAGTATGGTACGTATTTGTTTTGAAAAACTAAAGAATAAAATTTTGAGTTGTACTGTTATTTTCATTTTTAAACCTGAGATTGCTTTTATTAAAAATATAAATTTTATTAATAGTATAGGTGTTTTTATCGGATAGTAAGGAGATAATTCTCCTTACTATTTTTATGTACACCGTAAAATGATGGAAAGCATTCTTGCTTTCCGTTAATAATAAGTTTTATTAAGAATGGGGTGTAGCAATGACACTAAAATCAAAAGATCTCCTAGGACTCAAGGATTTGACCGAAGAAGAAATCGAATATATTTTGCGCACTGCGAAAACCATGAAGCTTATTCTTGAATCAAAGAATAAGAAGACTCCTCATCTCCAGGGTAAATCGGTTATCACTCTGTTTTATGAAAACAGCACGAGGACAAGACTGTCCTTTGAGCTTGCTGCCAAGTACATGAGTGCCAGTGCTGCGAATATTTCCGTTGCCGCAAGCAGTGTGGCAAAAGGTGAAACCCTTATTGACACAGGAAAAACAATAGACATGATGGGGGCAGATGTTATTGTAATAAGGCATTCGATGGCCGGAGCGCCGCATTTGCTTGCCAGAAATGTAAAGGCTTCGGTAATTAATGCCGGTGATGGTATGAACGAGCACCCGACCCAGGCACTTCTTGACATGTTTACCGTTGTCGAAAAGAAGGGAACCCTAAAGGGATTGAAGGTTGCGATAATAGGTGATATTTATCACAGCAGGGTGGTTCGAAGCAATATCTGGGGGATGACCAAACTGGGTGCCGAGGTATGTGTTGCCGGACCCTCTACTCTTATACCCCGGGAACTGGATAAAGTTGGCGTAAAGGTGTTTAACACCGTTCAGGAAGCACTTATTGATGCCGATGTGGTTATGGGACTTAGAATACAGAAGGAAAGACAAAAGAAGGGCTTGTTCCCGAGTTTGAGAGAATATTACAGATTTTTCGGACTGGACGATAAGCGCTTAAAGCTTGCCAAAGAAGACGCATTGGTGCTGCATCCCGGACCGGTTAACAGAGGTGTTGAGCTGTCATCGGCGGTAATCGACGGTGATAAATCTCTGATAAATGAACAGGTTACAAACGGAGTGGCAGTAAGAATGGCTCTTCTTTATCTACTGACGAGGAGGGATAGTGTTGAGGGTATTAATTAAGGGTGGATATGTTATAGATCCGAAAACCAATACGGACGGTGTAAATGATATATTGATTGAGGACGGTATAATAACGGAGATTGGAAATATCAGCGATGAATTGGTGGACTTGAATTGCGATGTGATTGATGCCAAAGGCAAATATGTATTGCCCGGTCTCGTGGATGCCCATTGTCACTTGAGGGATCCGGGTTTTGAGTACAAGGAAGACATTGAGAGCGGAACAAGAAGTGCGGCAGCCGGTGGATTCACTTCCATAGCTTGTATGCCCAATACAAATCCTGTTGCGGATAATGAGTCGGTTATCAGATACATTATCAATAAAGCAAAACAGGACGGAGTGGTTAATGTTTACCCCATTGGTGCCATTTCAAAGGGTCAAAAGGGTGAAGAGCTTTCGGAAATCGGTGAATTGAAGTTTGCCGGAGCCGTTGCCATATCCGACGACGGAAAGCCGCTTAAAAGCGCTTCCCTTATGAAGAGGGCTCTTGAGTATTCTTCGATGTTTGATATAACTGTAATTTCCCACTGTGAGGAAATGGATATTGCCGATGAAGGTGTGATGAATGAAGGATACTGGTCCACAATAATGGGTCTTAAGGGAATACCTTCCGCGGCAGAAGAGATAATGGTGGCAAGGGAGCTTATATTGGCAGAATATACTAAGGTTCCGATCCATATAGCCCATGTCAGCACGGAACTGTCCGTTGACCTGATAAGGCATGCAAAAAAGAGGGGAGTAAAGGTTACCTGCGAGACATGCCCCCACTACTTTGTTCTCACGGATGAAGCATGCGCAGGATTTAACACCTATGCAAAAGTCAATCCTCCGCTAAGAGCCAAAAAAGACGTTGAGGCGATAATTGAAGGTCTGAAAGACGGCACCATTGATGTGATTGCCACTGACCATGCACCCCATCATGAGGATGAGAAAAATATAGAATTCAGTTTAGCGGCAAACGGTATTGCCGGATTTGAAACGGCCTTTCCGCTGGCCGTGACATATCTTGTAAAACCGGGACATCTTACTATGAGTCAACTGGTGGAAAAGATGTGTATAAATCCGTCAAAAATACTGGGACTTAACAAAGGATCGCTGGAAATAGGAAGAAATGCTGACATAACCATAGTGGACATTGACGAAGAGTTTGTTGTGGATGTCAAAAAGTTTAAATCAAAGGCCAGAAACTCGCCCTTTAACGGTTTCAAGCTAAAGGGGACGGTTTATTATACAATAGTAAACGGCAAAGTCGTTGTTAGAGAGAAGGTACTTCTATAAAGTTCCTTTGCAGTTAATACGAGAATACCATATTATGTAAAGTAAGGAGAATGAATTATGTTTATTGATACACTGATTGATAAAATTAAGGAAAAAAATAACCCTTCTGTTGTGGGATTGGATCCTAAAATTGAGTATGTACCTTCTTTTATAAAAGAAGAGATGTTTAATAAATACGGCAGGAACTTAAAAGGGGTATCCGAAGCCATATTAACCTTTAATAAGTATATCATTGATGCAGTCTATGATATTGTACCTGCTATTAAGCCTCAATTGGCATACTACGAAATGTACGGGCTGGAGGGAATGCGGGTATTTGCCGAAACCTGCAAATATGCAAAGCAAAAAGGGCTTTTAGTTATCGCAGACGGAAAAAGAAATGACATCGGTTCAACTGCAGAAGCTTATTCTGCCGCATATCTCGGAAAGACACTCATAGATGAAGGAATAAGCGAACCTGTTTTTGATGTGGATGCACTGACTGTTAACCCGTTTTTAGGTATAGACGGGATAAAGCCTTTTATAACCGACTGTATAAATTACGGCAAGGGAATATTTGTGATAGTAAAGACTTCCAACAAGTCTTCGGGACAGTTTCAGGATGTTCTAACCATGGAAAGCAAGAGTATGTATGAAGTTGTTGCCCGGTATGTTGAGGAATGGGGACAGTATGTTAAAGGCAAGTATGGATACAGCAGTGTTGGAGCGGTAGTAGGAGCGACATATCCCAATCAGGCCAAAATACTGAGAAAGATTTTGAAGAGTTCTTATATCCTGGTTCCGGGATATGGTGCCCAGGGCGGCACAGCCAGAGATGTGGCTCACTCTTTTAATTACGACGGTTTGGGTGCGATAGTAAATGCATCAAGAAGTATAATGTGCGCCTATAAGTCTGAACAGTGGAAGGATACCTACAGCGAGGAAAAGTTTTATGAAGCATCCCGGGCTGAGGCAATAAGGATGAGGGACGACATAAATAATGCAGTTAACGGTTCTAAAATATAATTTTAAAAATTAAGGTGGGATGGATTATGAAAGCGGTTTTGGCCTTGGAAGACGGTACGGTTTTTTACGGAGAAGGATTTGGAGTTTTGGGAGAAGTAATCGGAGAAATTGTTTTTAATACCGGAATGACCGGATATCAGGAGGTTCTGACAGACCCTTCCTATTGCGGGCAGATTGTTGCAATGACCTATCCGCTGATAGGAAACTACGGGGCGAATGATGAAGATATTGAATCTGTTAAGCCTCAGGTAAAGGGGTTTATTGTCAGAGAATTATGCAATACACCAAGCAATTGGAGAAATAAAGAGACATTGGATGACTACCTGAAAAGATATAACATAATCGGAATACAGGGCATTGATACAAGAGCGCTTACAAGGATTTTAAGGGAAAAGGGCACAATGAAGGGCATGATTAGTTCAGACCCGGAATTTAACCTTGAAAGAAAGATTGATGAGATCAGGGCTTTTGAGATAAAGAACCCTGTGGACAGAGTGACCACTGACAAGGTTTTGCATTATAACGGCGGGGATAAAAGAGTTTCCTTGATTGATTTGGGGATGAAGCAAAATATTGTCCGTTCTCTTCAAAAAAGAGGCTGTGAAGTGTATGTTTTCCCTGCAAATTCAAAACCGGAGGAAATTCTTTCCGTAAATCCCGACGGAATAATGCTGTCCAACGGACCCGGAAATCCCAAGGATTGTACAGGTACCATAAATAGTATAAAGCAATTGATGGGCAAAAAACCCATGTTTGGAATATGCTTAGGGCATCAGCTCATTGCTTTGGCAAACGACGCCGATACCCAGAAGCTGAAATACGGTCACAGAGGATGCAATCATCCTGTGAAGGATATAGAGAAAAACTTGACATATATCACTTCGCAAAATCACGGTTATACTATAGTTGAATCGTCACTGGACACTTCAAGAATGACGGTTACTCACAGGAATATGAATGACGGGACCATTGAGGGAGTTAGATATAAAGATATGCCGGTATTTACGGTTCAGTTCCATCCGGAAGCATCACCGGGGCCGACAGATACGGAATATCTCTTTGATGAGTTTATTGCAATGATGAATAAATAAAAATGTATAGTTTGAAAAGCAATAGAGGAATTGATATAAATGGCTGATACTTAGAAGGAATATTATTGGGGGGATATTAAATGCCTAAAAGGGAAGACGTAAAAAAGGTCCTGGTTATCGGATCAGGTCCTATAATAATAGGTCAGGCGGCAGAGTTTGACTACGCTGGGACGCAGGCCTGCAGAGCTTTGAAGGAAGAAAATATAGAGGTTGTATTGGTTAACAGCAATCCGGCAACAATCATGACCGACACCAATATTGCAGACAGGGTTTATATAGAGCCGCTTACGGTAGAGGTGGTAAAAAACATCATAAGAAAGGAGAAGCCGGACAGCATACTTCCCACATTGGGAGGTCAGACCGGTTTGAACCTCGCAATGGAGCTTGCTGAGTCGGGATTCTTGCAGGAGAATAACGTAAAGCTTTTGGGAACGGCAACCGAAGCAATAAAGATGGCAGAAGACCGTCAGGCTTTTAAGGATACCATGGAAAGGATAGGCGAACCCTGTATTGCCAGCAAGGTGGTAAATACAATTGAGGACGCCTTGGATTTTGCAAAGGAAATAGGATATCCGGTTATTGTGCGGCCTGCTTATACTTTAGGAGGTACCGGTGGCGGTATAGTTAACAATGAAGAAGAGCTAATGGAAGTTGGAAGCAATGGGTTGAGGCTCAGCAGGGTGCATCAGGTACTGATTGAAAAGTGCATAGCCGGATGGAAGGAAATTGAGTTTGAGGTTATGCGGGATGGCAGGGGTAATGTTATTACCATATGCAGTATGGAAAACATCGATCCGGTAGGTGTCCATACCGGAGACAGCATAGTTGTTGCACCGTGCCAGACCCTTTCCGATAAAGAATATCAAATGCTTCGATCCGCATCGCTTAAGATTATATCCGCTTTGGGAATAGAGGGCGGATGTAACGTGCAGTTTGCGTTAGATCCCAATAGCTTTGAATATGCAGTAATCGAAGTTAATCCAAGGGTCAGCCGTTCTTCGGCCTTGGCCTCAAAAGCAACGGGTTACCCGATTGCAAAGGTGGCATCAAAAATTGCTGTGGGTTACAGCCTGGATGAAATTAAAAACGCAGTGACAGGAAAGACTTATGCTTGTTTTGAGCCGACTATCGACTATGTTGTTATCAAAATACCCAAATGGCCTTTTGATAAGTTTGTGAAGGCCAGCAGGACCTTGGGAACACAGATGAAGGCTACAGGAGAGGTTATGGCAATAAGCAGTTCCTTTGAAGGTGCGATTATGAAGGCCATAAGGTCTTTGGAACTGGGAATTTTCACGCTGGAGCAGGATAGGTTCAAAAAGTTCAGTGATGAGGAAATAAAAGAAAAGATAAAGGATATAGATGATGAAAGGCTGCTTGTTATAGCTGAGGCAATAAGAAGGGGCATTTCTATAGAGGAAATTAACAATGTCACCAAGATTGACTTATTTTTCTTAAACAAAATCAAGAATCTGGTTCTTACCGAAGAGAAGCTTAAAACCATGAAGCTTTCGGATTTTACCCCGGATTATTTCAGAAAGGTAAAGAAACTGGGCTTTACCGACGGAGTTATTGCAAAGTTTGTGGGATGCAGCAAGGAGGAAGTCAGGGCAAAAAGAAAGGAACTTGGCATTTGTGCGGTGTATAAAATGGTTGACACCTGCGCTGCAGAGTTTGAGGCTATGACCCCGTATTATTACTCAACCTATGACGAGCACTGTGAAGCAAAAAAATCGGACAAAAAGAAGGTTTTGGTAATAGGATCCGGACCCATAAGGATCGGTCAGGGAATTGAGTTTGACTACTGCTCGGTTCATTCGGTATGGGGGCTTAAAGACGAGGGTTATGAAACTATAATTGCCAACAACAATCCCGAAACCGTCAGCACCGATTTCGACACGGCCGACAGACTGTATTTTGAGCCGTTGACCGAAGAAGATGTGGAAAATATAGTTGAAAAAGAAAAGGTTGATGGTGCAATTGTACAGTTCGGAGGCCAGACAGCCATAAAGCTTACAAAAGCCCTGGATAATATGGGAGTTAAGATTTTCGGAACGGAGCCTAAGTATGTGGATGCGGCAGAAGACCGCGAGAAATTCGATGAAATACTGGAAGAACTGGGTATTCCAAGGCCGAAGGGAAAGACGGTATTTACCCTGGATGAGGCTTTAAAGGCAGCTAATGAGCTGGGATATCCTGTACTGGTAAGACCGTCGTACGTCCTGGGTGGACAGGGAATGGAAATAGCTTATAACGATAAAGACGTAACAGAGTTTATGGAAATCATAAACAGGGTAAAACAGGAACATCCCATACTGATAGATAAATATATGATGGGGAAGGAAATTGAGGTTGATGCCATTTCCGACGGCGAAGACATCCTTATTCCCGGTATAATGGAACACCTGGAAAGAGCGGGAGTTCACTCCGGAGACAGTATATCGGTTTATCCTTCACAAACCATTGATGAGAAAGTAAAGCATAAGATTGTCGATTATACCCAAAAGCTTGCTAAAGCATTGCATGTAGTGGGAATGGTAAATATACAGTATGTGTATTATAACAATGAACTGTATGTAATTGAGGTTAATCCCAGGTCCAGCCGTACGGTTCCGTATATAAGCAAGGTAACCGGTATCCCGATGGTGAATGTTGCCACAAGAATAATGATGGGAAGAAAGCTTAAGGATTTCGGATACGGCACCGGGCTTTACAAAGAATCGGAGTATGTTGCGGTAAAGGTTCCGGTATTTTCCTTCGAGAAGCTTCACGATGTAGATACCAGCCTCGGTCCTGAAATGAAATCCACCGGTGAGGTTCTGGGAATTGCCAAGACATTTGATGAGGCATTATATAAAGGAATTATTGCTACAGGCATGAAGCTTCCCCAAAAGGGCGGAGGAATTCTGATGACCGTCAGGGATACGGATAAGCCTGAACTGGTACAATTGGCTGAAGAGTTTGAAAAGCTGGGATTTGAGCTTTATGCCACAGGAAAGACTGCCAATATGTTAAACAGCCAGGGAATTGCGACCAATGCGGTTAAGAAAATAGGCGAGGGAGAGCCTAATATACTGGATCTTATCCATTCAGGAAAGGTAAGCCTTATTATTAATACTCCGACCAAGGGTAGACAGCCTGAAAGGGACGGATTTAAGATAAGAAGAAAGGCTGTGGAATCTTCTATACCTTGCCTCACATCCCTCGATACGGCAAGGGCTGTTCTTGAGTGTATTAAGCTTGGCAGGAATGAAAAAGAGCTTGAGGTTATTGACTTGAGTGTGTTTAATAAGAAATAATTGGAGGATGCCATGTCCAGAATTTTGACGGAAAAAGTTGTAAGTGTCAAAGAGCTTGCAAAGAATATATATAAAATGACCGTTCAATCTGAATATATATCTATGAACGCTGTGCCCGGCCGGTTTGTAAATGTAAAGTGCTGTTGCGGGATTGATGCACTTTTAAGAAGACCTATAAGCATTTGCAATGTTGACAAGGATGGGGGAAGCTTTGATATAGTTTTTCAGGTAAAAGGGAAAGGTACCGAATACCTGTCCCAAAAGAAGGCCGGGGATGAAGTTGACCTGATCGGTCCTTTGGGAAACTCCTTTGAAATAAACAAGGATAATAAGCGTATTGCAGTGGTAGGCGGAGGAATAGGAATTTTCCCTCTGCTTTACCTCTTGAAGGAGTTAAAGGGTGTCGACCGGTCTTCGTATTTAGGGTTTAGAAGCAGTGATTATGTTGTGCTGCTTGAAGAGTTCGGTGCCGAGAGTGAGGCACTGTCCGTATCAACCGATGACGGAAGCAGGGGCTATAAAGGCCTGGTTACCGACCTTCTCGAAAGGGATATAGAGGAGAAGGGATTTGATATTATTTATGCCTGCGGCCCTACACCGATGCTGAAGAAGGTGTCCGAAATAAGCAAAAAAACCGGTATTCCATGCCAGGTTTCATTAGAACAGAGAATGGGCTGCGGAATTGGGGCATGCCTTGTGTGTGCATGTAAAATAGGTAATCCGGATAACTGGGATTATAAGCATGTTTGCAAGGACGGTCCTGTTTTCTGGAGTGATGAGGTGATTTTTGATGACTGATAAAAATATTGATTTGAGTGTTGAGATAGCGGGAGTTAAGTTTTCCAATCCCGTAATAGCTGCTTCCGGGACCTTTGGCTTTGGAAGGGAGTTTGGTGATTTTATAGACCTTAATGCCATAGGGGGTATATCGGTAAAGGGGCTTACTCTGGAAAAACGGCAGGGTAACAGGCCGCCCAGAATTGCGGAAACTCCAGCGGGCATTTTAAACAGCGTGGGTCTTCAAAATCCCGGTGTTAAAGCATTTATAGAAGAGGAAATCCCTTTTTTAAAAAGATTTAATACGAGAATAATTGCCAATATTGCCGGAAATACCATAGAAGATTATTGCGCCATGGCCGAGATGCTTTCGGATACGGATATTGATGCTATTGAGCTGAATGTTTCCTGCCCCAATGTTAAAAAAGGATGTGTCGCCTTTGGAAACTCTCCGGAAGGCATAAGGGAGATTACGGGCAGAGTAAAAAAATACTGCAAAAAACCGCTGATAGTTAAGCTTACGCCCAATGTAACCGATATAAAAGAAATAGCTATAGCGGCAGAGGATGCCGGAGCCGATGCATTGTCCCTTATAAACACCATTTTAGGCATGGCCATTGATATACACAGGAAAAGACCCATACTGGCAAACAATATGGGAGGTCTTTCAGGACCGGCAGTTAAGCCCATTGCGGTAAGAATGGTCTATGAGGTGGCAAACGTGGTCAAGATTCCTGTAATCGGAATGGGAGGCATATCCAGCGGAGAGGATGCTGTAGAATTCATGCTTGCCGGAGCCAGTGCCGTAATGGTGGGAACGGCTAACTTTATAAACCCGAGAGCCTGTGTTGACGTCGTAGAAGGAATAAAGCAATATCTTTGCAGATATAACCACAGCAGTGTACATGAAATTATAGGAAAGTTGCAAATATATTAGAGATGTTGAGTTTTTAATGATATAATGTAGTACAAGAAAGACACAATACTTGAAAGGGTGATTGAAATAAAGACCAGGCTTATATTTGTCCGTCATGCCGAGGCTGAAGGCAATTTAAACAGGGTTTTTCACGGTTGGACAGATTCAAGTATCACCGAAAAGGGCCATATTCAGGCAAAGAGGGTTGCTGAGAGGCTCAAGGATGTGGATATTGATGTGATTTATTCAAGCAGTTTGAAAAGAACACTACAAACTGCTCAATATATAGCAGATGCTAAGAACCTTCCCATAATCAGAACGGATAAGCTAAAGGAAATAAACGGCGGAGAATGGGAAGGGAAAAGATGGGACGAGCTTCCCGGGTTGTGGCCGGAAGCTTACGATAGCTGGGAAAACAGACCCCACGACCATAAAATGCCCGGTGGGGAGACTATGGCGGAATTTCAAAAAAGATTGATTGACGAGGTAATGTATATAATTAAGAACAACAAGGGCAAGAATATATGCATTGTTACCCATGGAACCGCTTTAAGAACATTAATGTGCTATTTTTTAGGTATGGATTTTACTGAATTGATAAATATCAAATGGCACGACAACACATCAGTCAGCATTTTAGACTATGAGGACGGTAAATTTGAACTTGTGCTGGAGGGAGACGTTTCCCATTTGGATAAAGAGCTTTGCACTGTAATGAACCAGGAATGGTGGAACGAGTATAATGAGAAATACCAGCAAAGGAATAAAAATTAGGTGTATAAAAGGTGTTCGGATAAGTAAGAGACAGTTTTTTAAATATAATGATAGTTTTTATAGTTTTTTAAATATAAAAGGTAAAATTTAAAATATTTATAACGAGAAATTTATAAATGGAATTTAAAGATGTTTACTTCGGAAAGTGAGAATGCTTATGAAGTTTCTTTTTTTTACAGACTCACATATTAGAGGTACGACACCTAAAAACAGAAAAGATAACTTTTACGAGACATTGAAATTAAAATTTCAGGAAATTAAAGATATTGCACAGCGCCTGAATGTGGATTATATCCTCCATGGAGGGGATTGGTTTGACCGACCGGATATTTCCCCTTCTATTGTCAGGGAGTTTGCCGTCATTATAAAAGGGTTCCAAAGGCCTATTTATACTGTGCCAGGCAACCATGATATCTACGGACATAATCCCGATACCATCGGAAGAACAATGCTCGGACTTTTAGAGGGTACAGGCATTCTCAATCTTATTAACTATGATGATGAAATAATTTTAAAGAAGGACTCAGTATCGGTACAGCTTACCGGAAAAGCGTACAATTACGAAATTGACAGTGATCAATATAAAAAGTATTATGTTATAAAGAAGCAAGAAGGGGTGGATTATGCCATAAACATAGTTCACGGGATGCTTCTTCAGAAGCCGTTTTATGAAGGCATACAGTATACGTTGCTTGATGATATAAAGGATACTGAAGCGGATATAACCTTTGCAGGCCATTATCATAGCGGTTTTGGGATAAAGCAAATCGGCTCGAAGTATTTTATAAATCCCGGCAGTATTGTGAGAATATCCAGCAGTTTGACGGAAATAAGCAGAAGACCGATGGTGGTTTTTGTCCGGCTTGATGACGGTATACATGTCGAGACTATAGAGCTTCAAACGGCTTTGCCGGGGGATGAAGTACTCGACAGGGAAAAGCTTGAGGCTGCAAAGGACAGAACCTTAAAGCTCCATCAGTTTTATCAAAGTATTTCGGCATCGGGAGAGTACAAAAAAATTGATATTTCCGAACTAATTGAAGAAATAGCCGCAAATGACGAGTTGGGCCGTGATGTTAAAGAAGAGGCGTTAAGAAGGATTGCCATTGCAAGAGAAAGTTTTTCTACAGGGCAGGATGAAAATGAATAGAATTAACAGGATAAAGATTGAGAACTTTCAGTCACATTCGAATACTGAGCTTACCTTTGATAAGGGTTTAAATGTTATAGTTGGACCTTCGGACCAGGGAAAGTCTGCGATAATCAGGGCTATAAAATGGGTTTTGTATAACGAGCCGAGAGGCACCGATTTTATCAGGCAGGGTACAAAATCGGCCAGGGTAGTCCTGGAACTGAGTAACGGTTATATCATTACCAGGGAAAGGTCATCCGGCAAAAACCGGTATGTCCTTGAAGATCCGGAGGGGAATGTGAGCATATTCGAGGGTTTTGGAAATGAAGTGCCTTTAGAAATCGTTAAAGCCCATGGAATACCCAAAGTGGTTTTGGATACCGATGTCAGTTCCAGTATGAATATTGGAGGACAGCTTGAGGGCCCTTTTATGCTGTCCGAATCCGGTTCTACACGGGCAAAAGCAATAGGCAGACTGACGGGAATCCATATCATTGACAGGTCAATAAGGGATTGCGTTACGGATATCAGAAGGGAAAACCAGACTCGGGAACGGATCAGCGGTGAGATAAAGGATATTGATGAAAAGCTAAAGGATTATGATGATATAATCGAGCTTGGTGAAAAGCTTGACAGGGCACAGAAGTTTATTGCCGGCACAGAAGCCTTATTGGAAAAGGTAAGTGCTTTATTGGAGAAAAAACAGCAATTGGAATCAATTGAGACTGAATGCGGTAAAACAGCAAGGGTATTGGCACGGCTGAATAAGCTGAATGAGTGTGATATATATATAAAAAGTGCGGAGCTTTCCTTTCATAAAATGGAATCTATTCAAGGTATGAAGAAAAAATACTATGATGTTACCGGAAAAATAGAGGAAATTGAAAAGGTGATGGAGCAAACCGCCAGAGTCGGTGAAGGACGACAGATTTTAAATTATACAATTGAGCGTTCCTTGAAATATGACAGGCTGAAAAAGATTCAAACGGAGCTTACGAAGGTCAACGGTGAACTGGACAGGGCAAAGAGAATTCTGGAAAAAACAAAAGATATTAATAATATCGAATTGATGATAAGAAAAATCGGTGACAGCGTGTTAAAAGAGTCCAGGATCGCTCCTGCTGCAGAGAGGCTTTTGTCTATTGATACGGAGATTAAAAGGCTTAAAGTCCATATAGAATCTTATGAAAACGTGAGAAAGTCCCAAAGCCTTTTGATTTTGGCAGAGGAAAAGCTTGAAAAGTTAAAGAAGCTGGAGACTCTAAGTAAAGATTATAAAGAACGGACTGACAGCATAAGGGAGGGTATGAGGTATCTTGAGGAAAGAAAGACGGAAATCAACCAATTACTCAAGAATTATACCACTATGTTAAGGGAAAAGAAGGTTTGTCCGTTATGCGGAAGTGACATAAGAGAAGAAAAGCTCGAGGATATTATAAGGCATTATGAGGAGGTGCACTGATGTCTGATTATGACAAGAAGCTCAATCAGATAAAAGAGAGCCTGGATAAAGCAAACAACCTTAGAATACGGGCTGAGGCAAGGCTAGAGCAGCTTAACAGGCAGAAAGAGGAGATACTTTCTGAGTTAAAGGAGCTGGGAGTGGAGCCGGAAAATCTCGACAGCGAAATAAAAAAGCTCAAGGATGAAATTGAGGACCTTATTTCGAAAGCAGAGGGATTAATACCAGAAGAACTAATAAAAAACAATTGACATTTTCTTTTTAACGGTGAATAATGTAATTGTGTATATTTATGTACATCGACGATGTATTATTAGAATCTATGATGCAACATTATAGTTTATGATGCAATAATCGTTAAATAAATGATATAATCGTTATATTGTAAATCTGTTATATGCTGCGATTTTATAGTTTTGAATATATTATAATTTTAATGAGGTGTATATTTTGAATAAGAAAATAGGTGTTGTTTCACTGGGATGTCCTAAAAATCTTGTTGATAGTGAAATAATGCTGGCATTACTGAAGAAAAAAGGTTTTGAAATTACAGCGGAGAAAGAAGAAGCCAATGTTATAATTGTAAATACATGTGGATTTATTGAATCTGCAAAGGAAGAATCGATAAATACCATCTTGGAAATGGCTGATTATAAAAAAGGCAAATGTGAGCTTTTGGTGGTTGCAGGTTGTCTCGCCCAGAGATACAAGGATGAGATAAAAAAGGAGATCCCCGAGGTGGATTTTGTTGTTGGCGTATCAGGTTACGGGGAGATAGCCGGGATTATTGACAAAGCTTACAATAACGGCATTGAGGGTATTTCTTCCGAGTCCCTATACTGTGATAACAACTGCGGTATTGAGTATCTGACCAATGACCGCTTGATCTCAACAAATAAAGGATATGCTTATTTAAAAATAGCCGAAGGATGCGATAATTGCTGTACTTACTGTATTATTCCCTCTATACGCGGTCCTTATAGAAGCAGAAGCATGGAGGATATTGTTTCTGAGGCGCAATCTTTAGCCCAAAACGGAATAAAGGAAGTTATTCTGGTGGCTCAGGATGTAACAGTGTATGGAAAGGATCTCTACGGTGAAAAAAAGCTGGTGGATTTAATCGAAAAAATCAGCGGTATTCATGGGATTGAATGGATCAGGCTTCTTTATTGCTACCCTGAGGAAATTGATGATGCATTGATACAAGAAATTGCGGATAACCATAAGGTTGTGAAGTATCTGGACATACCTATTCAGCATGCAAGCGACAAAATACTTAAGATGATGGGGAGAAGAGGAAACAGTGAGGTTATAAAAAATACCTTGGCCAAGCTTAGAGCTTCAATACCCCGCCTTGTTTTAAGAACCTCTTTGATAGTCGGCTTTCCCGGAGAAGATGAGAAGGACTTTAAAATTCTCTATGATTTTGTACGGGAATCTAAATTTGAAAGACTTGGTGTGTTTACCTATTCTCGGGAAGAAGGAACACCTGCATATGATTTAAAGCCGCAGATCAAAAAGAGTGTTAAGGATTCCAGAAGAAGCGACATAATGCAGATACAGAGGGAAATCACAGTAAGGCATAATGAAAGCCGGTTGAATAAGATATATAAAACTCTGGTAGAAGGTGTTTCTGAAGACGGAATATTCTATTACGGGAGAACCTACGGGGAAGCTCCGGATATTGACGGCTTCGTTTATTTTACAAGTCAGGAACCGCTTAAGGCCGGAGAGTTTGTAAACGTAAAAATACTTAATATTGATGATTATGATTTAATAGGAGAGGTTGTAAATGAATCTTCCAAATAAACTGACTATATCAAGGATTTTGTTGGTACCTATTTTTTTGCTGATTATTGTACCTATTCCGGATTGGATAATAAACAGTAGTTTTCTGAGCTTCATGAGCCCCCAACTGGAGGCGGTGAATCATTTTATTAAAAATTACGGGAATTATATAGCAGCGTTTTTATTTTTTGTAGCTGCCAGTACCGATGGTTTGGATGGGTACATAGCCAGAAAAAGAAAACAGGTTACAAGGTTCGGAAAGTTTTTGGACCCCATAGCCGATAAGCTGTTGGTTGCAGCTGCCCTTATTGCTCTTGTGGAAAGGGATGAATTGTCGACATGGGCTGCCGTTATTATTATAGGAAGAGAGTTTATGATTACCGGGCTAAGGCTTGTGGCTGCCAGTGACGGAATAGTTATTGCCGCCAGCAAATGGGGAAAAATAAAGACGGTGACTCAGATTATAGCTATATTGGCTGTGCTTATGAAATATTATGTAAATAAATTGTTCGGTTTTCCTCTTGAAATGTACCTGATGTTTATTGCCATTGTGGCAACCATTTATTCAGCGTATGATTATATTGTGAAAAACGCCCATGTTATTGATCTCAATCAATAACAGCGGCGTTTTCTTTTTTGTTGGGTTATAAAATTTCAATAATTTTTTATAAGAATTATTGATGGATGCAAGGTGAAGAAAGTATGGAAGGAACATAAGTTTCCATTATATTTTCTTCACTTTTTTAATGCATATAAGAAAAATGATATTTTGCATTTTTATAATGCAAGATTATGCTGTAACCGATGTAAACGGTCAAATCACGGTTACTGAAAAAGATGAAATGGAAAATATTACAAAAATAGTAAAACCCGATGGGAGTAGTTTGGAGTATGAATATGACAGCCTTAACAATCTATTGAAGGAAATTAATAATGCCAAAGGGCATACTGTAGTAAAACAATATACATATGAAGCTCTTAACCGGCCGGAAAAAGTATATTTAAAGAGTGTTTCCTTTGATGAGGGGACTAAAAAAGACAATACTGTTTACGAATATTATCTTGATAAGAACGTGTATGGATTGGTAAAAACAAAATCAACCCTTAGATACGCAGACAAAAAAGAATGGGTTGTAGAGGAATTTGACTACAACGATGCCGGGGAATTGATAAAGGAAAAAATAGGAGACAGGATTACATATACGGGACATAGATATGGAATCTTTACAACTCCTGTATATTGTGATGTAAACGGAAGCCTGATATCTGTGGAAGCTCCCAATAACAGCTATGAGAGAGGTATATTTTATGTTTGTGCCAGTATAAAGCCTTCGGGAAATATTGAAATTATTCAGTACGATTCAAAGCTCAATCCTGTAAAGACAACTTTGAGGAATGCTGAAGAGGCAATGGAAAGCACTTCACTAATCGTATATGACAAGTTCGGCAGAAAAATAAGGGAAGTATCTCCTAATGTATATCATAGGGATCCTTCGGCAGCAGACAGCTTGGAAAGGGATTGTCATATATATACTTATTATGACAACGGACTTGTAAAGACTTATCAAGATCCTGAGAACAATATAACCCGATACATTTATAATGCTAACGGAAATTTAGAAAGAGAAACAACTCCATCTGGAGCAGAGTATATTTATGAGTACGACGGGCTTGGGAGGATTACGAGACAAAAATTCGTTGATCCAGTATATGGTAATGAAGAAGTTTTACTTGAAGAGTCCATTTATATTAAAGGAGAAAGCATAGAAGGATTGAGCCCGGAAAAAGCCTCTAAAAAAGTGCATATAAAGTATATTGATGAGAATACATCCCTCAGGACGGATACGTATTTTGACTATGAAGGACGGGAGACCATAATAGAGAATCCTTACGGAAAAATCTACAAAGAGTATTACGGCGACGGCAATTTAAAAAGCGAAAGCGTTTATAACAAGAATATAAAGTACGGTTCTACATTCTACACTCTTGCATCAAGAAGCGTTTACTATTACAACAGCCAAGGGTTATTGGATGTATCGCTAATGGCACACAAAGAAGAAAATAATTGGATAAGCTATTTTATAACCAAGTATGGCTACACGGATGACGGACTTTTGGATTATGAAGTTAATTGGCTTGATGCTGTGGAAATTTTGAATATAAGCGATAAGACTCCGTTGCCCAAGGACAGAAAAGCCAATGTGAAAAAATACTCATACAATGAACTGGGAAGTGTTACCAATGAGCGGAATTATATCGGCAATGTGCCCTTGGTTTCCGGAGAACCGTCAATATCGGGAAAGGTATGAATACGATAAAGACGGCAACGTTAAAACATATACGGGTCCTTCAAACAACAGGATTGAATACGAATATGACAACATGGGTAGGGTAACGGATACATTCTATTATGGTGTTAAGGATGAGTATGGAAAGGAACTTGAATACTTAAAGGAATCAAACGAATATGACTGGGAAGGAAATGTTACAAAATCCGAGATGAAAGCCGTTTATACCGACGGAGAGGAGAAAATCCATTCTCTGAGCGAGTATTACTATGACGGAAGGGGACAGCTTTTAGTATCCATAGACAAGCTTGAGGAAGACGGAGAATGGAAGGATGTTGTCAACTCATATGCATATGACAATGCAGGAAGGCTTGTACAAGAAGCATTGCCCGGAAGCTTTGATACTATGGCACAAGGGTCACAGAATCCTATTGAGAAATACTCTGTTGACAATGCAAGAAGTAAAACAAAATACACTTATGACCTTATGGGAAGGGTTAGGACAAAAGAGTTTTGTGGAGAGGTCTATGAATACGATGCTCATTCGGGTGAAATGCAGAAGAAGGAGACAAGCTTTTTAATAAAAGCATTTGAGTACGATTCGAATGATAACGTTGTTAAAGTGGTTGAAGGAAAGGAGTATAAGAGAGCATCGGCAAACAGCAAAAGTATCGACGAAACCATAAAGAATGCAATGGGTACTATTTATACCTATACACTTTCAAATAATGTTGAGACTGTTACATATCCTGAAGAAGCATCTCGCAACAAGGATTTCAGTATATGGTACGATTATGACAGCCTTGGAAATGTTGTTTTGCAAAAGACATTAAAGGGAGCTTCAAATACCGGAAGCATGGTTGAATACATTGCTTTAACAAGTATGTCATATGATCAGAACGCAGACGGAACAATTACATATACAAAGACTACACAAATAGAGAATCCTGCTGAGTCAAACGCCTATGCCCAAGGTACTGTTACTCAAATATGGAAAACCGATATAAATGGAAACGTAATTGAAGACTCCGTAGGAAAGAACAAGAAGGGCTGAGAACGAGCAAAGAAGTAAAAAAGTTTAACAGTAACGGAAATATTGAATTAGTAAATAAGAATAACTATACTTATGAATATGACAAAGTAATATTTGAAGCAAGTACGAATGACCCGGACGCCCTGGTATGGAATGTATACGGTATAAACCTGATATCAAGAATGATTGACGGTGAAATGCTCTATTGTATGTACAACGGTCATGCGGACGTAACAAGGCTTGTCAATGAAGAAGGGAAACTTGTAGAAAAATATTACTACGACGAATGGGGTGTTGAGACCGAAAGCATAAAATATGGAGACATAAATGGAGATATAAATGTAGACAGCATAGATTTAACCATAATAAAAAGGTATATTCTCAGAAAATACGGAAATCTGTCGGATGAGGGCAGGATTGCAGCAGACTTAAACGGTGACGAAAGCATAGACAGTACGGACGTAACATTATTGAAGAGATTGCTCCTTAGGAAAATCGATTATTGCCATGCCGACACGAACAGGGACGGATTTGAAAACGAAAAGAACAATATAAAGTATTCTGGCTACTTCTACGATGGAGAAACCGGGCTATATTACCTCAATGCAAGGTATTATGATCCTGAGACGGCGAGGTTTTTACAGGAGGATACGTATAGCGGTGACATAAATGACCCGCTGAGCTTGAATTTGTATACGTATTCCCACAACAACCCGGTATTATGTTTTTTACGAGGTACAAACAAAAAACATTGTAAACAGTAACAAATCGGTATAAAAGGCCACGTTCTTATTCTGGAACGTGGCCTTCAGTTAAAAGTAAATTATACCTACAACAGATGAGACTTTTTACCCACCTTAGTAGGAAATATAAACCGAATTTAGGAAATTATGAAACATTTTTCCCTCTTCTCCTGTCTTATATAGCAAAGGAATAAGATTATTCCCTTGTTAGGTAATTGCGAAACTTAAAAAACCGAAAAATGTGGATAACTTGAAAAAGTTTTAATGGTACAATGCGGGTTCCGAGACACAGAATTACAAATTTTTGAAACCTAACATAAAAAGCCGAAAGTTATAAACAATTTCCAGTAAAGTTATCCACATGCAAATGGCTTAAAAATATAGGGTTTTGGAGTTTTGCGGAGGAGAATCCTATAATAAAGCAGTAAAAATACAGCATTGGCAAGGACTTCAGAGTTTCGCAATTAACTATATTCCCTTGTAAACGAAAGGAGGTGAACATGCTATGATATATATAAAGTCACCAAATAACATTAAAGGCTCCTTTATATTCCCTCATCTCGAACCTCGGAAGTTTTTAAATAAACGAATATTCAGTGAGCCTCTGTCTCAATATGATATACCATAGTTGCAGTTGATGCAATATCTATTTTTATCATAATTGCAATAACCTGTTAAAATCCTAAAGCATGAAAAACAATCTAAAAACAAAAGTATGAGAGGAGAATTTTTATGGGTTATACTTTTAAATATGCTTCCTTTCCTTCGGATAGAAAAACAGCAATGACAAATGCATACAACAGTATCATACTTCCTAACGAGGGTTATGATGTTCTTTCATTAACAACCTTTCAAGACCTCAGCAATGCCTATACTTCTGTGAAATCAAACCCGAGTTGGTCAGTTGTATCTGACTGGACTTTTACAAATTTCAGGACGTCAACTGAAATTGCCAATGAGGCTGATGTATCTGTCGTTGCACGTTGCCTTTTGGGCGAAAACTCTAATGTAGGAAGTACTGCGGCAGAACGTCAAAAGGCTATCAGGTGCTCAGCAAAAGTTATCATGAACAGAGCTGCAAATGGTGGGTATGGTGGAAGCGACTATCGAAGTGTTGTACTGGCCTCTGGCCAATTCGATGCTATGAGAGGTCAGAATACAGGAGCAACCAATCCTGTATTTTATGTTGGAGCAATTAATTATTGGGCTTATTCAATGTGGGTTGCTCATCATATGTACAGCGACATGGAACCGTTTAACACAGATGAAATCGGCTCAAATTATTACTTCTTCTACGATACTCAGGCTGCCTCAGGTGGCTCCCCCGGTGCATTTTTAAAGGCAAATGGATCCCCGTGCACCAGTGTGTCAGATATTATATCAAATGGTGTATATTATCAAAACACACACCAGCAGCTTACAGTTAAATCAGCGGTTGCTAGTGTCATTTTCTTCAGTTACAAAACTGTATAGAATAAAAAGGTCAATTCATTGAAAAAGGGTAGCTCGCGGGAGCTACCTTTTTTCAATGAATTTCATTTGTTTACTGTCCCACTCAAATATTTTTTGAGAGGTTGTTTTTCTGGAATAAAGTACCTTTTCCAAATCCTCAGAAGGCGTATCTATAACTTCTTTGGCTTCATTTACTATTATCTTCATAACATCTTTTTCATCGTACCCAGGTTTAGTATAATACCATGGGGAATAACTGAAGGAACTGGTTTCAATCACAAATTCAAACAGGTTTTTTCCTTCTACAGGGTGTGAATAGGATTTCAATGTATCATAATCCCAAGCAGTGGTTACGGTATTCCCGGTTATTGCAAAAATCTTTACGTTCTCTCTCTGGTTAGAACTGCTGGCACCATATGATGTTACTTCTACCAGCCGTATACCATTTTCCATCTGATCTCCTACTAGCTTAACCGCCTTTATCGGTGCTATATTCATATAGAGTGGTGTTTTCTTTGAGTTTTCAGCTTTGAAAAAAATTAAAATCTTACCACCATCTATCCAAGACACTATGTACGGGGTATCACCATTAATATAAAGAGAAAGAACAGGGCCTGTTTCGTAGAGCTCTTTTGGGACATTTTCGCTGGAAAATTTCTGTTCTTCGGGCAATTCATTATTAAGAAAAGTAAAAGCATCAACAAATTCATTTTGAGTAATAGGAGCTTCTAATTTTTTAGTTTCAATTGGTTGGATTTCTTTGTTATTTTTATCATTTGCTGTGCAGCCGTTAAATAAAAAAGATAGTCCAGCCAAACATATAGAAATAAAAATCAGCTTTTTAATCACAAAGATTGCCTCCCTATAAATTGGATTTTAGTATCACATTAGACGACAATAGCCCATTTTTAGTTCCGCTGATAAACGAGCTTACCTGTATTATATTTTAGTGTTTATACGAATAAAACATACTTATTACGGCGCTTCGCTATTTTGTGTGGGTAAACACACTAATTAGTTAATTAATTCCGCTAAATTTTCATTTATTACTGGAAAAATTGTATGTTAACTTTCCAGCCAAAAGATATATCATAGCAATA
>Ga0134091_1000541_pt1 | contig 35137 bp, 32 predicted proteins | sample 2_5taG_FD_94451 | JGI IMG/M metagenome (GOLD analysis project Ga0134091, IMG submission 94451) | Switchgrass degrading microbial communities from high solid loading bioreactors in New Hampshire, USA - 2_5_20_6_A2 metaG | ecosystem: Engineered > Bioreactor > Semi-continuous > Anaerobic >...
AAGGAATTAAATGGGAAATTGGAAGAGAATAACAAGCCAGTATTTTCAAGGGTTTGAGGGGGATTTGTGAAAGGAGTTTATTTGAAAAAGGAAAGAAGTTTGTTTGGGTTACATAAGGGCGGCAGTTCCCTGTCTTATATTTTGTCTCAATAATATGTCTTCATAAAACCATAGGAAAAGGTAACAGGATTGCCTTGGAACTATGTTTTTTATATATTTCAGAGTTTATTTGTTCAGGTATGTTGATCATTGAAACAGGTTATAAAAAAACTGATGTATTTATAAGTGAAATAGTGTAAAATAAAGGTAATATTATATAATAGCAGGAAAATGAAGCGTATTCCATATTTCCGGAGGCCAGTCAGTAATGGAGGAAAAATATAGAAGATGGCACATTATACAGATAACAAGCAGTATCTGTTATGCTGTTTTCACGGTATTATTGTTGTGGATGGTTTATGCTGAACTGCCATATACGTTGATGGTTATCACGGCTGTTCTGGCAACTGCCTCAATGGGGTTGACAATTATCTCGGGATTAGTCAGAGCCTTTATCGGCCATAAAATGGGACTTAAACCAGCAAGGATGGACTGGTTGATAGCAGGTATCGCCCTTCTGCTTGTTTCTGTTTATCTGTTTCTCAGGGCAACATGAATTCATTGCTTTAGGTGGAGGACATATATTATGACAACCTGCCTGTGGCACAGCAAATATCGGCGGGAAGAATAAAATTATCCTATAAGTGAATTAACGGGTGCTTTGCCTTACAACCAGCTTTTCCTCAAGGATAATTTTCTCAAAAGGCACCTTGTTGTGTTCAAGTTTGTAGGAAATGTGATTCATCAGCATATCCACAGCCCTTCTGCCGATATCCCCGCTCTGTACGTCTATTGTTGTGAGTGAAGGATAGAAGTATTCCCCGTAATGGATATTGTCAAAACCTATAACAGATATCTGATTTGGAATTTCGACTCCCCTTTCCTTCAGGTTACGCATTACGCCGATAGCTATCAGATCGTTATAGGCAACTATGCCGTCAATGCCAAGGGAGAGGAAATCCACGGACCGGGCCAGGGAATAACCGCCTTCAAGGGAAGATTCTGCGGCAAAATACATTGAATCATCCAGGTTCCTGTCTTTCAGCGCTTTGCTCCATCCGTTCCTTCTGGCCTTGACGGGCTCTGTTTCTTCATCACGGCCAATAAAGGCGATTTTTCTGCATCCTCGCTCTATCAAATAGGAAGCGGCTGTATATCCGGCCTTTTCCTGATCAAGGTCAATATAGCTTATCGGGGCATTTGAGCGGGTTCCAAGCAGGACGGTCGGAACATTGTGTTCTTGCAGCAGACGAAGGGAATCTTCCCCTTTGTCGGGATAGAACATGAGAAGACCGTCAACCCTTGAAGAGAGTAACAGGGTCACAGCATTGTACAAACCTTTTTCAGTTTCCTCGCTGTTGGCCAAAATCAGGCTTAATGCCCTTCTGGTCAGTTCCTTCTGTATAACTCCCACTACAGGCCAGTGATACGGGTTTTGTGTCTCACCCATGATGAGTCCGATCGTATTTGTTTTCTTGGCCGACAGGCCTCTTGCCAGCAGGTTGGGCAGATAACCCATTTCCTGGGCCTTTTTCTTGATGAATTCCGCGGTCTCCTTCTTTATTTCTCCCCTGTCTGAGAGCGCCCTTGATACTGTATTTACCGAATACCCTGTCTTTTCTGCGATCTCCTTGATTGTAACCCGTTTCATTTATCTTACTCACCCTGTTAACGATAACGTTATTTTAGTATAACATATGTTCAAATTTTTTCAACACGGAAAAATACTAAGATTTTACAGGCAATTATCCGGTCAATATTATTGACTTTATTTTCATTATGCGGTAATTCGAAATAGTTTAATGCCAGGTGGACAGGAAACCCTTCAGCATAAATATTCATATTTTGCTTTCAAAAGACAATGGCGAGACATGGCAGCTGCAGGAACCTGCCTTTGCAACCATCGGCAATGACAGCTGGAACGGACTTTATCGCTTGAAAAAGGAAAAGTGGCGGCATTGACAAGCACAAACCATTCGGGTATTTCCCGCATTGAAATCAAAATAGGAAGTTTGCAAAAAATCCGGTAGCCTGTCCTTATGACCTCGGAGAAAGACAACAGTCAGATTGATTATCAGTATAAATGCCTCCGGCGGGGAGGCATCATGCTGTTACAGTGATTGATCTTCCGGTTTTAGCCGATTCCTCGGCGGCAAATATGACACGCATTGCCTTAAGAGCTTCCCTGCCGTCAATTCTGCATTTCGTATATCCAAGAACGGAATCAACAAAATGATCGATAACGCCTGTTGATTTTCTTTCGCCGGAACCCTGGTCTTTATCACTAATAAGTTCATCCTGCCCGAAACGTTCAATGTCGCCGCTTTTCTTTTCGAAGATTAATGGATAATCAGGATCATCATACAGACGAAGAATGCCTTCCGTTCCATAGATAATGGTGGAGTTGTCGGCCTGGCCGTAGAATGTCCAGCTCACATGCATACTGCCCATTATGCCTGAGGCTGTGGTATAGAGGCAGAAGGCATTGTCATCCACATTTATGGGCGATCCGTCCGGATAACGTTTATCAAACGTCCCAATCAAAGCTAATACCTGGGTTATGGGTTCACCTAACAGGTAGTGCACAAGATCGGTCTTATGGATACCAAGATCAGCAATCACACCTAACCGGGCTTTCTCTTTGTCAAAGAACCAGGTATCGGCTTTTCCGGTCCATCTTTCAGGTCCGGGATGACCAAAGGTTGTCCGGAAGGACAGAATACGCCCCAACATGCCGGCTTCTATCATTTCCCGGGCTTTCACATGTGCTTCCATAAAACGCTGGTTGTGTGCAAGCATCAGAAGTTTTCCTGCTTTTTCCGCTTCCATGACCATGGCTTCACAGTCAGCCAATGTCACAGCCATGGGTTTTTCGCATAAAACGTGTTTGCCTGCCCTCAGTGCTTTGATGGTAACCTCTGCATGGTCAGAATTGGCATTGCATACGCTCACCGCGTCAATATCACTGGAAAGGAGTTCATCAATTGTCGCATAGACTTTGCCGCCATATTTCTTTGCCATGGCCTCAGCTCTTTCCTGGGTACGGTTATAAAATGCAACCAGCTCTACTTCCGGATTTTTTGCAAAATCGGGTGCATGCCGCACTTCAGCAATTTTTCCGCATCCTATTATACCTACCTTAAGCATAAAACTTTCGTACCTCCCTTTAAGTGTTCCTTCCCATAAAATAATAGTAATATAAAAAAACCGATGAATAAATCATATTATTTTCATTTGTTATGGGATTTTTATCATTAAGATAAAATGCATCTTTTACAGCATCTGGATAAGGTGTAAAATGAATAACAGATATTAACGAGCAGGGAAAAGATATTTTAATTGTATCATTACTTAATAATACAAATAAATGAGGTGTATTTTTTGTCTCAAAATAAGCAGAATCATAAGGAAAATACCGGGATTAATCCTGCTGCCCGGAAAGTCAAAATAAAAGAGAATATAGATATATTTAAATGCCCTGTTTGCGGAGACAGGATGCATCTTGGTGACTATAAAAGTATAATCTGCCCAAACAAGCATTGTTTCGATATATCCAGAAGTGGGTATGTCAATCTGCTTTTAAAGCCTCCAAAGCACAAGTACGACAAAGAAATGTTCGAGGCAAGAAACATAATATGCAGCATGGGATTTTTCGATCCCTTAATAGATGCTATAGTGGGTTTAATACTCAATAATGTTTCAGATAACGCTTCAGGTAGTATAAGAATTCTCGATGCCGGATGCGGGGAAGGTTACCATTTATCTCAGATCATTAAGAAATTACAGCAAAATCAAGGCACTCATTTACAGGGTATAGGAATTGATATATCAAAGGATGGAATACAATTTGCCGCAAAGAATTATCAAAGCATTATGTGGTGTGTTGCCGACCTGGCTAAGATCCCATTCATGGACAAGAAGTTTGATATTGTTCTGAATATACTTTCTCCCTCAAATTACAGTGAGTTTAGCAGGATTATCGGTAATGAAGGGGTATTGATTAAAGTGGCTCCTGACAGTGGATATCTGAAAGAGCTCAGGAATGCTCTTTATCAGGGAACAAACAGGGAACAGTATTCAAATGAGAAGACAATAGAACATTTTGGCAGAAATTTCAGGATAATGAATACCCAAAAAGTGATGTACAACGTTTCGGTAAACAGGGAAGAACTTAGTCATTTAATAAAAATGACACCATTATCGTGGAGGGCGTCAGACGAAGCAATCAGGAAAGCATTGGACGGCAAGATAGACAGAATAACCGCAGATTTTACTGTGATTATTGGAAAGAGCAGATAAAGGAGAGCTGACAAAGTCGCAAAAATAAAGGCAGGTGAAATCATGACGGAAGATATCTTGAAAATTATTACCAGAGAACTGGAAGGTATTCCGGGTATCATAGGGGTAGTTCTGGGCGGCTCAAGAGCGAGAGATACCCATCATGAAAAATCCGACATAGACATCGGGATATACTATGATGAGGCTGAAGGTTTCGATGTCAGGGAACTGAACAGGATTGCGACGAAAATAGATGACGAACACAGGGAAAATTTGGTTACGGGCCTGGGAGAATGGGGGCCATGGGTTAACGGCGGTGGCTGGCTTGTAGTTCAGGGATATCATGTGGATTTTATTTTACGCGATATAAAAAGAGTGGAAAAGGTAATAGAAGAGTGCCTGGAAGGGAAAGTATACTCAAATTACCAGACCGGGCATCCTCATGCATATCTTAATGTCATGTATATGGGCGAAATCTCGGTTTGCAAAATCCTGCTTGATCCAAGAGGCAGGATTTCAGAACTCAAGTCCAGGACTGTTCCTTATCCTCAGGCCCTGAAAGACACTATTTTGCGGTATTTCATGTTTGAGGCCGGCTTCTCCCTGATGTTTGCCGAGGACAATATTGACAAGGATGACATTTATTATGTCTGCGGCCACTGTTTCAGAAGCATCTCGTGCCTGAATCAGGTCCTGTTCGCTTTGAATGAAGAGTACTGCATCAATGAGAAAAAGGCCGTGAAGATGGTTGAAGGATTTAAAATAAAGCCGAGGGACTATAAGAAGAGGGTTGACAGGATATTTACACTGCTGTCTGCCGACAGCAGCTCCGCAAGGGAATGCATAAACATGCTTAAGGAGCTTGTTGCGGAGACAGAGGAACTTATAAGGTATTATTAAGCGCGGATCCGGGGGCATAAACAGGCCCGTCCTTTTCAGGACGGGCCAGGTATTTATTTGTCAAGATTGTTTACGACCTCTTTAAGATAAACTGAAAACTCATCCCTGAGATCGGGTCTTTTCAGGGCAAACTCGACAGTTGCCTGGAGAAAGCCCAATTTATTGCCTACATCATACCTTTTTCCGATAAAATCATAGGCATACATGGGCTCGCTTTTTGCAAGCTCGCAAAGGGAATCGGTTAGCTGGATTTCACCGTTTATGCCCGGCTTTGCCCTTTCAAGGAATTCAAAAATCCTTGGAGTTACTATATACCTTCCCAATATGGCCAGGTTGGACGGAGCCTTTTCTTTTTCAGGCTTTTCAACCAGTTCCTTGACCTTATAGATCCTGTCGTCAACCTGTTTCCCGGAAACAATCCCATACTTTGAGACATCGTCCATGCTGACATGCTGGACGCCCAGTATGGATGTCCTGTATTCCTCGTAAATCTCAATCATTTGCTTAAGACAAGGTGTCTCCGCATCTACTATGTCGTCGCCCAGGAGTATTGCGAACGGCTCATTACCTATAAAATTCCTGGCACAGTATATGGCATGACCGAGACCTTTTGGCTCTTTCTGACGGATATAATGGATATCTACCAGATTGGCTATTTCCCTTACCTGGGTCAGAAGTTTTTCCTGGCCTTTTTTCCTGAGCTCTTCCTCGAGTTCAAATGACCTGTCAAAATGATCCTCTATGGCGCGCTTCCCTCTGCCGGTAATTATAAGTATGTTTTCTATACCGGAAGCTATTGCTTCCTCAATAATATACTGGATTGTAGGTTTGTCCACTATGGGCAGCATTTCTTTAGGCTGTGCCTTTGTGGCAGGCAAAAACCTGGTGCCAAGACCGGCAGCGGGAATAATAGCCTTGCGAACTTTCATGACAACACTCCTCTATGCATTAATACAATATTAAGTATACCATGCGGAATAAAAAGAACTGCAATCAGGGACAAAATCCGCAAAAATTTTGCGTGTATCGCCTTAAGGCAATGGATACTAAATATCAATCAACGGGGGAATATTCATATCCTAATTGTTCAGGAGTAAGACCAATATATCCGAGGGTCTTTTTCAGGCTGCCGTATGAAATATTCCCTCTTTCGTAATTGCCTTTTACAAATTCTATATATTCGGTGGGTATGTAGGTCAATTTTGTGGGAACTATCAGTTCGGTGCCATAGCCTTCCCGTCTGGCCAAAGCCTGGAGCTGTTCAATGTTTTCCAGTGAACAGATATCCGAAAGTTCCCCGTATTTGTCGGACGAACACAAATCAAGCTGTATAAGTCTTTTAAGCATAGCCTTGTAGCTTACTTTGAAGAAATTATGCATCCGGACGATGTGTCTTGGCAGAATACTGTGCTTATCCACGTTGACAATTTTATAAAATACTTCTTTCACATAGTCTTCAGGCATTAAAAATTCGGATGCGAATACATCGGCTTTCAGATCTTCCAGCCTGTGGAGTTCATCGTTCATCAATATCTTTTCTTTTTTCAGGATATCGGAATTATAAATGATGTGATATAATTCGTGGGCGCCGGTATAGCGTTCATGTCCCAGGGTAAAATTGCTGTTTATATAAACGATGAAATGATCCTCAAAATAAGTGCTGAAACCTGACAACTCATCGGTGTCCAAGGGTTTTCTCACGAGCAGCGCGACTTCGGACAGAATGTCAAATATGTCAGAAAGCCCTTTTCTGGCAAATTTTATTCTTTCATTTTCGGCCAGCATTTTGATTTTCAGCCTGAAAGATTCTTCCGGGAGATCCAACGAATAATTTGTCATCTTAATGTTCCTCCGATGGCGAGTTTCAGTTTTGTTTATTAAATCCCCCCGAATATAATTTTTTCTGGTAAATAAATTCCTTTATCATGTCCTGAAGCTTCTCTATTTCCTGGATTGTTTTCTCTGAAAAATTCTTTTTCCTGAAAAGCGTTACCAGATCATTTTCGGTATCCTCTTCAAACAGAGCGTTCATATCTGTATCCAGGACTTTGCAAAGTGCATTCAGTTCAACAGCCGATATGGCCCTGCTGCCATTTTCTATTCTGCTCAGTGTTTCCCGGCTGATAATCACGTTTTCTTTGGAAAGTCTTTCAACAGTTTCATTCCGGCTTAACCCCTTTTCTTCTCTAATGGCCTTTAATTTTAAACCAATAGAGACATTCTCCTTCATTATTGACCCCCCTTGTATGCAATATTAGGTTACATTAATATCAGATGTTTGTCAACATTTTACAGGGAATATGCAGTATTTCATTACCAACAGCGGTTTTCATGCCATAACCACCGCGTAACTCATTTATATGAGGACCTGCTGATACAGAGATATTTCAGCATTCTGACTTTGCATAAGAAATCCGGGGACGGGTGGCAATGACTTTCGTGCGCTGCAAAGGGAAAAAACAAAAAGGCCCTTGTTTCCGCAAAAACAAGAGCCTTCATTCTGCATGCATACTGAAGGAATGTTTTCCATGTTTTGACTTACGACGTTAAAATTTTGCGAAGAAAGATATGGCATCATTATCCAGGATAACTTTGCCGTACTCGTTCAGATAGCCTTCCAGGAAATCCACATTGGACATTTTGTCGGCGTACTCACTCATAATGCTGTCAAACAGGTTTTTGTTGGTTATATTGCCTTCTATGGAAGTCAGGATCAGATAGTATGTGTCCTCGTGGAGCATTACCTTGCTTCTGCCTCTGAATAAAGGCCTGATGGCGGAGCAGAGCTTGCACAGGTCATCGAAATCCTCCACCGCATATATAAGCATTGTGGAGTAAACAGAAGCCGGCTTTTTCCTGGAAACGAGGTCTCTGCTTCTGTATCTGTTCTTGATGAATTTCTGGAATGATTCAAAATCATTTTCCTCATCAACGCGTGTTATGGTAATGACAAAACCATGCTCAACATCGGATACGGCTTCAATGCAAAGCTGGGATTCCTGCGCTTCGAAACCCAGTTCAAGCTCTGCCTGTTCCATAAGATCCCAGAACAGCTCCTGGGTTTCAGGAGAGTTATAGTTGAAAGCATCCAGATCGATGTCTCTTTCTTCGAGATCGTCATAGGATACAAATATTCTGATTTTGTTTTCCCCTATCCTTTCAATTCTCATTTCTCTTTTCCTTTTCTAAGGACCGTTTGTCCGGGTCTGAAAATTATTTAACTTAAAATTAACATGCCCTTTCTGGACATACTTATAATATCTTGATATATATTATACTTATAGTATCGTCAAAAGAGAAGTAACAAATAATGCTTTATATTATATTCATAAAACAAAATAATTTGTGCAACAATGACAAAGTTATGTTATTACAGTATTTAAAACCTTAAACTGTATGTGTATAATTTAAATATGTTCCAATAAATATATACCCATTTTCCTGTGGAAATAATTGAGGTGGATATGTTAAAAATTATACTTGCTTCAAATTCACCACGAAGAGTAGAATTATTAAAGCTTCTGAGACTTGATTTTGAAGTGATGCCGGCAAATATCGATGAAGCATCCAACGGGTTTGATGATGCCGGGAAATATGCTATGGAAATGTCCCGTAAAAAAGCGCTCCGGACGGCAGAAAGAATCCGTCCGGATGCCGATGATACGATAGTTATTGGCGCTGACACGGTTGTAAGCATAGACGGACATATTCTGGGTAAGCCCGCTGACAGGAAAGAAGCCGAAAACATGCTCAGAATGCTGGAAAACCGCTGGCATGAAGTCACAACCGGAGTAACTCTGGTCAGTGCAAAGAGCATGGAGACAATAACCGAGAAGGAAGTGACCCGGGTAAAGATGTCTCAGTATCCCCGGGGTTTTCTTGAGCGATATATTTCATCCGGTGAACCTTTTGACAAGGCAGGAGCATATGGGGTACAGGGCCTTGCAAGCCTGATTGTGGAACGAATAGAGGGATGTTACTTCAATGTTGTAGGATTGCCTGTTTTCAGACTTTCCAGAATGCTGGAAAAACTGGGATGCGGGATTTTATCCTGGTTATAGGGTTTAGTTGCGAAAATGACAGAAATAATAATGTTATGAACGAAAGAAAACAGTGAAGGAGAGAAATAAGAATATGGGACTTTTTACTAAAGAAATCGGAATTGATCTAGGCACAGCGAATACGCTGGTTTATCTTAAAGGAAAAGGAATAGTTCTGCGCGAACCGTCAGTAGTAGCGGTTAACAATCAAACTGGACAGATTTTGGCGGTAGGTCTTGACGCAAAGCAAATGATAGGGAGAACTCCCGGAAACATTACCGCAATACGTCCGCTCAAGGACGGCGTTATAGCTGATTTCGAAACCACCCAGGGAATGCTTAAATACTTCATCAAAAAAGCTGTAGGAAATACCCCTTTCACAAGACCAAGGGTTATAATTTGTGTACCTTCAGGAGTAACGGAAGTAGAAAAAAGAGCAGTGGTGGATTCCGCGATCTCAGCAGGAGCAAAGGAAGCTTTCCTGATAGAAGAGCCAATGGCCGCAGCCATAGGCGGAGGACTTCCTGTTGCCGAACCATCGGGCAGCATGGTAGTCGATATCGGCGGCGGTACTTCTGAAGTTGCCGTCATATCGCTGGGCGGAATAGTTGTAAGCCGTTCCCTGAGAATTGGCGGGGACGAGTTCGACGACGCAATAATTTCCTACATCAAGAAAGAATATAATCTTATGATAGGTGAAAGAACGGCTGAGGATATCAAGCTCAGAATCGGTTCGGCATATCCGACCGAAGAGGAAGAAACTCATACTGTAAGCGGACGGGATTTGGTCACAGGCCTTCCAAAAGATCTTACCATATCGGTCACTGAAATCAGAGAGGCTTTGAAGGAGCCGGTCAATTCAGTAGTGGATTCAATCAAGCTTACCCTTGAAAAAACTCCGCCCGAACTGGCAGCCGATATTATGGAAAGAGGCATTATGCTGACCGGCGGCGGTGCGTTGCTGAAAGGTCTTGACCAGCTGATCAGTGAAGAAACCGGAATACCTGTTTATATAGCTGATAATCCTTTGGACTGTGTGGCATTGGGCACAGGCAAAGTTCTGGAGGAGATCGACAACCTGAGCACGGTTCTCTTATCAGCTAAGAGAAGGTAAGAGGAGGATTCCTTATTTGAGGAGGTTCTTTACCAGCAAGATTTTTATAATCTCACTGATTGTTGTGCTCCTGCTTGTTTTGGCAGCCGTTTCCCACAATGAAAAGAGCAGGGTGAATATAATCAGCAACATTATCAGCATACCTGCCGTGCCAATGCAGAAGGCGGTTTCCTTTATTGACGAAAAAATTACCTCTTTCATCAGCTATTTTGAGGATGTTAAAGCCACCAGGGAAGAGAATGAACAGTTAAAGCAGAAACTCAGCCAACTGGAACAGGATGTAAGGGATATCGAAAGACTCCGCAAGGAAAACAAAGAACTGCGCGATGCATTGAATTTCAAGGATCAGTATGAAGAGTACGAATTTATGGGTGCGAACATTATCGCGAAGGATCCCGGGAACTGGTTCGATGTGTTTACCATAGACAGGGGAAGCAAGGACGGAATAGAAGAAAATTCCCCTGTTATTACAGCATACGGACTTGTTGGCAGGGTATCAAAGGTTGACGCTTTTACATCAAAAGTGATTTCAATAATTGATATGGACAGCAATGTAAGCGCCCGGCTTTCCAAATCCCGGGACCTTATTGTGGTAAGAGGTGATATGGAGCTCAGAAACAAAGGCCTGTGCAGGGCTGATTACATACCGCCCGATGTGGACGTGCTCCCGGGCGATACTGTTGAAACCTCGGGCATAGGCGGTATCTTTCCCAAAGGCATCATTATCGGGAAAGTAGTCAAAGTCGTGCAGAACGAAGGCCAGTATGATTCATACGCGATCATAGAACCGGTTGTGGATTTTAAGCGCCTGGAGGATGTAATAGTGCTTAAAAAGAAATAAGCCGGCAGAAAAAATCAAAAGAGGGAAACCATGAAATACCGATTAACTACAGCTGTTATTTTTGTCATGGTTGCAGCGTTTATTCAGAGTTCAGTATTTGAATACATAGAGATAATGTCAGTAAGACCCAATTTCTTCATTGTTATGACCGTTATTGTTGCCCTTTTGAGAGGTATTTATGAAAGCGCCGCCATGGGTCTTTTTTTCGGTCTCGCCATGGATATTCTGATGGGGAAAACACTGGGCTGGTATGCCCTGTTGCTGTTCCTTGTATCAATACCCATCTCGATGATCAACGACAAACTTTACAGGGAAAAGTTTCTGGTGCTGTTTACCTTCACTTTCCTAAGCACGCTGATTGTTGAGACATCGTTTTATCTGATAATATTCCTGTTCAGGGACTATTCGATATTCCACCATATTTTCGCAGGCACGGTACTGCCGGAAGCACTGTACAACAGCATCCTCATATTACCTCTGTTTAGACCCGTTTCCAAAGTCTATACTATACTTGACAATGTGGACAGAAGGAGGAACAGGCTGTCAGCATGAACCGCAACCAGAAGGAAAAGAAGCATGAGGGTCTGGATCGCTATATAATTCTGGCAATCTTCATTTTAATAGCTTCAATAGCTATTGTATATAATCTTGCGAAAATTCAGATTGTACATGGACAGAAATACAAGGAGGAGTCCATTTACAGGCTTTCAGCCAAAGGGAACATCTACCCAAAAAGAGGAAATATCTATGACCGTAACGGTATACCCATTGCCGGAAACAGAATGGGCTACTGTGTCCAGTATGTGGACATTAAAATGCCAAACAGCGAAAAAAACAAAATGCTTCTTGAACTCATCAGGATACTCGAAAAGGACAACAAGACCATCAAAAGCAGGCTCGACAATTATATAGGGATTAATCCGGTACAGTTCAAGGTCGACGATACCGAAAGTTTCATAAAAAGTATTGTCACGTCAAAAGATGACGCCAAAAACATAATCATAGCCGAACAGGCTTTCAGGTATATGCGGGAGAAAACTTTTGAGATTGACCCTTCATATTCGGACGAAGAGGCTTTCAAGATAATGAGACTGAGGTATGAAATCCTGCTGAGTCAGCCGCAGATAAACAATCCCATGATACTTGCCGAAGATGTTTCTGTCGAGGTGATGTCACAACTTGAAGAAAGAAGCGGCGAATTCAGGGGGGTTACCACTTTTGTAAAGCCGTACAGGGAATATTACGAAGCGGCGGCATATGTGCCCCATATCCTGGGGTATGTAGGCTCAATCACAGCGGAGGAACTCAGGCAGTTCAATGAAGAACTTGAGAACCAGGAAGGAAGCGTGGAATATACACCCCATGATATCGTGGGGAAAATGGGTATCGAAAGGGCGGCAGAATCATTGCTTCGGGGAATAAGAGGCCAGATTTTCAGGGAAGTTGATGAAAACGGAAAGACAACGAGCTATTTCGTCGAACGTGAGGCAAAACCGGGCAATGATGTTTACCTCACCATCGATCTGGAACTTCAGAAAGTTGCAGTTAAATCCCTGAAAGAAAACATTGAAAGAATAAGGAAAACACCGGATAAAAAGAACTTTGGGGATGCCAACGCGGGAGCAGTTGTGGTCATGGACGTAAATACCGGCGAAGTTCTTGCGATGGCCAGCTACCCTGACTTTGATCCGAGAGTCTTTCTTGAAAATGACGCGGCGGCAATCAACGCCCTCTGGAACGATCCGAACTCTCCTATCCTGAACAGGGCCACATCAGGAAGATATGCGCCGGGGTCGACATATAAACCCCTTGTCGCAGTGGCTGCCCTGGAAAGCGGAGTGATTACTCCCGAGACACTGATATACTGTCCCTACAGGGAAGAAATAGGGGGAATGATGTTCACGAACCTTGAAGGGAACCAGAAATATATCAATCTCGAAAGAGCCCTTGCCACTTCCAGCAACATGTTTTTTTATAAAGTTGGAGTGCAGACCGGTATCGACAATATCGTGAAATGGGCGAAAATATTTGGATTTGGCAGGGAGACAGGAATAGAGATCGGCGAACAGATAGGCTCGCTTGCCTCCAAGGAGTACAAGAAGCTTAACTTCGGAGAGGACTGGTATCCGGCCAACACTGCAATGGCATCCATCGGCCAGTTGTACAATGCCTTTACTCCGATACAGATAGCCAATTATATCAGTACCATAGCCAACGGCGGTAAAAAATTCACCCCGCATCTGATCAAGATGGCCGTCGATGGAAATGGTAAAATAGTAAAGGAGTACTCGGGCGAATATGAAGAAGTTCCTGTAAGCAAAAAAACCCTGCAGGCAGTCCATAAGGGCATGATAGCCGTTGCCAATGCCCAGGACGGTACGGCGGTAAACGCCTTCAAGGATTTCCCTTTCAAAGTGGCTGCAAAGACAGGTACTTCAGAGACAGGATATGAAGCCACATCATCATCCAACGGATTATTCGTCTGTTATGCCCCTTACGATGATCCACAGATAGCAATTGCCGTAGTTGTGGAACATGGTGTGTGGGGATCATGGACAGCTCCCATCGCAAGGGATATAATGATGGAGTACTTCCGTTTGAATGAGGAGAAGGGAAATGCCAATTCCGAAATTAAAGAAGCTATTGATATCATATGGTAACCGGAGGGGAACTGTAATAAAATGGAGACAAAGGGGATTGTATTCAAAGGTAATTCTGATGGGCTGGTAATTGTAATTCCTGAGGATTATGCCTGGGAGGATATTCTCAGGGAAATTGACAGCAAGGTAAGCGGTGCCTCAAGATTTTTCAAAGGGGCAAAGATTAAGGTTACATACAGGGGCAGCGAGCTTACACCCGGCCAGGAGCAGGAATTAAAAAGAATACTGGATGAAAAAAGCGGCGCGGTTATTGAAAGCTTCTCCAGGGAAGAAGCAAAAACTCCGGCTTTCCAGGAAAGCATCAATGTGACAAGAACAGTCAGGAATATCTTCGCAGCTGTAAGCAGTGACGAGGGAAACTGCAAATTTATCAGAAACACTGTCAGAAACGGCACACGTATTGATTATAACGGCCATGTCGTGGTTCTTGGCGACGTCAATCCGGGTGCAGAAATCATAGCCACGGGGAACGTTGTTGTGCTCGGGACATTGAGAGGACTGGTACATGCCGGAGCCGGAGGAGACAAGGACGCTTTTGTATATGCATTGAAACTTCTGCCGACCCAGATAAGAATTGCCGAGGCAATTGCTAGAATGCCGGAAGAACATATTCCGGATGACGGTCTGATCCGCCCGGAAATGGCGACTGCCAGGGCCGGGAAAATAATAGTCGAACAATTATAAATTTCCTTATGATTTTACTGTTTCGTTGACTTTTAAGTAAAAAAAAGATATATTTACATTAAGATAAGAATCGGAGGAAAAGTACATATGGGTGAGGTAATTGTTATCACATCAGGCAAGGGTGGCGTAGGTAAAACCACCACTACCGCGAATATTGGCACGGGTCTTGCTGTATTGGGGAAAAAGGTTGTTCTTGTTGATACCGATATCGGACTTCGCAATCTTGATGTGGTTATGGGACTTGAAAACAGAATAGTTTATGACCTTGTCGATGTAGTGGAAGGGACTTGCCGCCTCAAGCAGGCTTTGATCAAGGATAAGCGTTATGAAGGTTTATACCTGCTCCCTGCCGCCCAGACAAGGGATAAGAATGCGGTAACTCCGAAACAGATGATCTGGCTATGCAATGAACTCAGGGAAGAATTTGACTATATTCTTATAGATTGTCCTGCGGGAATAGAGCAGGGATTTAAAAATGCAATTGCCGGTGCTGACCGGGCAATAGTCGTAACAACCCCGGAAGTTTCAGCCGTACGTGACGCCGACAGGATCATCGGGCTCCTGGAAGCCCAGGAGATAAGAAATCCCCGGCTTATCATAAACCGTGTAAGGCCCGATATGGTAAAACGCGGCGACATGATGAGCATTGAAGACATTGTGGATATCCTCGCCATAAAGCTGATTGGCGTAGTGCCTGACGATGAGAATATCATCATTTCAACCAACAGAGGCGAACCTGCGGTCACTGACAATAAATCCCTTGCGGGACAAGCCTACAGAAATATCACAAGAAGAGTAATGGGCGAGGATGTGCCGCTTATGGATCTGAATGTACCGGCCGGACTGCTCTCAAAGATGAAGAAGCTTTTCGGTTTCAAATCGGCGTAAGGAGGAATACAAATGCTTGAATTGTTCAAACTGTTAACGAAGAAGAAGGAATCCTCCAAAGATGTAGCAAAGGAACGGCTGAAACTGGTTCTGATCCATGACAGGTCGAATGTATCGCCTCAGTTTTTGGAAATGGTGAAGAGTGAGATAATAAAAGTTATACAGAATTATATGGAAATTGATGAGGAAAGTCTGGACATACAGCTTACAAGAACCAGCAGTGATGACGGAGAGCGTATTGTACCGGCCCTGGTGGCGAATATACCCATCAAAAGCATGAAAAATGCCGGCAGATAAACTTCTTGTGTTGGGAGGAAACTTATGAACATTGCGCTTATTGCTCATGACAGAAAGAAGGAGCTAATGGAAGCATTTTGCATAGCATATAAATTCATTCTCTCCAAGCATAAACTCTTTGCAACTGGGGGCACGGGTGCAATTGTTTCTGAGTCCACCAACCTTGATGTATTTACGCTGGATTACGGCCGTTTGGGCGAAGAACAGATAATTGCCCGGACTGCTTACAATGAAATGGATCTGGTCATATATTTCTCGGATCCTGATGAAATGCATTCAAGCGGATTGACGCAACTGCTTGCTTTGTGCGATGCAAACAATATCCCTATCGCGACCAACCTTGCTACGGCCGAGATACTCATAAATGGTCTTGACCGTGGAGATTTCGATTGGCGCGAACTTGTGACCAACAGGTAAAGATGTAATCCTTATTTGACCGGAAATACTGATCCAGATAAAGTCTGATTGAGATGAAAAAACTGCCCGATGATAAGGGCAGTTTTTTTATACATATCGCCATGACTTGTTCTCATATTATTTTACAGAAGAAAAAATACAGGGATGATAAATATGGGAGGAGCACAGGCTGAAAGTATAAATGAATACAGAAGCTATATTCAGAGACGAAGGGTGAATGAAAGCAAACCCCAGGCTGTTCCGGCTTCAGATTCTTCAGAAAAGTCTTTTCTGCAGGATGAAAGCAAGAATGCGGTGAAAGCAATCAGCCGCGTCAGTGAAGTAAATATGGACAATATTGATGAATTTTTTGCCCAGTACACAGAAAAGGACAAGTCCGATTCGGAAGGTTCGTATAGAAATGCAGTTTTTGGCAGCATCAGCGACAGTTTTGGCGGAGCTGCCGAAACCAGGAATGAACGGGTCAGCCCCCTGAAGGATCTTTTCAAGGATGAAAAGTATGAAGGGCATAGAAACAGATTGTTCCGTGACGGCGGCAACAGGAACTTAAGCGAATATATAAACCGCAAAAAATACAGTCTTTACGCAGGAAGGGAAAAAGCCACAGCAGTTGCTTCTTACCGCTATCCTGCCAGGTATTCGGCTGAGGTGGAAGACAACAGGGCAACATTGCTGGCAATCAAAATAATAAAACAGTGCATTGCCTGCTTTGCCATCCTGGGGCTTGTTGTACTCATGCAGAAAATAAATGGTTTTTCAGGAGTACTGGATTTTCTGAGGAAATATCTTGTGGAAACACACATTGAATATAAGACTGTCTTTGATGGCGTAGAGAATATTATAAGAGAATGTTCGCGCTTCCTGGGAGGGACGCCCTGATCAGAATTCTGCTGGCTTGCATTATAGCGGTTATATCCCATGAGATATTTCACATAACTGCAGCACTGTTATTCAAAGCAAGAATGTACGATTTCAGACCCACGCCGATAGGCATAAAAGCACGCCTCAGACAGAGCCCAAAAAGCTTTAAAAAACAGGCTGCCATATTTTTTGCTGGTCCACTGGGGAATATTCTGCTTGCAATGATTTTTATGAACGGCAGCGGTTTTTGGCAGTACCTTTTTGAAGCTAATCTGGCCATAGGTATTTTTAATATGCTGCCGGTTTACCCTCTGGACGGGAGCCAGATTTTTATCGTTGTTTTCTACAAATTAATAGGAAGCACAAGGACATTTAAACTCATAAAAAAACTTTCAATAACTATTAAGGTATTATTGGCAGCGACAGGCTTGATCCAGGCTGTTTTTTTCTGTAATCCAAGCATTCTGATTGCGGCTTTATTCCTTCCCACAACAAAAGTTCTTGAGGAGAAGATGAGAATTATGAAGCTTGAATACCTTCTGCACCGCAAACAAAGGATTTTGAAAAAAAAGATATATGAGGCAAGGCACATTGTAGCCATGGACGACTGCACCCTTGGTGAAGTCATAAAAAGGCTTGATTACGACAGGTTCCATATAATCTATGTCATTGACAAAGATATGGAGATAATAGGGAAAATCAATGAACAACAGGTAATAAGGGCTTTGGAGACTCACGGAGCAGTACATACGTTATCTGACATTGTTTCAAAAAGCAGCCAATAAAATATACAATTATTTGACAAGCAGTAATTGAACACATATGATAAGATTAATGGATTAATATACAGGGGCAGGGCAAAAACTGCCTCTGTTTTTTATATTGCCACGTTATCAGGAGATATGTTACAATCATACAGAAGAGGTGACAAAAAGCGATATGGACATATTTCTTGAAAAAATAGTAAAAAGACAAAAGAACGCATTGGACTACCTGATTATAACAGGTGTTATTATTGCTGCCGTCATATTAAGCTATTTCGTCTTTCTTGTGATACCCGTATTTTCAAGTATCCTGGTAGTGGGTATAATATATCTCGCCTACTGGCTTATCACAAACAGGAATGTCGAGTTTGAATATGCTGTTACCAACGGGGACATTGACATCGACAAAATAATCAACCAAAGGAAACGCAAGCGCCTTTTCAGCGGGAATGTAAAAGACTTTGAGGTAGTAGCCAGAGTGAAATCCGACAAATATACCGGTCATATCAGGGAATGCAAGAATGTGCTGGATTATTCTTCCCAAAACAAAAATGCGGATGTCTGGTTCATTTATCTCAATAAAGGCGGTCCCACTGTAATTCTGTTCGAGCCTACTTCCCAGATGGTGGACAGCTTATTCACTTTCGCACCGAGGATTGTTTACAGGTATTAAGTCTTTAATGGCTGACAGAGGCGCATCGAAGCTGATGCTGCCTCTTTTGCATTTTGGTGCATTTTTTTTCATAGGATTTATATATAAACAAAATAAAATGGAATTTCTGTCTCAGCACCGTTTAATGAACAATTTAAGCGGATGGGTCGTTAAATCATATTGGCATTATTGGGGCCAACGACGCGTATTTTTATATCAGATGGAGAGTGTCCGATGGGAAGCAGCATAAGGAGCAGAAGTCTTTACATATTATCTTTGCTACTTGTTACTTTATTGATTGTTACGGGAATCTATATAATATACAAAGCCGAATTTGCGCCGAACCAGACTGTGGTGTTTCCCTTTGACACGCCCGGTACAAGACTGGTAATCGGCGGCGAAGAAATAATTTCAACCCATCCTCCCATCCTTTCCGAAGGGCAAATTCTTCTGCCCTTCACTACTGTCAAAAAATATATAGATCCATATATATGGTTTGATGAAGCACTGCAAAAAGTCATAGTAACCACCAAAGACAGGGTAATCAGGATGAAAACCGGCGAACTTGAGGCTCTGATAAACGAAAAGCCCATGAATCTCAATTTCCCGGCTGTTGAGCGTGACGGCGAAATTTATCTGCCCATATATTTCCTGAAGGATTTTTACGGGATCACGGTCAGGTATTCCGCAGTAAACGATGTGGTAATCATTGATTTTGTGGATAAAACCTATCCCAGCGCCTATCCTTTGGATATAAATACGGCAGTCAGAAAGGGAATGAGTATCAGGGAGCCAATTATAAAAAAATTCGAAGCCCGGGCGGAAGGTGAAACAGCAGTCGAAAAATCGCCACAAAACTGTCTCTATATATTTGAAGAATATGACGAATGGTACAGGGTGAGAACATATGACGGTGCACTGGGATATGTCAAAAAAGAAGAGGTTCAGACAGACAGCATCCATACAGTAAAAGAGGAGCCGAAGGAGGAAGAGCCTCCATTGCTGACAGAAGGCAGGATCAATCTTATATGGGATATGACATATTCAAAACACAATATAGAATTGTCAAAGGACACTACCCCGGGAATTGATGTCATATCACCCACTTTCTTCGAGATAGTGGACAGGGAAGGGACTATCAAGAACAGGGCCACTCCTGGCTATGTAGCCAATGCCCATGCCAACGGATGGCAGGTCTGGGCGCTGTTCTCCAATAATTTCAATGACATAGAGGGAACAAGCATTATACTGAACAACTCCGACAAGCGTCAGGAGATAATAAGGAATATCCTGGCTTATGCTTCCCTTTATAAACTTGACGGAATAAACCTTGATTTCGAGAATATGTATAAAAGGGACCGGGACGCCTATACCCAGTTTGTCAGGGAGTTCTATCCCCTCGCGAAAGAGCAGGGCCTGATTGTTTCAGTGGATGTCACCGTGCCCGACGGCAGTGATACATGGTCCAAATGCTATGACAGAAAGGCTTTGGCAGAAAGTGTGGATTATGTATGCCTCATGACCTATGACCAGCACTGGGGATCCAGTCCAAAGGCAGGCTCCACCGCCGAACTTGTATGGGTGGAAGAAAATCTTGTAAAGACACTCAAAGAGATCCCCAGGCACAAACTGCTGCTCGGTATACCCTTATATACAAGGCTCTGGGCCTACAATCCCGCAGAGAACAAGCTCAGTTCCAGGGCTCTTAACATTACAAGCGCCTGGAAGGAAGTCGAGGACAATGATGCCGTTCCCGCATGGAATGATGTATCAGGCCAGTATGAGGCGTCCTTCGACAAGGACGGTATCAGATACCAGCTTTGGATTGAAGATGAGAATGCGGTCAATATGAAAACATCGCTGATACTCAAATATGATCTGGCCGGAGCCTGCGTATGGGCCGCAAATTTCGCCGATGAGAGGGTCTTTAATATATTTGAGCGTAATCTGAAACAGGTACAGAGCTATGAAGAGTGGCAAATGTATTTCAGTCAGCCTGAATTGCCGAAATAATTGATAAGTTCAGTTCACTGTGTTAAAATAAATTAAAATTTTTCTTGAAGGATAAGATTATGGAAAAAGTTTATGAAAACCAGTTCAACCCCTGGGACATATTCCTTCTGCCCGTCAGGGTTCATAAAAATATATCGTCAAGCATAAAGGGCCTTTTTCCGGCATTTTTGTTCGTAGGCACTTTCAACATGGCCTTTTATGACAATTTGATCAAAAGGGGTTATTTCAGGGGCGATACCGTAACTCTTGGCGGCCAGATACTGATGTTTCTCTTAATGTCGCTTGTTATAGGGGCAATGGATATAATCTGCGCTATTGTGCCTATTGCTGAGTTTGCCATTATCATAGGCCGGAGAAGCCAGAAATTCGTTCACAGAAGAATCCCTGTAATACTAATGAAGTCATATGCGCTTTCCCATCTGCTTTTCATAATACCAACGGCCGTTTTTGTCTATTCCGGCATAGACTGGCTTGATGTAGGACCATCATCCCCTCAGAGCATAAGGATATTTTTTTCAGTAATAGTAACCCTGATGATGCTTTTGCCATATATCCAGTTTGGTGTTTTTTACAGAACATTGAGTGTCCGTACCAGATTGCAGGCTTTTGGAAAAATGGTACTTGTTTTTGCGGCATATTACTGGATGAAGATAACCGGAGAGGTAGTGCTGCACTTTACAGACGTCTTTCATCAGTTCTTTCAAAGTTTTTTCGGATTGTGAACCTCAGGTTTTGTCTGTTTGCTCCTCTTGATATCTGAAGTGAAAGAGGATATAATAAAATGTGCCTTTAAAATCAGTGGTTATATGTCCCGTTGGTCTAATGGATAAGACAATGGATTCCGGTTCCATTAATGTGGGTTCGATTCCTGCACGGGACACCAGCATGGAGTACAGGCTTGATGACAGCCTGTGCTTTTTAGTATTTGGAGGTTTCACTTAATGAATATCCGCTGCGGCATAGATATAATTGAACTTGAAAGGGTGGCCAGGGCTTTATCCAGGCATGGAGACAGGTTCAGGAACAAGATTTTTACCGAAGCCGAAAAGTCGTACTGCGAGTCCATGGGTAAAGCTTCGCTTCAGAGTTATGCCGCCCGCTTTTCAGCCAAGGAAGCTGTTTCAAAGGCACTGGGGACGGGTATCTCCAAAGGAGTGTCCTTTCTTGACATAGAAATACTGAATGATGTTGACGGAAAGCCACTGGTGGTTCTGCATAACGAAGCAAGGAGAATTTTTGACGAGATGGGCGGGAAAAGCATTGACATAAGCCTTACCCACAGCAGGGACTATGCCGCGGCCCAGGTGGTAATTCTTGCAGAGAGAGGTGAAACCCATGCGGAAACTTAAATTTATACATTGTGCGGATATCCATCTGGATGCGCCATTCAGGGATCACGGAACCCAAATATATGCTGAAATGAGAAGGCGGGACATAAAAACTGCTTTTCTTAATATTCTGAACAAGGCAAGGGAAGCCCGGGCGGATTTCCTGGTAATATCGGGGGATCTGTACGAGCATGAATATATTGCAAAGAAAACAATGGACTGGCTGAATATGGTTTTATCGGAAGCGCAGATTCCTGTCTTCATTGTCCCGGGGAACCACGATCCGTATATCCGGAACTCCTGGTACCGGGTATGGGACTGGCCTGAAAATGTACATATACTGTCACCGGAAAGGCCGCATATTGTTCTGGAGCAATTCAGGCTTTCAGTGTATGGCATGGGTTTCAGCGCGTTCAAGGAAGGAAAACCTGATCTCTCCGCAGTCATACCTCCCAAAGAAGGCTATTTCAATATTCTGATATTCCATGGGACACTTGATATGGATTTCACGCAGCAGGACTACAAACCTGTAAGTTCTGAGGAACTTAAGTCCCTGAACTATGACTATTATGCTCTGGGTCATTTCCACTCCGCCAGGAATGCGGACAACATGGTTTATCCGGGTAGCCCGGAACCTTTGGGGTTTGACGAGCCAGGCGAGCATGGCGCTTTCCTGGTGACCATGTTTTCCGAAAACGGTCAGGTCAGGTATGAATCCCAGTTTTTCAGGACTTCCCTGCGGCAGTATCATCAAAAATACCTGGATATTTCCGACTGCGGTACTCTCCAGGAGGTCAAGATAAGGATTCTTGAAACGGTTGAGGGCATGGACAAGCAGCATGACCTTGTCAAACTGATCTTGAAAGGAAGGACGGAACTGTCATTGGACCCCGGTGAGATTTCCGATATGTTTTCCGACTGGCTGTATTTCAGGATCTGCAATGAAACCCGGAAAGCCTTTGACCTGGACTTGCTGGAAAAGAGTCCTACCCTCAAGGGCGCTTTTGTAAGAGAAGTACGGGAAAGACTAAAAAAACTGGAAAAAGAAATGGAGAATGATCCCGGAAATATTCTCCTGAGAGAAGAGGCAGAAAAGCTGGAGATGGCCCTGGTGTTCGGCCTTGAAGCCCTTGAGACAGGAAAGATCGAATGGTGGGGGGAATAACATGAAAATCAATTTGCTGGACATAAAAGGTTTTGGCAGGCTGTCCAACCTGATAATAAGGCCCGGCGCAGGTTTTAACATCATATATGAGGAAAATGAGGCAGGAAAGTCAACTCTTCAGGCTTTTATCCGGGCCATGCTCTATGGGCTCAGGAGCGGCAAAAGGTCAAAGGATGGAACCCTTCCCCCTGTAAAACACTATAAACCCTGGAACGGTGATCAGTATTCGGGAGTAATGGAGTATACGCTGAGTGACAATTCTGTATACCGTGTTGGGCGCAATTTTGAAAAAGGCACCGTAAACATCCATGACGGAAATGCCAACAATATCACCAATGATTTCCCCCATGCAAAAGATACGGGCCCGAAGTTTGCTGAAGAACATCTGGGACTTGATGAGGAAACCTTCAACAACAGTGTGTTTATAGGCCAGATGCAATGTGAAATAGACAATGACGGAAGAAAGACCCTGGTCGGGAAACTCTCGAACCTGGCTACGACGGGTTCAGAAGAGCTTTCCCTTTCCAGGGCAGTCAAATGCCTGGAAACCGAGCTTCTGGAAAGGGTCGGAACCGACAGGAGCTCAGTAAGGCCATTGAATGTTGTGAATGCGCGTCTGAATGAACTGGAACTGAAAAGACAGGAACTTGCCCAGCTAAATGAAAAATACCTGGATACCGTTCTTGAATGCCAGGAAAAAAAGAACCTGCTGGCAAAGCTACGGGATGAACTCAAGGGCAAGGAGCAGCTCAGGGAATGGGTAAAACTCAGCAAACTGTCCGCCCTGAAAGATGAATATATGGCTCTTGCAGGCGAAAGCAAGCAACTTGGTTCAGAGCTTGAAAAATATAAAAAGATGGAAGAAGAATATTCCGGTTTTGCAGGCATAGATGATGAGACTGTTTCCAGGGCGCAGCTCTTCCTGTATGACAAAAAACGGGCAGAAGAGGAGATTTTGTCGCTTGAAGAAGAGACAAGAAAGGTCCGGGACAAAATCCAAAGGACAGAGGAAACCCTGGATCCTGATGATATCTTCAGACAGAAAACCGCATCTGTAGAGGAAATATTAAGGGAGCGCGGCCCGTACCAGGAAGGTTCGAGGAAAAAAACAGAGATGCAAAAGAAGTATCACAGATATAAAATATACGGTGCCGTGGGCGCGGCCCTCACTACCTTATTATTGGTCCTGTATATTGCGATGTCTGCGCCGGTTTTTCTTGGCACAGGCCTGGCCCTGGCGGTTATTTCTTCGGCAATGTTCTTCAATTCCCTTAAAAACAAGGTAATTGAGGAACTTAGGGAGGACAGGCTGCCAAAAGCGCTCCAGGAAAACGGGTTTCCTGATCTTAACGGCTATCTCTCGTATAAGGAGACCCAGATCAAAAAAAGAAGCGAACTTGAATTTCTGAAACAGGAAGTCTCTGAAAGGGAGAAGCATCTTGCTGAGCTCAAAAACAAGCTGGACAATATAAATGATGTGCTGAACTCAATTATCAGTAAAGCCGGGATTATATACTCAGATTATGAAGATGCGGTGGGGAAAATAGCAAGGGGAACCGAGGCATTTAAAAAAGCCCGGCAGCAAAAGAATATCATTCTTGCTGAAATGGAAAGCATTGAAAACCGGTGCAAATCCTGTTTAAGAGAAGCGGCATTGATCCTGGGAAGGCCCCTGGGGAGCATAGGGGAGCTTGAAAAAATAACCGAAGGTCTCAAAGACAGGTCTGCCGTGCTGCAGGAAGAAACAGATGAGAAAGAAATAAATGAGGAAATAAAACTTCTGGAGGAACGGATAAAAAGTACTGAGCTGCAGATTGCCGCCCTTGAAGCCAGACTTGCAGAGGTTCCCGGTGAGGGAGAACTTGCAAGGGTCATGGAGGAAACAGAGAAGCTGAGGGATAAGAAACGGTCCCTTGAGAAACTGGGTGAAAGCCTCTCACTGGCCATCAGCATATTGAATGAAACAGCTCTGAAACTTCAGAGGGATTTTACCCCCGCCCTGAACAACGAAATGAGCAGGTATATGAGCCGTCTCAGTTCTGACAGATATCGGAAGGTACTGGCAAATGACAAGCTCCAGGTTAACCTGGAGGTACCCGAGACCGATGAGCTTGTCCTGGTAAACCGCCTGAGCGGTGGAACGATAGACCAGGTATATTTCAGCATGCGGATGGCTGCTGTGAGCCTCATGGAAAAAGGAAAAGAAAAACTGCCGATCTTTCTGGACGAGCCCTTCTCACAATACGACGAAAACCGCGTGAAAAAGGCGTTTGAACTATTAAAGGACATTTCCGAAGACCGCCAGGTGTTTTTCTTTACATGCAGAAAAAGAGAGTTTGAGCTGGCCAGGGAAGTTTTCGGGGAAAAAATGCACCGCATCCGTCTGACAAATGCGGGATAATATTCTAATAATTTAACCTGCCGTGATAAATAATAACTTATTGAAAACAAATAGGTATCTTTGACCGGACAAAGCTTCAATTCTCCTGAAGATAAAAAGTTTCTCATCCTTTTGGCATAATCCTTGCACCTTTTTGAAAGAATATTCCTTGAGGTGAAAGGTTATGAGAAGGAGCGCGGGAAACTTTTTTATATTGGTTGCAATTCTCATTATTGGCTCTTTTATTATATTTGTACCCCAAAAAATCATGGGTCAGCAGAATACTGGCAGAATAAGCGACCTGCAGCTACTGGCCAGGGCCATCAACGGTGAGGCCAGGGGTGAGCCATATGAAGGGCAGGTGGCTGTTGGAGCGGTTATACTGAACAGGGTCAATTCGCCGAACTTCCCTAACACGATTGCGGGAGTGATATATCAGCCGGGTGCGTTTACAGCCGTTTCTGACGGTCAGATCAATGTTCCCATTGATCCGAACTCAACAGTGGTCAAAGCGGCGCAGGACGCACTGAACGGCTGGGATCCGACCTATGGCTGCCTTTATTACTGGAATCCGGCAACAGCCACAAGCAAATGGATATGGTCAAGACAGGTTGTTGTAAAGATTGGAAAGCACTATTTCGGAAAATAGGTTGATATATTTTCAGCAAACAAAAAATTCTATCGGAAAGGGAAGGAATGCCATGGAAAACGAAAACAGATTACGCCGGAACATGAAAACCTTTTACAGGCTTTTGGCAAGGGACAAGGCAAAAAATTTCGTGATTGCCATCCTGCTTCTCACAACCATATTCGGCGCATACCAGTATGACAGGGCAAACCGCCTTCAAAATCACCTTAACAATACCTATAACAGGGCGTTTTATGAACTGGTGGAATACGTCAATAATGTTGAAGTGAAACTCCTGAAAACCTTGATGACCTCGTCCCCGGAGATGACTGTCGCCACCCTGAGGGATGTGTGCCAGGACGCCTACAATGCCGCATGCAATCTGTCACGGCTCCCTGTTTCATTCGGAACGCTCTCCAATACCGAGAAATTCCTGTCCCAGGTTTCCGATCTGAGTCAGAGCGTCGCGAAACAGACAGCCCGGGGCATACCCATGACCGACGAGCAGTATAAAACTTTCATGAGCCTGCACAGCTTTGCGGTACAACTGGAGAAAAGCCTCAATGACCTGAAAAACGATCTCTCCAACGGCAATCTGAAGTGGGAGAATGTAGGCAGGGAAAAAGAAGAGGATTTGGGCGAGGCTTCGGAAAATATGCCCGCGACATTTTCATCCCTGGATGAAAATTTCAATGAAATGCCTACCCTGATTTATGACGGGCCTTTTTCCGAGCACATGCTGAGCCGTAAAGCCCTGGGTCTTACCGGCAAGGAAGTGACAGAGGAACAGGCCATAGAAAGCATAGGCAAATTCCTGGGGAAAAATAACATCAATAATGTGACCAAACTTGCAGACAACAGAAACGGGGTAATAGACACATACAATTTCAAGGTGGAACTTGCCAACAGGAAAGACCACAGTGTGGTTGAAGCGGATGTATCCATTAAGGGAGGCCATGTAATCTGGTACCTTTTCGACAGACCTGTTTCAGAGACCAAAATAGGCATTGACGAAGCCAAGAAAATCGGGCTTAAGTTTCTGGAGGACAGGGGCTTTTCCAATATGAAGGACACCTACTACCTTGAAAGCAACGGTATCGCCACGATAAACTATGCATATACCAGCAATGGAATAACATATTACCCTGACCTCATCAAGGTTAAGGTGGCCCTTGACAATGGCGAGGTTGTGGGATTTGAGGCCAAGGGTTATTATATGAACCATACCGACCGCAATCTCGAAGCGCCCAAAATCAGCCAGGAAGAGGCAAGGGCAAAAGTTTTAAGGGGTGAAAACATCAAGGCATCAGGTCTTGCCCTGATACCGACCAACTACGGAAAAGAGATCCTTTGCTATGAGTTCATCGGAAAACTTCAGGACAAGGACTTCCTGGTCTATATCAACGCCTATACGGGCGCCGAGGAAGAAATACTCCTGATAATCAACTCGGAGGAAGGAATACTCACCATGTAACCGAAAGATGCCGGCGCACTTCAAAGCGAAGCTGCCGCCGGCATTTTTTGCATAAATGAAATCAGGGATAAAGAATGACATATCAGGCCCATGACAATATGAAAAAAGCAAACCGGCAATAAAACGGTTTGCTTTTTTGTTCAGATATCATGGAGACATTTTGCCGATTTTTTTGACAATCCGTATATCGTCCCCGAAAAAGCGGAATGTGTCGAATTCCCCGACAATGCGGGAAGCTATGCGTTCATTGTATTCCTGGAACAGATGTTTTAAATCAAGGTTTGATGATATTATTGTCTTGGTAGCAGTGGTATTGTCCCGGTTCTTTCTGAGCTCAATGAGGGAGAGAAGCTCCGCATACCTGGCATCGCTTCTTGGCTCGGTGCCCAGGTCATCAAGTATCAGTAGGTTTGTTGTAATAAGGTTCCTGTAGGCCTGCTCAGCTTCAGTATCCTCGGAGGGGTTGCTGATGCGGTACCGGTGTATTATTGAAAACAATGTCGGTGCAGAGAGATACAAAACCGAGTACCCTTTTTTTATGAGTTCCAGTCCGCAGCTTTTGGCAAGGAATGTTTTCCCCGTGCCGGTAGGCCCGAAAAAGTACATGTTCCAGGTGTTTTTGTCACTGAAATTATCTATGAATTTCAGACAGTGGTCTCTTATAGCCAGGATATTCTCCCTGGGCGAAATCTCGGATTTGTATTTTTGCTTGCTCGGCTTGTCGGAAAAGTATTCCTCATTGAAGAACTTAAACCCGGTATTTCCGTCGTCCAGTATGTTTGAAAACTCATACAGCCTTTGGAGGTAAAGCTTCCGGTAACATGAACAGGGCACATAGTTTCCGCTTTCATCGGCAACATAGCCCCTGTCTTCACATATACCGCAGCTGAACCGGGGTTCAAGGTAATCTGCCGGATAATTTGCCGAGAGAAGCAGTTCTTCCTTCCGCCTTTTTAATTGATTGAGGCGTTCGGTCAAAGCCTCACTGTCCATGGACGGCAAGTCTTCAGAGATAATGCCGCGGGCAAACCTGAGGCCGGTAAGGGTAATCTCGGCTTCTATCGAGCCAATCTCAGGAATCTTCGAGATTACTTCCTGCTTTCGCCTCTCGGCTTCCCAAAGCGCCCTGTCCCGGCGGTATGCAAATTCATTGTCAAGATTTCGCCTTATATCCGACATCTAAGCCTTGTCCTTTCGGGTAATGTTGGAACGGTTAAGCTTTTCAAAGAATTCGTCGTCATATTGACGCTGCTGGAAGTTGTTCCTGCGCCCGGTCTTTTTGGAAACTTGGCCTTTGGACTGCTCAGGAGCGGTTTCAAGGTAAGCCTTGAGCTGTTCGGCATTTTTGATGCCGTCTTTGTGCCATGCAGCCAGAATGGCATCAATATACCTGAAGCTGGGATTTGTCTGTCCCGCTGTCCGCTTCAGGGCTTCCTCTATGACAGCCATATCGAAATTATACTCATTTATCCATTTGGAGATATATTCTTCCTCGAATTCGGTAAGATTTCTGCTAAGTCTCAGGATTTTGCGTATTTTGTTGCCTGTCTTCCTGATCTTCTCCTGGTTAAGCAGGTACTGTTCCAGTTCCCAGTGGGATGTGATGCCTTTCTGGAACCAGGTGGCGCCGACCTTTTCTATGTATTTCATGTTCAGGGCCTTGTTGTCGTAACAGTACTGGAAAAGACTTACCATCACATCCTCATCAAAATGGTAAGCCGAAAACCAGTTGTCAATGGCAGTATACCAGCTTGGGGGCATAAGTCCCTGGAAAAATCTTGTGTTGATTGATTCTATGCACTGAAGCCTCTTGATGTTTGCGGATGTTTTGGAATTAATGTTTTCGGGGTCCGAAGCAGTTTTCCTTTTGTAGAGCTTGTTAAGCTCGGCTTCTTTTATGTCGGTGATGGTAACAACATCTGAATTGAGTGTCAGGAGGCCTTCCTGCTCAAGAACAACAAAAGCCGCTTTCACGGCATCGAGGGACATTCCAAGTTTTGCGGCGAGATCCTCGGGCTCTGCTTTTTTTCTGTACTTGCACAGGAAAACACAGTACAGATAGACCTTCACCGCGTCGGAAGGAAGATGGGGCATTATATCTCCCAGGAATATATCGGGAATCAATGTATCAGACAAAAGAATATCCCTGCAACATTCGAACTGCATTTATGTACCTCATTAACCTTATCTTTTTGTTCTTAAAGCAGAAATATTATATCACATTGAATACCCCTATTAAAGGGGAGGCTGAAATCAAAATCACCCTTTGTCCCGTGTAATAAAAATTTAAAAGTGAGGGAGAATAGGAAAAGTCCGACTATTAGCTTTTGAGGTGGAATATGCCGCAACTGGTTGTCAGAACCCGCTCCGGAAGGGTAGAGAGCATTCATCACGGATATATATGCGTAACCGACTCCGACGGGAAAATAGTTTACAGTATCGGAAACCCCCAGGCAAGAATTTTTCTCCGTTCGTCAGGCAAACCCATTATAGCCTGCGCCCTTGTCAAATCCGGCGCAATGAAGAAATTCAACATAACACTCAAGGAACTGGCGGTAATATGTTCTTCCCATGAGGGACAGGCAGTTCACAGAAGACTGATTAAGTCTGTCCTGGAAAAAATCGGGGCGGAAGAAAAGGATCTTGAATGCGGACATAAATATCCCGAAAACGGGAAAGTCAAGGATGCCCTTATTAAATTGGGCATGAGACCGACACCAATTTTCAGCAACTGCTCGGGAAAGCATTCGGGCATAATAGCCCTTTGCAGATATTATGGTTTCCCCGTTGAAGGCTATACCAGGGAGGATCATCCGGTTCAGCATATAATAAGGGGCCTTTTTGCCGAATTGCTGGATCTGGGCACTGAGGATGTTATTACGGGAACAGACGGATGCGGCCTGCCCACCTGCAACCTGTCGCTTTACCAGCATTCATATCTTTACGCGCTTCTTGCCCATGGCTATGGGCACAGGGGGAGCTACAGCGACAGCTTCGGCATCATACAGGAAGCCATGACAGCATACCCCAATATGATACGGGGCAAGGGAACCTTTGATTCTGACCTTGTCTTTTTCTCCCAGGGCAGGGCAATCGGCAAGATAGGAGCAGAAGGCATATACTGCCTTGCAATCCCCGAAAAAAGGCTTGGAGTATGCATCAAGATGCTGGACGGACATCCCTGGTCAGGCTATCCCGTTGCTGTCCGCATTTTGCAGGAACTTGACATTATTGACGACTGGGTGGTCAAAAAACTTGAAAAATGGGCCCTGCCGGAAGTCAAGGATGACAAGGGTAATGTCGTCGGTTACCTTCATCCTGTTTTCAGCATAGTTAATAATGAGACAGGAAGTTTTGAACCGGGCGATACTTTCCCAAAAGAAAGGGAAAAAATATGAAAACGCTGGCTGTGGTCACAAGGAGCGGATTTGTAGAGAGCATACATCAGGGTTATATCTGCGTGGTTGATACCGGGGGAAGGATCATTTACCAGAAAGGTGACATAAACACCAAAATCTTTTTCAGGTCAGCGGCCAAACCCTTCCAGGTAATCCCCTTCATACAGTCCGGGGGAGCCCGGGAAATGGGTTTCACCCTGAAAGAAATCGCCTTGGCCTGCGCGTCCCATACAGGCGAAGCCATGCACCAGGAAACGGTGATGGGGATACTTGACAGGCTGGGGCTGAATACTGACGACCTCCACTGTGGCATAATGAGTCCGTATAATGAGGATGAAAACAAGAGGCTTATAGCCGTAAACGAAAAACCCACCGTCCTTCACGCGAGCTGTTCGGGAAAGCATGCCGCCATGCTGGCATACTGCAGATATAAAGGCTATGATATAAGCACATATGAAAAACCCGATCATCCTGTTCAGAAAGAAATTTTGAAGACTGTCAGCCATTTCACCGATGAAGATGAAAAGTCCATAGAAACCGGCACTGACGGATGCGGGCTTCCTATTTTCCTGCTGCCCATAAAAAAAATAGCCCTGTCCTATGCACGCATTGTCCAGTACGCGCAGGATCCCGAAAGCCACTACCATGAATCCTGCAGAACTGTTTTTGAGGCCATGAACGAACATCCGGAGATGGTGGCGGGAACCAATGAATTTGATACCGAACTGATGCAGACCGTCAAAGGCAGGCTGATTGCAAAGATAGGGGCTGAATCCGTATATTGCGTGGGAATTAGGGACAGGAAGCTGGGAATGTGTGTCAAGATCGCTGACGGTTCGGAGCGGGCGGTTTTTCCCGTGGTCATGGAGATGCTGCTGGAACTTGGCGTTTTGAGCAGCAGTGAATATGAAAAACTCAGGCACTGGCACAAGCCTGAACTATTAAATCACCGCAGGGAACATACAGGGGATATCATACCTGTTTTCAGAAAGAATGACGATATATATGTTGGCCAGAAGATAAAATGAAATATCACGTCAAAAGATCCCATGTGTAAACGAATTGTAATCCTGGGCGCATAATCCGGGTACTGCGAAATGCCGATAAAATAATAGTAAAGTATACCTTGGACCATTTTATTGTCACGTTGGAGGAGTGCCAATGCGAACAGGATTGCAAAGAACAGTTTCATTATTGCTGATACTTGTTTTTGTCCTAACCGGTATTCCCAATGAAGTAAGGAGTTTTGCCCAGCCGGAGGATATAAACCTGCAGGTGTCATTCAACAATCTGACGAACAGGTATGAGGTCAGCTACTATACGGTTATCCCGCCGGCAAAGACCGAGGTTTACTATCATAACCCTGACGGGAGCCTGACAGTTCTTACAGGTGAGGAAAATTACGCCAATAACAGGGTTATCGTAAGCCTTGACCTCAAACCGGACCATATTTATGACATAACAATGGATGTATACCAGAGGGCTACGGACACCGAGCCTTCATTAAGAGGCAAGGTGTATTATCTTGCCAAAATGACGTTTACCGGTGAATCCTTCAATGTGATGGCCAAAATGGCCGATATTGAGGACAACAATCCTGTTCTTCTACCGGAACCCGGTAAGGCTGCCATTGTAAAAAGCGGTGAAAATCCGGTCATAAGGCTTAAATGGAAAATACCCACGGTTTACAGCGAGAGTTTGGGCAAGGTCACATATCTGACTTCCTTTGAAGGAGGAAGAAAGGTTCTGCAGGATCTCTCCGAGCCTGACGTGCCCATAGACAGGGCATGCTTCCAGATAAGCATGAATGTTGGCCGGGGTTCGACCAGAATGCTTATTTTCAATATCGACTATGACGGATCTCAAATGATTGTCGAAGGCGAGAACCAGAGCGGCAATGTCGTTGTGGAAGGCATTACCAATGGAATCCCTGGGCCCGACGGATTTGTTTGGGTCCTCCTTGACAAAGAACAGGGGATAGAGCCTGGAACTGAGTATGAGTATACCAATATAGGCGTCATATTCAAGAATACAGAATCAGACCAGATCCCCCTAAGAAGGACAAAACTTCAGACAGATTCGGGCAACCGTTTCATGGTCAAAAACATAGACAATGCCTTCTCTGATGTGGGATACAGTCTGACCTCGATATTCACACCCATGCAGATGGAAATCAGCAAAGTGGATATCGACAAGGTTGAGGTAAAATTCAGAAGAATAACCAACGGCGTGTATCCCCAGCTTTATTACCAGGTGCAGCACGCTCCCAGGATCGATGATTTTTACAGCCAGTCAGGAAACTGGGTAAAGATACCGGAGCTTGCCCTGCCACCCGGAGAAGAGTATGTTTCAGAAATCATTACCGTCAATATACCTGATACAACACATCCCGAATATTATTTCAGGGTGGTGTACTATGACAGTTCGTCAACTTTGCCCCGGAATTCTTCGCTCTGCATCAACCTGCAGCTTCTGGACATTGATACGGGTAAACCGCCCATGCCCAAGGAAATCAGGGCAGAGACCATTTATGCCGGCAGAAAGAAAGTAACTGTCCCGACTACGGAAATATCCGAGGGCGAAGCCGAGATTGCCCTGAGCGATCTTAAAATATCCTTTGAAAAGCCCATTGCATGGAGAGCCATAGAGGATTGGGATGATTTCAGGACCCAGCCTTACACTGAGGACGACATAATATTTCATGTAGTTCTTTCGGCCTACCTGCCTGAAGCGCAGCTTGATGAAACGCCGACAAAGAATGTAGGTCTTGACAAGGAAATGCCGGTTTATATCCCTGTGAAGCAAAAGCGTGTTCTTGTCCTCGGCAAGCAGAATTTCACCGAAGGGCCTGACGGACGGTTAATTTGCACCATTCCCGGCGACAAGCTCTTTTATGATTTCGTCGGCAATAAACCACTGACAGCAGAAAACAATGAGGATCCCAGCGGAGACGGGACGAGGGGGGATTATCCCACCTTCCTGATACCCAATACCACATACTACATGCAGATTTTCACTTCAAGGTTCAAGGACATCCCCGAGATTGACGCCGATGTGTGGGGCGATGCAGAGGGCCTCAGTGCAGACCTCAGAAACCGTATTTCATTTATGTCACCTATCATCAGCTTTACCACATGGCCACTTACCGAACAGCCTGTTCCGCTGCCGGACATAAAATTGGGCGTGGAACCCGAGACCAACGTGGATCCGGCAACCGGTGACATTTTCCTCGAAGGGATATCGGTAAGTTTTGAACGCATACTGACCGATGCTGACTGGGCGCGGTACACCAACGTAAGCACCGGAAGGGAGATACATTACAGTATTCTCATAAGTCGCAATCCTTCCGGGGATTTTGTGCCTGCCAGGACGCTGGTTGTTGAGTATCCAACCTATGAAACAACCCACCGTGTAGTCATAGATAAAATTGAAAAACCTGACGGTACTGTTGAGGAGATACTGCCCAACACCGTTTATTATATAAAAGCTCATGCCTCCCTTGTGGTCGGCGGAGTAGTCATCGGCCGTTCGGCAGAGACTGCCGTAAAGGCCATTACTACTCCGAAAATAGACTCAGGAGGCCTTGAAGATATTGTCCGCAACCCGAGGGCCCCGTCGGAGTTTTCCATTGCGCTGGATGAAGACGGCAAGCCCATCCTGAGTGACGCGTATGTCACGCTGACATGGCTGCATGCCGAAAAGGATGTAACATATGAGATGGTCGTGACTTCTGAAAGTATTTCCGAAAATGCCGAAGAAGATGAGTACAAGGACGATCCCTACAACTACAACTTCCTGGAAGTCTACCATGATTTCAGGGACCCCCAGGACAGCTATGAAATCCATCTGGATGTGAACAGCCCGGAGGTTTCAAAGCTGGGTCTCACCGTAAATGAATACGGCAAGGTTCTGCTCCCCATTGACAGGGATTTCTTAAGACCCAACAGGGTATATTTCTTCAGTTTGCGTGCCGTACGGAACAGAAACAAGACGGATGACCAGGGAAAATCGATTGAAACCGTGAGCCGCTGGGTGACAATTCCTGTCACCACCAAAATGGTGGCGCCGCCTGGTTTCCTGGAAGCTGTGATTGATGTGGGGGTAGGGTTTAATATACAGTGTTACCTGACAGGAGCGACAGCGGATTCCATGCAGGTGTTCATCAGGAAAACCGGGGCGTCGGATGCCGAATACGTCCAGCTTAACCGTTCCCAGTTTACCTGTGTGAAAGACGGTTCAACATTCTATTTCAGAAT